>Ga0209777_10007744_pt1 | contig 11853 bp, 8 predicted proteins | sample FrelakmetHBP12HB_FD_187147 | JGI IMG/M metagenome (GOLD analysis project Ga0209777, IMG submission 187147) | Freshwater lake sediment microbial communities from the University of Notre Dame, USA, for methane emissions studies -HBP12 HB (SPAdes)... | ecosystem: Environmental > Aquatic >... | reverse complement strand
GCCCTCTTAATTCTTCTTCCGCTTCCTGATATCGATTGAGCGAACATCCCTTTTTAATCATCAAAATAATATCGTAAGAACCTTTGATCTGATGCTTATGGAGGCGAAAAAATTCTCGGAGGTAGCGCTTCATTCGATTACGAAATGTTGCCGGACCAATTTCTTTCTTGACCACAATCCCCAATCGGTGAAACGTGTTCTCATTCTTCTGGATAAAGAGCATAAAGTTCCGGGAGGTTTGTCTCCTCCCACATTTCATCACCCTTCTGAAATCCTGAGGCCGAGTGATCCGCTCCTTTTTTGTAAACCTGAAGGATCCTTTCACGGTGATCCTCCTCATCATTTATCTGTTGAATGGATTCCCTTACCGTCCTCAGGAATTTAGGGTTTAAACGGTCAACCTTTTTCTTCCCTTCATTCGCCTCCGTTTTAAAACATTTCGACCGCTTTTAGTACTCATCCTCTCCAAGAATCCATGAGTCCTCTTCCGTCTGAGATTACTGGGCTGATATGTTCTCTTCATTGAATCCCTCTTTGTTAGAGTGGCTTATTTTTTGAAATGATTAAACTTTCAATTTAAACCATATTTATGTTCTATTGTCAAGATTAGCACTTAATTTTGTTGACAGAAGAGGGGGTTTTATATTAAGTTTTTTAATGAAATTGAAGCACTCCGCCCAAGAGGGTAGGGCTTCCCGGAGATGACAAATCACCAATCATCTTGCCCTATAACTTAAACAAAAAGACCAATTAAAGGGCACTTTCCGGCCATACAGCATTTCAGGAGTTTCCATGAATATTGCCATCGAGCACATCCCTGTCAATATCGAAGATGAAATGAAAAAGTCCTACATGGACTACGCCATGAGCGTCATCATCGGTCGGGCCCTCCCCGATGTGAGGGATGGTCTTAAACCCGTCCATCGCCGCATTCTTTATGCGATGAATGATTTAAATAACGATTGGGATAAACCTTACAAAAAGTCTGCAAGAATCGTCGGCGATGTAATCGGTAAATATCATCCCCACGGTGACATGGCGGTTTACGATGCCATTGTCAGAATGGCACAGGATTTCTCTCTCCGTTATCCCCTGGTCGATGGCCAAGGGAATTTTGGCTCCATTGATGGAGATCCCCCAGCGGCCATGCGATATACGGAAATCCGGATGTCCAAACTCACAGCCGAATTACTGGCTGACATTGATAAAGAAACTGTCGGTTTCGTTCCGAACTACGATGAATCTCTGGTTGAACCCTCGGTGCTTCCATCCAAATTCCCGAACCTCATCGTCAATGGTTCCTCTGGAATTGCTGTGGGGATGGCCACGAATATCCCTCCTCATAACCTCACAGAAACCATTAATGCCATCATTACCCTGATCGAAACACCTGAGATCTCCTTGGGGGAATTGATGGGCCATCTTCCTGGACCTGACTTTCCCACAGGAGGTTTCATTCACGGGAGAGAAGGAATCCGTCAGGCTTATGAAACCGGAAAGGGAGTGATCCAACTTCGAGCCAGGGCGATCATCGAGAGGGACCGAAAAGGAGAACGTGAAAATATTATTATCACCGAGCTTCCCTATCAAACCAATAAGGCCAAGCTGATTGAACGAATCGCTGAATTGGTCCAAGAGAAAGTGATCGAGGGGATTTCCAATATTCGGGACGAATCGGATAGGGAAGGAATGAGGGTGGTCGTCGAGCTGAAACGTAACGAGGTGGCCGAGATCATCCTCAACCAACTTTATAAACATACCCAGATGCAAACCTCCTTCGGGATCATTCTTCTGGCCATCCACCAGAATCAGCCAAAACTCCTCTCCCTCAAAGAGATGCTCCATCTCTTTGTTCAATATCGTCAAGAAGTAGTCATCCGAAGATCCCGCTTTGAGTTAAATAAGGCAGAGGCTAGGGCTCATATCCTGGAAGGCTTGAAAAAAGCGATTGACCATATTGATGCCATCATCGCCACGATTAGGGCCTCCAAAACCCCGAAGGAGGCGAAAGACCGCTTGATGGAAAAATTCGCCTTTTCGGATGAACAGGCCCAGGCGATCTTGGAGATGAGGCTCCAACGACTCACCAACCTTGAACAACGCAAAATTGTGGAAGAGTATGAGGAGACCATCAAATTGATCAATCGGTTGAAGGCCCTCCTTGCCAGTGAACGATTGATTCTCAATTTGATTAAGGAGGAACTCATCTCCATCCGAGATGCCTATGGAGACAAAAGGAAAACGGAAATTGTGGAGGCCGCCCCAGAAATCCGGGTCGAAGACCTCATCGCCGAAGAAGATATGGTGGTGACGATCACCCATACGGGATATATCAAGAGGAATCCCATCAGCCTTTACCGAAGTCAGCATCGGGGAGGTAAGGGGAAGGTGGGGATTAATGTCAAAGAAGAAGATTTTGTAGAGGACCTCTTCATCGCCTCAACCCATGATTACATCTTGTTCTTCACGGATGCGGGGAGGATACACTGGATGAAGGTTCATGAACTTCCACAAGCTGGTCGCCTCACACGAGGAAAGGCCATTGTCAATCTCCTCAATCTCAATCCACAGGAGAAGGTGACCGCTATTCTCTCCCTCAAAGACTTTGCAAAAGACAAGTTCATCACCTTTATGACCAAAAGAGGGACCATTAAGAAAACCGCTCTTGAAGCCTACAGTAATCCTCGGTCAGGCGGCATCATCGCCATTCACCTCGATGAAGGGGATGAGCTCATCTCCACTAAACTGACCGATGGAAAACAGCATCTTTTTATCGGCACCAAAGTGGGGAAGGCCATTCATTTCCCTGAAAACCAAATTAGAGATATGGGTCGTACGGCGCATGGGATCAGAGGGATTAAGATTACAAAAGAAGATGAAGTGGTGGGGATGGAAGCGGTCGCCCCCCACACTCAGATTTTGACGGCCACAGCGAATGGTTATGGAAAACGCACCCAGGCCTCTGAATATCGAATTCAGAATAGGGGAGGGTCCGGTATCTTTACCGTGAAGAGAACGCAAAAGACTGGAGATGTGATAGGCATTAAAACCGTCGTGGATGAGGATGAATTGATGGTCATCTCCAACAAGGGGAAAATTATTCGTTTGCGAGCCGTGGATATTCCTGTTCAGGGAAGAAGTACTCAAGGGGTGAGGCTGATCACTCTCGAAGAGGGGGAACGGGTGGTCGCTGTGGCGAGGTTGGCAGAGAAAGAATAAATTCCATCAAAAAAAACTTGATTTTTTTAAATTACGGAGTTAGTATTTGTTGTCAGATTACTGTACAATAAATTAATCCTCAATTTTTTCTCCTCTTTGTCTTTAATTTCATTTATCCACAGTTGTGGAAACATTGTGCAAAGAGACTTATAACTAATTGAAAATGAAGATATTTTCTTTTTTGGGTCTGTCCTGCCTATTCCATCGACACCCTTCATGCAACACTTCAAACCATCTGGGTCGATTCCATGGAAGATTTATGGCCTAAGGTGATCGATTCTTTAAAAGAAAGAGTCGGTCAACAGAATTTCGACATTTGGATTAAACCGATTCACTTTATCTCCAGGGAAGGAGAAAAGATTGAGTTAGAGGTCCCGAACCGATTCTTTAAGGAGTGGATCAACGAACACTATTCCCCCCATATTAAAGATGCGATCTCTCTCTTCACCCATATGCCTTGTCAACTCCAATTCCGAATCAGAAATGAAAAGATGAATGGAAAGGACCCGATCTCCCAACCTTTGCCAAGCCATGAACAGCAGATCCTCCATCCCTTCCAACCCATCCTCAATCCGAAATATACGTTCGATCATTTTGTGGTGGGAGCGAGCAACCAGTTTGCCCATGCGGCATGCCTGGCCGTGGCTGATTTACCGGCCAAGAATTACAATCCCCTCTTTATTTATGGTGGGGTGGGATTGGGAAAGACCCACCTTCTTCACGCCATCGGATATCATATTCTGCAACATCACATCCTTCCAGAGGTGAGAAAGATTTGTTACATCTCCTCGGAAGAGTTCACGAATGAGTTGATCAACTCGCTTCGCTATGAGAAGATGGATGAGTTTCGAAATAAATTTAGAAGGATGGATATTCTCTTGATCGATGACATCCAATTCATTGCCGGGAAAGAAAGAACCCAAGCCGAATTCTTCCATACCTTCAACTCCCTCTATGAAGCACGGAAGCAAATCGTTGTCACCAGCGACAAGTTTCCAAAAGATATCCCTAACTTCGAAGAACGCCTTCGATCTCGTTTTGAGTGGGGTTTGATCGCTGACATTCAACCACCGGACATCGAAACCAAGGTTGCCATTTTAAGAAAGAAAGCCGAAACGGAAAACATTGCTCTCCCCAATGATGTCGCTTTCTTTCTCGCTTCTCAAATTGATTCCAATATTAGGGTTTTAGAGGGATCCCTCATTCGTATCGGTGCCTTTGCTTCCCTCACCCAAACACCCATTGATATCCAGTTAGCCAAAGAAGTTTTGAAAAATATTGTTAAACCCAAAGAGGAGTTCGTCACCATCGATCTCGTTCAAAAAGTTGTTTCAACCTTTTTCAATATTAAAATTTCAGATTTAAAGGTGAAAAGAAAAAATAAAGGTTATGTGATCCCTCGGCAGATCTCCATGTATCTCTCTCGAAAATTAACCAATGCCTCGTTACTTGAAATCGGAGATAAATTTGGAGGAAAAGATCATTCGACCGTTCTTCATTCCATCAAAAAAGTGGAAGAAAAGATGTCCAAAGAAACCTCCTTTAAAGAAATGATAGAAAATTTGCATGGTCGAATTAAATCATAAATAAGGTGGAAATGTTGTGAATGAATGAGGAGAGCGAAGAGGATAAAATCGATTTTTTAAAAATTAAATAGATTTCCCAAACCTCTTCGGTGAAAATTAAACAGTTAAATGTTTTTTCTTTTTTTTTAGTTAGGACCTTTTTCTTCATTTCCACAGACATAGACGGTGAAGACGTATTATTAAAGATAAAGAATAATATTAGGAGGTAAATACGATGAATTTTGAAATTGACAAAAGGGAGTTCCTAAGAGGATTAGGTTTAATGCAAAGTGTAGCAGGAAGAAAAACAACCCTTCCCATTCTATCCCACATGTTATTAGAGTGGGAGGAAAACTCTCTCTATCTTACTGGAACAGATTTAGAAACAGGAATCCGCGAAGAACTGATTGCGAAAATTCATCAAAAAGGAAAGGCCTCTGTTTCAGCAAAGAAATTATATGAAATTGTCAGAGAATTACCCGAGGAGACCATTCATATACAGAAGAAAGATAATCACTGGATTACCCTTCAATGTGGAAAATCCATCTTTAATCTTGCCGGGTTAGATCCAGAAGAATTTCCTTCTTTTCCCACCTATCAAGAAGAAAATTTTTCAACGGTTTCAACTCAACTCATTCGAGAGATGATAGAAAAAACGGTTTTTGCCGCCTCCAGTGAAGAATCTCGGTATCATCTCAATGGAATTCTCTTTGCACAGATGAAACAGGGGGGAAAGGAGATATTGAGAATGGTTGCTACGGATGGCCATCGCCTTTCTCTTATCGATCGAGAGAATCAAAAAATTCGCGGCATTGAAGAAAAAGGAATTATCATTCCCAAAAAAGGAATTTTGGAGATTAAAAAAATCATTGGAGATCGAGATGGGGAAGAGGAAATGGGAATCTATTTCAATGCCACCCATGGTTTTTTTAAAATGGGAAAATCTCTTACGGTGATTCGATTGATCGATGGAGAATTTCCAGAATACGAACAAGTGGTTCCAAAAGGGAATGATAAAAAATTAGTGATGGTAAAAGAGAGGATGGTCAGTTCTCTGAAGCGTGTTTCTACCATGGCCAGCGAAAGGATGGAGGGAGTAAAATTTTCTCTTAAAAAAAATTCTGTGGAGATGTCCTCCACACATCAAGACTTTGGAGATGCCAAAGAAGAGGTCGAGGTGGTTTACGAAGGACCTCCTCTCCAGGCTGGATTTAACGCCAGATATTTAATCGAGGCGCTCAATGTCATCGATGCCGAAGAAGTCCTCATGGAGTTGAAGGATGAGGGAAGTCCCGGGATCCTAAGACCTTCTTCTTCCACCCCAGGGCTCTCTAATCAATTTTGCATCATCATGCCAATGAGGCTTTAAATAGATCGTGTTACTGAATCAGCGTCATTCATCACACCCTAAGGAGAAGGGATGAAAGAACAGGTGGAGAAATATACGGCGGAGCAGATCAAGATACTGGAAGGATTGTCAGCCGTCCGTAAAAGGCCTGCAATGTATATTGGAAACACAGGAATCGAAGGCCTTCACCATTTGGTTCATGAATTGGTGGATAACAGTATTGATGAAGCCCTGGAGGGATATTGCACCAAGATCGATGTGATCATTCATATCGATAACAGCGTCACGGTCAGAGATGACGGCCGTGGCATTCCCGTCGATCTCCACGAGAAAGAGAATCGTCCTGCCGTGGAAGTGGTCATGACCAAACTCCACTCCGGAGGCAAATTTGATAACCGCAGCTACAAGATCTCCGGAGGTCTTCACGGAGTAGGTCTCTCGGTGGTCAACGCCCTCTCTGAGTTTATCGACCTGGAGATACGGAGGGACGGGAAGGTTTATCATCAGATTTATGAGAGGGGAGAGGTCAAGACCAAACTGGAAGTGATCGGAAAAACCAAACATACCGGAACTCAGATTCGTTTCAAACCCGACAGTCAAATCTTTGAAACCGACAATTTCAGTTTCGACATCCTCTCCCAGCGCTTAAGAGAATTGGCTTTTTTAAACAAAGGGCTCTCCATCAGCATTGAGGATGAACGTTCAGAAAAGCGGCATGATTTCTTTTACAAAGGAGGAATCATCTCCTTCATCGAATACCTTAATAAAAATAAGAATTGTATCCATCCAAAACCCATCTTCGTACAAGGCGTCAAGAATGGAATCGACGTGGAGATCTCCTTCCAGTATAACGATGGGTATGCCGAAAACCTCTTTTCCTTCGCCAACAACATCAATACGCATGAAGGGGGAACCCACCTCATCGGCTTTAAAAGCGCCCTCACTCGTACGATCAATCAATATGCGACCAGCGCCAATCTTCTCAAGGGCGTTAAAGAGAACCTCACGGGAGAAGATATACGAGAAGGATTGGCAGGGGTCATCAGTGTAAAAATTCCAGAGCCTCAATTTGAAGGGCAAACTAAAACGAAATTGGGGAACAGCGAGGTGAAGGGATTGGTGGAAACCCTGGTCAATGAAAAACTGGGGAGTTACTTTGAAGAGAATCCAAGCGTCGCCAGAAAGATCATCTCAAAGGTGATCGATGCCGCTCGGGGCAGAGAAGCCGCTCGGAAGGCACGGGAACTGAGCCGTCGAAAAGGGGCCCTGGAAGGAGGATCCCTCCCCGGAAAATTGGCCGATTGTCAGGAAAGGGACCCTGCGCTCAGCGAGATCTTTATTGTGGAAGGCGATTCAGCAGGAGGTTCCGCCAAACAGGGCCGGGATCGAACCATCCAGGCCATCCTTCCCCTCAAAGGGAAAATCCTCAACGTGGAAAAGGCTCGTTTTGATAAGATGTTGGCCAACGAAGAAATTCGCCTCCTCATCTCCGCCCTGGGAGCGGGGATTGGAAAGGAAGACTACGATATCCATCGACTTCGTTACCACCGCATCATCATCATGACCGATGCCGATGTGGATGGATCCCATATTCGAACCTTACTCCTCACCTTTTTCTATCGCCATATGCCAGAGGTGATTGAGCGAGGACACCTCTATATTGCCCAGCCTCCGCTCTTCAAAGTGATTGAGGGAAAGAGTGAGACCTATATTAAGAACGAAGAAGCCTTCAATCGATATCTCATGAACCGGGCCATCAACAAGAGTGAGGTGATCGTCCAGTCCACCAATAAAAAATTGACCGACAAGAGGCTCAGCTTACTTTTAGAAAAGATTTATACCTATCATGATTTGATTCAACGGATCCAGAAAAAGGGGTATTCCCGATCCCTCATCAGATTTCTCCTGGAAAATGGAGTTCGGAACAAATCGACGTTTGAGGAGAAGGGGAAGATTGCCGAGCTTCAGAAGCGATTGAGAAAGAGTGGTTTTGAGGTCTTCGATCTGGTTTGGGATGAAGAGCACAACCTCTTCGGTTTTGAAGTTCAAGAATCGAATGGAAAAGATCTGCGAAGCCGAGTCCATTGGGATCTCATCTCCTCCGTTGAATATCGCCATCTCTTTCAGGTTCGTCAAGAGATCCAAGAGATGGCACCTCCTCCCTATACCTTGGTGGAGAAAGGAAAGAACGTGACCATCGATCAAGAGGAAGGACTACTTCAATCCCTGAATCAATTGGGAAGGGAGGGGCTGAGCATCCAACGATATAAAGGGTTGGGAGAGATGAACCCCGAACAACTCTGGGAGACCACGATGAACCCAGAGACCCGGACACTCCTCAAGGTGAAGGTAGAGGATGCCATCGCGGCCGATGAAATCTTCAGCATCTTAATGGGCGATGAGGTGGAGCAAAGGCGCCAATTCATCGAGGAGAATGCCCTCTTTGTTCAACGCCTCGATATTTAGGAGACTCCAAGAAGAATGCTCATCGTCGGATTGACGGGAGGGGTGGCGAGCGGAAAGACGGCTGTCTCCCAAGTCTTAAAAGAAGAGGGCGCTTATATCATCGATGCAGACCGGATTGCCAGGGAACTGGTTCAACCCCACAAACCCGCCTGGAATGAGTTAATCAGGGCATTTGGTCAGGAAATCCTTCGAGAGGATGGATCCATTCATCGAAAAAAATTGGCGGATAAAGTCTTTGCGGATCCCAAGCAGAGGAAACTCCTGAACCAGATTCTTCATCCTCGGATCAAGGAGGAGATGGATCGAAGAACAAAAGAGATTGGGCAAAGGGATCCGGAAGCCATCGTGGTGATCGATGCGCCGCTCATCGTAGAACTTGGGGATCACCGTGAGATGGATAAACTGATTGTGGTCACCACAACTCAGACGCAGCAAATCGAAAGGCTGAAAGACCGGGATGGGGCAAAACCCGAGGAGGTCCTGAGAATCGTCTCCTCACAGATGCCCCTTGAGGAGAAGGTAAAACTGGCAGACTTTGTTATTCGAAATGAGGGGTCTCTCGAGGAGACGAAGAATAGGGCAAGGGAGGTTTTTAAAGAGTTAAAAAAGGTTGCGCTTCAGACAAAAAAAAGACGCTAAGCCTGCCACAGGCAAGCGCTATGCGCACAGCGATAGAGGAGGATAAAGGGGAAAAATATGAACATCAAAGATTTGAAAAAGTTGAAGATTAATGAACTGTACAAGATCGCCAAAGAGCTCAATGTGGAAGGGGCGAGCGGGATGAGAAAGCAAGAATTGATCTTTGCTATTCTTCAAGCCCAGACGGAGAAAAATGGCCTGATCTTTGGGGAAGGGGTGTTGGAGATCCTGCCCGATGGGTTTGGTTTTCTGAGAGCCCCTGATTACAATTATCTACCCGGGCCCGATGACATTTACATCTCCCCATCCCAGATCCGGCGATTCAACCTTCGAACGGGTGACACCGTCTCGGGTCAGATTCGACCGCCTAAAGATACAGAGCGCTACTTCGCCATGTTGAAAGTTGAATTGGTCAACTATGAAGACCCAGAGGTGGCCAGGGATAAGATCCTCTTCGACAACCTCACTCCCCTTTATCCTCAGGAGAAAATCCAGTTGGAGGCGGCAAATGATTCTAAAAATTACTCCGCTCGGGTGATGGACCTTCTCACGCCCATTGGAAAAGGACAACGGGGGCTTATCGTTGCTGCGCCAAGGACCGGTAAGACGATGCTTCTCCAGACGATTGCCCATAGCATCACGACCAACCAAAAAGAGATTATCCTCATCGTCCTCCTGATCGATGAGCGACCCGAGGAGGTGACCGATATGGAGCGGTCTGTCGATGCAGAAGTCATCAGTTCCACTTTTGACGAACCGGCCTCGCGCCACGTTCAGGTGGCGGAGATGGTGATCGAAAAGGCAAAGCGATTGGTCGAACATCAAAAGGATGTGGTCATCCTTCTCGATAGCATCACCCGTCTTGCCAGGGCCTACAATACAGTTGTCCCACCTAGTGGGAAGGTCCTCTCCGGAGGAATCGACGCCAATGCCCTTCAACGGCCGAAGCGGTTTTTTGGTGCCGCCAGAAATATTGAAGAGGGCGGGAGCCTCACCATTATCGGGACAGCCCTGGTCGACACGGGAAGCCGGATGGATGAGGTGATCTTCGAAGAGTTCAAAGGGACAGGAAATATGGAGATCAATTTGGACCGGCGCTTGGTGGATCGGAGGGTCTTTCCGTCCATCGATATTCAGCGCTCCGGTACCCGAAAAGAGGAGTTGCTCCTCGATAAAAACGATCTTAACCGCATCTGGCTCTTGAGAAAAGTCCTTCAACCGATGAACACCGTAGAGAGCATGGAATTTCTATTGGAGAAGATACAAGCCACCAAGAACAATAGGGATTTCCTCGACTCCATGAATCAATAATATAAATTCTTTGATCCTATAGGCTACCAGCATTCGGCTATCAGCTGACAGCTGAAGGCTGATAGCAGCATTTGATAGATAAAAAGAAGTTGAAAATTTGTGGAAAATCAGTAAAATAGATAGTTGGAGGCCATTCAGATGAAAAAAGATATTCACCCCAAGATTTTTGATACGGTGATTAAATGTGCCTGCGGAGCTGCCTTCGAGACGAAGAGTACGGAAAAGGAGATCCACGTAGAGATCTGCTCCAACTGTCATCCTTTCTTCACCGGAAAACAAAAATTTTTAGATACCGCTGGAAGAATTGAACGGTTTCAGAAAAAATATGGGAAAAAAGCAGAACAGAAGAGTTAATTCAGGCTTCCCCATTCATCACGGCTCATCCCGATCCATCGCCTTTGGACTATCCTCTCTCTTTGGGACTAAAGGTTCATCCTATATCCCTGTCTTTCTATCTGTCATTTTTTTAACAGGCATTCAGCATTAGTTCATTTGGAGGATTTAAATGTTCTCTGGGAGAAAAGATCCCGAGCAGGGATATTCTCTATCCAATCCCTCTATCTCTAAAAAAAGGGAGGGTCGCATTCGAGTCGGCGGACAGGCTGTGATCGAAGGGGTGATGATGAGATCTCCCAATTCGATGGCCATTGCGGTCCGGAGGCCCAATGGCGAGATTGTGGTGAAACGAGAGAGGTTGAACTTTTTCTCTGAAAAGAAATTTTTCTCTAAACTTCCTTTGATCAGGGGGGTGATAAACTTGCTCTCAGCCCTGGTTTTAGGGATGAAGGCTCTTAACTTTTCAGCCAATCAGTCCCTTGAAGAAGAGAAAGAAGTCAGCTCCTGGACCATGGGTCTTACCTTTACCTTCGCCCTCTGCTTTGGCATCTTCCTCTTCTTCCTGGTCCCTCTCTTTTTGACGAAGTGGTTGCGGTTCGCTATTCCCATGGTTTCCACAAGCGGGATCTTCTTCAATCTGGTGGATGGAATCATTCGATTGATGATCTTTCTGGCTTATCTGTGGGCCATCTCTTTTTTCAAAGAGATTCGAAGAATCTTTGAGTATCATGGGGCCGAACACAAGTCGATCTTCGCCTTCGAGGCGGGCGAGGCGCTGACGCCCGATCGGGTAAAGGGCTTCAGTTACCTTCATCCCAGATGTGGAACGAGCTTCCTTCTCATCGTCATGGTGGTGAGCATTTTGGTCTTTGCCCTCATCCCTCACCATCTTTCATTTGGGTATAAAGTGGCCTCTCGAGTGGTTTTCATCCCTCTCATTGCAGGGCTTGCTTATGAGATCATCCGATT
>Ga0209777_10007743_pt1 | contig 11853 bp, 12 predicted proteins | sample FrelakmetHBP12HB_FD_187147 | JGI IMG/M metagenome (GOLD analysis project Ga0209777, IMG submission 187147) | Freshwater lake sediment microbial communities from the University of Notre Dame, USA, for methane emissions studies -HBP12 HB (SPAdes)... | ecosystem: Environmental > Aquatic >... | reverse complement strand
GAAGATGCCCGCGGAAAAAGCGGCCACGCCCATGGCCGTGAACATGAAGCCGAGCTGGGACACGGTCGAGTAGGCCAGCACCTTCTTGATGTCGTTCTGGGTAAAGCCGATGGTGGCGGAAAAGAGCGCGGTGCCCACCCCCACCAGGGAGACCACCAAGAGCGCGGTCGGGGAATGGAGATAGAGGAAGTTGAGCCGGCCGATCATGTACACCCCGGCGGTGACCATGGTGGCGGCGTGGATCAGGGCCGAGACCGGGGTAGGTCCGGCCATGGCGTCGGGCAGCCAGACGTAGAGCGGGATCTGGGCCGATTTGCCCATGGCGCCTATGAACAGGGCCAGGCAGATGAAGGTGACCACTCCGATCCCGAGCAGGGTCTGGTGTTCGAGCACGATGCGGTGCTCCCCGCCGGCGACCCAGGCGCGCATCTGGCCGAAGTCCACCGTGCCCATCAGCCAGACGATGGTGAAGATGCCGACCAGGAAGCCGAAGTCGCCGATGCGGTTGACGATGAAGGCCTTCTTGCCGGCCGAGGCTTTGGCCGGGTCCTCATACCAGAAGCCGATCAGGAGATAGGAGCACAGGCCCACGCCCTCCCAGCCCACGAACATGAGGGCGAGGTTGTCCGCCATCACCAGGGTGAGCATGGCAAAGGTGAAGAGGTTCAGGTAACTGAAGTAGCGGGCGAAGGCTTTGTCGTGGCCCATGTATCCGACCGAATACAGATGGATCAAGCCGCCCACGCCGGTGACCACCAGGCACATGACGCAGGAGAGGCGGTCGAAGAGCAGGCCGAAGTTGGCGTTAAAATTTCCGGCCTGGATCCAGTTGAACACGGTCAGGCCCAGGTAGTCGCCCCGGGGCAGGTCCAGGAGGTAAAGGAAAGCGTGGAGGCTGAGGGCGAAGGAGCCGAAGACCGTGCCCACCGCCACCAGGTTGACCACCGGCCGGGGCAGGCGCTCGCGGAGCACGATCCAGCCCAGGCCGTTGAACAGGAACCCAAGCAGCGGCAGGAGCGGAATCCAGCCCAGCCAATAGATGACATGCAGGTTTGAATTCAGGGCGTGTTCCATCCGATCACCATTTCATCAGCCGGATCTCATCCACGTTTACGGTCTCCTTGTTGCGGAACAAGGACAGGATGATGGCCAGACCCACGGCCACCTCGCTGGCCGCGACCACCATGGACATGAAGACAAAGCCCTGGCCGGAAATGTCGGCCAGGTAATAGGAAAAGGCGATGAAGGCCAGGTTGGCCGCGTTGATCATCAACTCGATGCACATGAAAATGACCAGCGCGTTCCGGCGGGTGAGCACGCCGATCACGCCGATGCTGAACAAGGCCGCGGCCAGGAACAGGTAATGGTTGAGACCGACGTGCAGCATCTCAGCGGTCCTCGTCTCCCGGCTTCGGCTCCGACCGGCGGGTCAGCGCCATCGCGCCCAGGATCGCGGCCAGGAGCAGCACCGAAGCCGCCTCGAACGGCAGCAGATAAGTGGTAAAGAGGTAGCGCCCGACCGTCTCGGTGGTGCCGAAGGTAGCCAGGTCCATGGCCTTGGGCGTCGCCTCCACGGTCGGCTTCCAGGTCAGGAGCACCAGGAGCACGCCCACCCCCACGCCGCCCAGGATCGAGAGCGCGGTCAACAGCCCGAACTTGCGCCGCTGCCGAACCTCCTCGTCCAGGTTCAAGAGCATCATCACCATCACAAACAGCACCATAATCGCGCCGGCATAGACCAAAATCTGGATGGCCGCGATGAAGTGGGCGTGGAGGAGCACGTAGTTGGCGGCTACCGCGAAGAAGCAGAGCACCAGGTAGATCGCGCTGATGGCCGGGCTCTTGTGCAGGACCACCATCAGGGCCGCAAACAGGGCCAGCACCGCCAGCGGATAAAAGGCAATCGCTTCCATCACCAATCCATCAACTTTTCTTTGTCCAGGAAAAACTGCTCGGGCGATTCCGCGCAGAAGCGCATGTCCTGGGTATCCATGAGGATGGCGTTGCAAGGGCAGGCCTCGACGCACATCCCGCAATAGCAGCACCGGAACGAGTCCACCACGTAACTGACCGGGTATTTCTCATATCTCTTATCCGGGAATTCCCCGGCCACGATGTGGATGCACTCGCTCGGGCAAACCGTGGCGCAAAGCATGCACGCCGTGCACTTGGTGGTGCCGTCCTCCCGCTTGTTCAGCCGGTGCCGGCCCCGCCAGCGGGGCGAGATCGGCCGCTCGACTTCCGGCCACTGAAAGGTCTGGATCTCCCGCTGGGTAAAGAGGTTGATGAAGAAATGCCGGGCCGTGACCAGCAGACCTTTGAAGATCTCCCAGAAGTAGATCCGCTCGAGCAGGGTGAGTTCGCGCTTCTGGCCCATCTCAGTATCCCAACACCTTTTGCAGGATCGGCTTCAGGTTTTGCTCGAGCAGGATAAACACGCCGGTGCCCATGATGTTGATCAGCGCCAGGGGCAGCACCATTTTCCAGCCCATCTTCATGATCTGATCGTAACGGAAGCGGGGCAGGGTCCAGCGGATTAAGCCGATCAGCCACACGAAGAAAAGCACCTTGACCACAAAGGCCGCGACCTGGAGCTTCACCACCCCGATCTGGATCAACTGCAGGGCCAGCGGATGCTGCTGCACGTAGCTCAACTGACTCCAAAGCAACTCGATTTTCAAAAGCGGGATCGCGATCCCCTCGCTGGACAGATAGGGCACCTGCCAGCCGCCGAAGAAGAGGGTGGCGACCACGGTGCCGAGCACGATCCACTCGACGAACTCGCCGAACATGAACATGGTCATCTTGGCCGAGGAATACTCGGTAAAGAAACCGGCGATGATCTCGGATTCGCCTTCGGGCAGGTCAAAGGGGGCGCGCTTGATCTCGGCCATGCCGCAGGCCAGGAAAAGGAGGAAGCCGAGCGGCTGGGTGATCACGCCCCACTTCGGGATGATCCCGAGCCAGAGCTCGCCCTGGCGGGTCACGATGGTCGAGAGCGAGACCGCGCCGTAGATCATGATGATGCCGACCACGGCCAGGCCCAGCCCGACCTCGTAGGAGATCATCTGCGAGGCCGCGCGCATCGAGCCGAGGAAGGAGAACTTGTTGTTCGAGGCCCAGCCGGCGAGCATGGTGCCGTAAATGGCCAGGCTGCTGATGGCGAAGATGAAGAGGATGCCGACGTTGAGGTCGGCGATCTGGAAAGTGACCAGGAAGTCGGAGAGGTGCAGCGTGTCGCCCGGGAAGAAGCCGCCGACATAGGGAATTTGGGCCGCGGCAATATCTTTCCAGTGGACGTGCAGCGGCCCGGCAAAGGGGATCACCGCGAAGAGCGAGAGGGGCACGACCAGAGAAATCATCGGAGCCAGGGTGTGCAGCACGCGGTTGGCCCCGGCCGGGATGAAATCTTCCTTGAAGAACAATTTGACCGGGTCGGCCATGATGTGGAAAAGACCGAACATACGCCAGTTGCGGAAAAGCCGGATGTTGGCCCGGTTCGGACCGATCCGGTCCTGCATGATCGCGCTCATCTTGCGCTCGACCCAGGTCAGGAACCCGGCCAGCGTGAGCACCGCCCCGAACACTACCGCCACCCAGGCCAGGCCGAGGAGCAGGTGGAGCGTATCGTCCAAGGTTAGCCGCATGGCCCTATTCCATCCTCTTGCCCAATTTCTGGGCCAAGTCCTTCAAGATCGCGAGCGCCGGCTTGGCCTGGCCTCTGGGCGCCATGGCCGGCTGGAACGGTTGCTCGATCCCCTGGAAGTTGACAAAGGTTCCGCTCGATTCGCTGAACGCCGCGGCCGGCAAAGCCACCTGGGCCTGTTCCACGGCCTTGGTATGCGTGGGCGAGAGCACCACCCCGGCCTTGCCGAAAAGATCGAGGTCATGGACCGGCAGCGCCTCCAACACCAATACCGCATTGGACTGAGCCACGGCCGCGACCGGGTCGCCCTTGATCCCCAGCTTCTCCAGCCCGGCCCGGTTCGCGTTCAGGTCGGCCCGCATCAAAATTTCATCCTCGAAACCGGGTTGGCCGAAGAGCAGGGCAGGGGCCGCCGCGCCGAGCGCGCTGGCAAGTTTCGTAAGGGCCGCGCCTTCTTCGTTGGTGGCGCTGGCCGAAATAATTGTCCCGAGTTTGCCCGCGCCGGGTTGCAAAATTTTGGCCGCGGCCGCGATCGCTTCTTCCCAGGAAGCGGGCGCCAGCACGCCGCCTTTTTTCACCAGCGGCTGAGTCAGGCGCCGGTCGTTGAGGGCGTGGTAAGCCATGCGGCCCTGGTCGCAGGCCCAGGAGCGGTTAATCTGATCGTTGCGCCGGGGCCAGATGCGATAGACCTGAAAGTCGGCCTGGTCAATGAAAATGTTGCAGCCGCGCGCGCAGGAGGGGCAGATCGAGGGCATCGGCTTCAGGAACCATACCCGCTTGCGGAAGCGGAAGTCGCGGGCGGTCCAGGCCCCCACCGGGCAGACGTCGGTCAGGCAAAGCGAGTAAGGGTTGTTCACCTCGCGGCCCGGGAAGGTGGTGATCGCCACCCGATCGTGCCGCTGGGCCAAGGTGAGGCACTCGTCCTTGGCCACCTCGCGCATGAAGCGCACGCAGCGGTCGCAGAGGATGCAGCGCTCCTGGTCCAGCACCAGGGTCGGCCCCATGACGAGCGCCTTGCCCTTGTGCACCTTGGCGTCGTCGGCAAAGAGCCGCGAGGGCTGACCGTCGAAGCGCATGTAAAAGTCCTGGAGCGTGCATTCGCCGGCCTTGTCGCAGATCGGGCAGTCAATGGGGTGGTTCTTGAGGGTGAACTCCATTACGATCTGGCGCGACTTCTGCACCGCCGGGCTCTCGGTCTGCACCTTCATGTTGTCGGCCACCGTGGTGGCGCAGGAAATCTGCTGCTTGGGCATCCCCTCGATCTCGACCAGGCACATCCGGCAGCAGCCGCTGATCGGAAGGTGCGGGTGATAGCAGAAATGCGGAATATAAATGCCGTTCGCCAGCGCCGCCTGCAACACCGTGGTGCCCGCGGCCACTTCGAACTCTTTACCGTTGATGAATACCTTCGGCATCTTACCACTTCACCGGGAACGGGTCCGGATACGGGCACTTCTTCTTGCTCACGTGCTCCTCGAACTCGGCCCGAAACTTCTTGATAAAACTCTGCACCGGCATGGCCGCGGCATCAGCCAGGGGGCAGATGGTCCGGCCCATCATGCCGTCGGCCAGGCTGGTGAGCAGGTCAATATCTTCCATGCGGCCGTGGCCGTCGTGGAGCCGGTGGAGGATCTGCGCCATCCAACCGGTGCCCTCGCGGCAAGGGGTGCACTGGCTGCACGACTCGTGCGAATAGAAGTGCGCCAAAATCTCGAGCGACTTGACCAGGCAGGTGCCCTCGGCGATCACGATGATGGCGCCGGAACCGAGCATGGTCTTGGCCGCGGCCAGCGATTCATAATCCAGGTTGACCTTTTCCGCTTCTTCCGCGGTCAGGATCGGGGTCGAGCTGCCGCCCGGGATCACTGCCTTGAGCTTCATGTTGTGGAGCATGCCGCCGGCCACGTCCCGGATGAAACTCATCAGCGGCATCCCCAGCGGGACCTCGTAAACCCCGGGCTTGCGCACGTGCCCGGAAATCGAGAACAGCTTGGTGCCCGGGCTTTTTTCGGTGCCGAATTTTTTGTAAGCCGCGGGGCCGTTATTGATGATGAAGGGCACCGCGGCGATGGACTCGACGTTGTTGATGGTGGTGGGCATCCCGAACACCCCGCGCTGCGGCGGGAAGGGCGGACGGATCTTGGGATAGCCGCGCCGGCCTTCCAGTGAGCTCATCAGCGAAGTCTCCTCCCCGCAGATATAAGCGCCCGCGCCCCGGTGCACCACCACGTCCAGGCTGTATTGCGTCCCGAAAATATTTTTGCCCAGGAAGCCTTTGGCATAGGCCTCTTTGACCGCGGCCTCGGTGCGGTCGGCCGGCTCCACGAACTCACCGCGCACGTAAATATAAGCGGCTTTGCAGCCCATGGCCCAGCAGGCGATGATGGCGCCCTCGATCAGCATGTGCGGATCAAAGCGCATGATGTCGCGGTCCTTGAAGGTGCCCGGCTCGCCCTCGTCGGCGTTGATGCACAGGTACCGGGGCCGGTCGTCCTTGGGCATGAAAGTCCACTTGCGTCCGGTGGGGAACCCGGCGCCGCCGCGGCCGCGCAACCCGGCGTCGAGCACCGTCTGGCTGACCTTGGCCGGCTCCATGGCCAGCGCCTTCTTGGCCGCCTCATAGCCCCCGGACTGGAGATAAGCCCCGATCGTGTGGGAGTTCGGCTTGCCCCAGTTGCGCGTTAATACTTTTGCTTCGTCTGCCATCTTTTCTCTACATACGACATACTACATACAACATACTTATTTCAGTTCCGCCAGAATCCGGTCAATCTTTTCTCGGGTCAGGTTCTCGTAATAAGTGTCGTTGATTTGCATCATCGGCGCGGCCCCGCAAGCGCCCAGGCATTCGACCCGGAGCAGGCTGAATTTATTGTCCGGGGTGGTCTGGCCGGCCTTGATCCCGAGCTTCTGCGCGAGATAGTCCACCACGTGCTCGGCGCCCATCAGCGCGCAGGGCAGGTTGGTGCAGACCTGGATCAGGTGCCGGCCCACCGGCTCTTTGTTGAACATGGTGTAAAAAGTCGAAACGCCGAAGACGTAGGCCGGGGTCAGGTCCAGAAGCTCTGCCACGTATTCCATGGCCTCGCGGCTCACGTACCCGAATTCCTTCTGCGCCAGCCATAGCGCGGGCAAGAGCGCGGCCCGCTTGTCCGGGTAGAGCTTGAGCGTCTCGTCCAGGTTCTGCTTCGAGGTTGTTGAAAATTCCAACGTCATCTGATCGCCTTCCGCAACCGAAGCGCGGTCGCGGCTACAATTCTTGTTTTAATTTCTTCCCCTATATACGACATACTACATACAACATACTGTTCTTACCGGTCCATCTCCCCGCCGATCATATTGACCGACCCAAAGGTCGGGATGATATCCGCCAGCATGTAGCCCTTGAGCACCGGTCCCAGCGCCGCCATGATCGGGAAGCAGGGCGGATGCACCCGGCACTTCCAGGGCTTGTTGCCGCCGCTGCTGACCACGTAAAACCCCAACTCGCCGTTGCCGCCCTCGACGTAGGCATAGGCCTCGCCTTTGGGCGGCCGGATTTCTTCATAGACCAGTTTGAACTGGTTGATCAAAGCCTCGATGTTGGTGTAAACCAGTTGCTTGTCCGGATAAGTGTAGCGGTGGTCCGGGATGCTCACCGGTCCGCCCGGGAGCTTGGCCAGAGCCTGCTCGATGATCCGGCAGCTCTGCTCCATCTCCGCCATCCGCACCAGGTAGCGGTCGTAGTTGTCGCCGTTGGTGCCGACGGGAATCTCGAAATTCAGTTCGCCATAGACCAGGTAGGGGTGCGACTTGCGCACGTCGTAAGCCACTCCGGTCGAGCGCAACCAGGGCCCGGTCATGCCGTAAGAAATCGCGTCCTCCCGCGAGATCACGCCGATGTCTATGGTCCGGTCCATGAAGATGCGGTTCTTGGTAAAGAGCCGGTCGCACTCCTGCAAGACTTCCCGAGTCTTGCTCAGGGCCACCTTGGCCTTGTCGGCAAAGCCGTCGTGCAGGTCCCCGCGCACGCCGCCCACCCGGGTCCAGGAGGTGGTGAGCCGCGCTCCGCACACGCCCTCGATCAACTCATAAAACCATTCGCGGGCTTTGACAAAGTAGAGGAAGGCAGTAAACGCGCCCAGTTCCATGGTGACTGCGGCCAGACAGGTGAGGTGGTCGGTGATGCGGCTCATCTCACTCAAGATCACCCGCAGGTATTGGCCGCGCAGAGGGATTTGATCCCCGATCCCGCACAGTTTTTCCACGGCCATGGCGAAGCCGACGTTATTGATGATGGGCGAGACGTAGTTGAGCCGGTCGGTATAGATGACGCACTGGTTCCACTTGTGGTCTTCGCACTCTTTTTCGAAGCCGCGGTGCAGGTATCCCGGCTCGACGTCAATGTCCACAATGGTCTCGCCGTCGAGCTTGACGGTCATGCGGATGGTGCCATGGGTGGCCGGATGGCTCGGGCCCAGGACCAGGTCCATCACTTCGGTGTGCAGGTCTTTGGCGGTGTCAGGCATGGCTTGCTAGTATGTCGTATGTAGTATGTGGTATGTCGAGGGAGGATCGCATTGCTCTACATACGACATACCACATACTACATACTTTTCCCTCATCAGAATTCCCCATGCTCGTGGCTGTCGTCCGGCAGCTTCTCGCCCTCGTGCCCGGTCTCATCGCCCGACCGGGGGAAGCGCCTGGTCTCCGGCGCCAGCAGCGGCAGCCGCGGCTGCCGGCGGTCGAGCGGGTAATCCTTGCGCAACGGATGGCCCTTGAACTCCGGGTATAACAGGAGCGGCCGCAAGTCCGGGTGGCCCTGGAAGCGGATGCCATACATCTCGTGGCATTCCCGCTCGAACCAGTTGGCCCCTTTCCAGAGCGGGATCAGCGAGTCAATCACCGGGTCTCCCTCCGGCACCCGCGCCTTGATCCGAAGCCGATAGTTCTTGGACAAACTCTTCAAATGGTAAACCATCTCGAAACGCGGCTCTTCCCCCAAATAATCCACCGCGGTCAGGTCCATCAGCATCTCAAAAGCGCACTCGTCCCGGAGCCAGCGCATGACCTCCAGCAGGCTCTCCCGCTTAATCACAGCCGTCTCGTCGCCCAGGCGGTTGTGGCTGCTGACCACGGCCTGGGGGAACTTGGCTAAAAGTTTATCGAGAACTTCTTTGCTCATTTCGAACCTATCAGATCCTTGCCCCTTACCAATCCGCCCTCAAGTTGGCCGCTTCCACCTTCGGCCCTTTCCATTCCCGGATGGCCTTGCTCAGCATTTCTTCATACCGCAGCTGGGTGCTCTCGTCGCCCAACTTGGTCTTTTGGATCTTGTCCATCAGCCGCATCAATCCGTCCAGCACCATCTCCGGCCGGGGCGGGCAACCCGGAATGTAAATGTCCACCGGGATGATCCGGTCAATGCCTTGCAGGGTCGCGTAATTGTCATAAGGGCCGCCGCAGGAGGCGCAGCCGCCGAAAGCGATCACCCACTTCGGTTCGCACATCTGGTCGTAGACCCGGCGCAGCACCGGGGCCAGCTTGTGCGAGATGGTCCCCACCACGATCAGGAAGTCGGCCTGCCGGGGGGTGAAGCGGGGGAACTCGGCCCCGAAACGCGCCATGTCGTAGTGCGCGCACATGGTGCTCATGAACTCCATGCCGCAGCAGGCGGTGATGAAGGGATACTGGAACAGGGAAAACTTGCGCGCCCAGTTGACGAAGAATTCGAGCTTGGTCGCCAGGAAGCCGGAGCCGAGCTTGCTTTCTAGTCCCATTCCAAGGCTCCCTTCTTCCAGGCGTAGAACAGGATCACGGCGAACAGCGCCAGGAAGATGCCCATCTCGATCAGGCCGAACAGCATCATCCAGCCCTTGCCCGTGGAAAGTTCGCGATAGACCACGGCCCAGGGATACAGGAACACGCCTTCGATGTCGAGGAGCAAGAAGAGCACCGCCAGCGGATAGTATTTGATCGAGAAGCGGCGCTGGGGGTTGCCCGCGCTCACGTTGCCGCACTCGAACGGCATTTGCTTGACCGCCGAGCGCCGTTTGGGACCCAGCAACTCGGAGAACAGAATAAACATCACGGCCAGGCCCAGGGCCGCGCCGATCAGGGCTAAAGCGGGAATGTAGGTCACCAACATTGGATGCTCGCTCAAAACCTCTGAGGATCAATCCAGAGACTTAAGTAGGACGCGCGCTGTATGCTAAACGATTCTGGGCCGCTTTGTCAAGAAAAAAATAAAACTCTTTTACTTGGAGTGCGCTCGCTTGCAAGCTTGGAGCCTGGCCGCCCAGGAATACCAAACCGCGGCCAGGCGCGACTCGACCGACCTCGCCGAAGTCTGCACTCGCTAGAAGTTACAAGCCCGATCGCGGCCGGAAGTGTTCGCCGCGAGAAAAATTCCTTCGCCGGCAATAGCTTGGAGCAAAAGTTCCAGGACTTGCATTTTCCTTTCGATCTGGCAAAATGGACGACTACAGGGGCGGCCGTCCCATGGCCGCATGAGAAAGGAAACCGCGTCGTGCCCGCCTCAGCCAGCAAACGCATGTATTGCCCTTCCTGCGGAGAAGAGGTGGACACCTTTGTCATGCTGGTCGAGGACGACGAGCAGCACCATTGCTTCGTCTGCTCCTCTCCGCTCGGCCAAGAGCGGCCCTCGGCCGGCGGGTTCAAGCCGCTCGACTCGATCCTGGTGGCCGAAGACTCCGCCGTCTTCCGCGAGGTGCTCCGCGACAAGCTGCACGAGAAAGACCTGACCAAGAACGCGGTCATGGCCGGCAACGGCGAGGAGTTCCTCACCATCTTCACCAACCGCCTCTATCGCAATCAGCCCATCAGCCTCTGCATCCTCGATATCCGCATGCCCGTCTTCAACGGCATCAACGCCGCCATGGCCCTGCGCTCCATCGAAAAAGGCTTCGAGCGGCCCCGCAAAACCCCCATCCTCTTCTTCTCCTCGGTCAAGTGCGACGACGCGCTGCGCGAAGTCCTCAAATTCACCGCCCCCTCCCGCTACATCAACAAAGGCGCCTCCGATTCCCCCGACGAACTCGCCAACCGCCTGGTCGAGGTCGTCCAGCGCCTCATCCTCGAGTCCGGCTCCAAAGCGGGCAAGAGGCAGTAGTCAGTAGGAGAGTAGTCGGTAGTCAGGAGAGGATTTTCCCCGTTTTTCTCTTGACATTGCTTGGCCTCTATGCTTTATTGAATACGTTCGAAACCACATCCTGGCTCGGACGAGCCGCTTCGCCCGGAATCTGACGAAAAGTCGTTATATAGTTTTTCCCTGACCCTTGACCACGGCCCTCGGGAGGCGCCGCGGAGGAGAGGCCGATAGCATGACCGCAATCCCTCGTTGGGCTTGCTGGGGATTCGCTCCAAGCGCCGTTTTGCTTCACTTCCTTTCCAAAACATCTGGCTTGGAAGGGAACCGATATTCCTGTCCGCTATTTCCTGCCTGCTTTTCCCAATGGAGGAAAAACCCATGAAAACGAAGATTCTGGCGATTTTGGGCGCGCTCGCGGCGATGGTGATCTTGACCGCGGTCTTGGCCAGCGGCCAGTCCGTGCCCCAGCTCATCAACTACCAGGGACGGTTGACCAATGCTTCAGGCCAGCCGGTCAATGCCGTCGTTCCCATGCACTTTGCCATGCTGAATGGAGACAGCATGACCGCGAACGTGCTCTGGGGCGAGACCCAATCCTTGGTGCAGGTCAACCAGGGCATCTATAACGTGATGCTCGGCTCCGTGCACCCGGTCCCGGCTTCTGCCCTCTCTGGAGCTACGGTCTTCCTGGAAGTTAAAGTCTCGGGAGAGACCCTCAAGCCCCGGCCCCGGGTGACCTCAGTGGCTTATGCGCTGCGGTCCAAGGAGGCGGTCAACGCGCAACAACTGGGCGGCCAGCCCTCGGCCGACTATTATTCCAAGGCCCAGGTGGACACTCTGATCGCCGGGTTGCAAAGCCAGATCGCCGCGCTTCAAGGTCAGGTCACTACCAACACCACCGACATTTCCGGATTGGATACGCGGACCACGGCCAATGAAACCGACATCGTGGATCTGCAGGGCGATATGACCGCCGCCCAACTTGAGCTCGCCAACCATGAGACCCGTATTAGCACGGCCGAAACCAAGCTCGCCTCGGTAAGCGTGGCCGGCTCGGACTTCATCTTCACCAATGTCAACGTCAACATTCGGAGCGGCAGCGGGAGCACCGCCG
>Ga0209777_10007742_pt1 | contig 11855 bp, 14 predicted proteins | sample FrelakmetHBP12HB_FD_187147 | JGI IMG/M metagenome (GOLD analysis project Ga0209777, IMG submission 187147) | Freshwater lake sediment microbial communities from the University of Notre Dame, USA, for methane emissions studies -HBP12 HB (SPAdes)... | ecosystem: Environmental > Aquatic >... | reverse complement strand
TAGCTATCGATGTGGAACTTTTCTGCCACCTTTTTTGCCAGGTTTTCATTCATATCGCAGACTGCTACCAGATTCACATTCCTGATTTTTTTCAACGCCGGGATGTGCCCCCACCCATCGACTGCTGCTCGTCCACAGCCTACGATACCAACTCTTAGTGGTCTGTTCGCCTCCATTTTTATCTCCCGTCTCTATTATGCTTTGACCTGACCCGATTATTCTACCACTTCTAAAGTCGGAGTTGGTATCGTGTGCAACTTGCCCCATTTTTTGTGCCAGCTATGGTGCTTCAGGGATAAAATGAATCTCAAATTCTATATACTGAAGTAGCTAACTACAAAATCCCCACAACCACTACAATCCAAAAATTTCATATTTACAACACTTGCGTACAGAGCTTACTACGTTTTGTGAAATTGAGAGCTTGTTAGTGGTGTTGGACATGTTGTGAGTGTGGAAACTGAGCTACACCACGTTAGCATGATTGCACAAACTGGCTTTTTGTTAAGTCGGTACAAACATACCGATGTCTGTTCTGCTTCTACTATAATCACGCTACCCACAAGACTTCATTCAAGATTCTACCGCAAAAGCCACCAGGAGTTTCCCGTGCTTGATTGGTATACAGGACTCGTGGGTTATGATGCTTCTAACTTGCGCCTCGGCGAGCTAAGGGCTATCAACCGCAGTGGTGATGTCGAATGGGTCAAAGACCGTCCCGAACCCGTCACGGGTTCATTTCAATCTAAGGTCTTGGTAGGCAGAGGCACGTCTACAGAGGATATGCGTGATGCTGCCGAAAGATTGAATCTCGTCATAAATCCCGAAGTCTTGTGGGTATCTGGAAATCCAGTTAAGTTCTTGCAAGGTCATAATGTCTTTGGCGCATCTGTACAATCGCTTGCTCCCATTATCAGGACTTTTGTTAGGAATTTACCTGCTGATATGAGGCCACACGATGCAGACAGCGACCTGTGGCCTTCCGTGAAACGAAGTAGGGTAGATATCGCTGTTATGATACAGATGGAGAGCCATGATGATGTACATGCGTGGTTACAAGCTGCTGGCTCGGCGTCAAGAAGTAGGCATGGTCGGGCGCTTGTATCAGGTGACACTGTGTATTGGGGGAAGACCTCTAGACGCTGGAGCAATAAGGCATATTGTAAATCGTGCGAGCTCAAGGAGCACCCTGTACCTGTCGTGAAGCTTAATGAGATATTGAGGGAATATTGCAGGCCTCAGTTGAGAATGGAACTTACGCTACGCACTCCCGAACTTAAAAACAAAGGAACTCTAAAAGAGGATTTATTCTGGGAATACTTCCAGAGAATTGAATTTGGAGGATTAAATATGGCTAGGATTAAAAATCTGGATGATTTACCTGAAAAGACCCAGCTTTCTTTCTTGAAGTGGATGAACGGCGCAGACGTAAGGCATATGTACCCTATTAGAACATTCTACTATCATCGTCGCATCATCCTCGATAGACTCGGCGTTGATATCTCGATTCCATTTTTGGGGCAAGAGAAGATAGTTCAAAACATTAAGTATGATGGCGAATATCTGAGGGCGCACGAAATCAAGACAATACCTGAATATCTTCAAGGATGGCTCTTTAAGCCTGAGCCTTGTCCTGTGTATTCTGCTTGGCATCAATGTGGGCAAAGGGGGTGAGGTATGAAGCAGCGTAAATGTCCACATGGGCATGTTGTAGGCTATCTTGGCAGTATAGATTTTGAGCCTGGTATTACAGGCGAGATTCAGGCCAAGACCCTGATACATAACTTATGCGAAGAGGGTTGTCCTAACTGTGGCTCGCTGATGGTAAGGGAAACCGATTTCAAAGCCTATTGCCCGAATTGCGGGCAAGGTCTTGAGTTGATTCCCCCCAAAACGCAGCCGAACTAGCGGCACGACTTCAGTTATGCCTATGTTCGTAACTTGTTAACCACCCCCGCCCTGTAGTGCTTCACGCTCTCAGGAAATCCAAGACTTCCTTATTGAATCTACCTCGCATTTCAATAGTCAATGTGTGCGAGCCACCCTCAAATTTGACCAACTTCGCGTTGGGTATCTTCTCCGTCATAACTTCTGATGAGTGGAGAGGGACGAGCTTATCCTTAGTTCCTATTATGACGAGGGTAGGAGCCTTAATCAGATGCAACCTGTCCAGTGTGATATTGCCAATACCAACTTCAAGGTGCTTAACATACCGTTCAGTACCACCCAATTTGATGAACAGCCAGCCTAGCGGTAGAATGAACATCCTATAGAGTCTCTTGTTGAAGCTGTCGCTAACCATTCTGTAGAAGTCGATACCTTTGGCCCATTCCACCATCCAATCACGGTGTGCTGCCCACTGATGCTCCCAGAGTTCTTTTTTCTGGTAGTTTCCATGGCAGACTGGACATTGTGACATGCCAGCCATCAACATACCATTTCCTGAAAAGTGCTCCGTTACACCTAGTATCTTTTGCATCTCTGGCGTCATCTCATCTTCGCTGCCATGAGTCGTGCTTACCAGCACTAACTTGTTTACCCTTTCGGGGTAATTGATGGCAACTTCTTGTGCAACTATACCGCCTTCAGAGACTCCAAGTATATGAGCTTTATCAATGCCTAGATGGTTCATCAGCCCCACGGTGTCATCAGCTAGAGTCTTCATTTTGTATGGCTCATCGGGCTTGTCGCTTCTGCCTGCACCCCTGCTGTCGAAAGTGACAACCTTGAAATACTTACCGAAGGGTCGTTTCTGAAAGAACCAACCCTGCCTTGAATCTTCATTACTCATTATCAGCACCAAAGGCTCGCCTTGCCCACTTACGTCATATGCAATATTTATTCCATTTACCTTTGCTTTGGGCATTTCCTCCTCCTCTCAACACATAAATTAAATAGAGCCTTTAATCGCCCAGTTACGCCATTATACAAATCACAATAGAACGACGCAAATCCAGTGTCTTTCCATAGCTTCGTGGGGCTGATGAAATAGATATTAAAGAGATTCAACTCAGAGGATTTCTATTAGGAAATGAAAAGTTAAATATCAACTCTATGTCCATGTAAACATTCCATCAAGTGTGCAATAAATTGCACAAAAGTGCAGTATCACTATACCGCACTTTTGCTCTTTTCTTTCTGGCAGCCAGCGCCAGACCCAGGCCCAGCGCCCGCGAACCACCCAACATCGAAACCCACCAATCTAGGCCATCATGAGCAAGGTGACTCCGTTTCGCAGCTCCGCAGCGAAACGAAAAACCACCACCACAATGCCCATGAAAAGCCCTAGAATTGCCAAAGCGGGGCTCTGCCCCAGCACCCCGAAGGTTTGTCTAGCCAGCAACCCCAGGCGAAGCTGATTGAGCTTCGAGGCAAAAAGGCCAGCGCGGGTGGCTGTACGGGCACGGAAGGCGAAGCAAACGAGCGTGTTCTCAGAGTAGGCCTAACAGACAGCAAAAGACTGGAGTCTACGCTCCAGCCTTCGCTCATACTGCCTTGGGTTGCCGTGCTCCGAGCTACCTCTTCAGGCGTCTCGGCAAGCAACACAATTATAGGCACAATTCTAAGGGAATGTCAACTGGCTCACTAAGCTTTCAATATGTACGCATGGAAGGGTAAACATTCTTTTGCTAGATTCGCTCACGGGTGGTTCTCCTTGGTTGTGATTGGTGAAAGTAACACAATAAGGGGGCATCAGACTAACATAATCATAGACCATCGAGGTAGGTTCACAAAACTAGTGCTCCTGAAGCACTTGTTTTAGAGTCAAGCCGTTGCTATAATCATGTACCCCGTGGGAGCCGAAGATAGTCGCGAACATTCAAATAGGGGGATTGAAGGAGGATTATGAGCAAGCGAAAACTAGCTTACCCAAGTATCAATGACGTTCATAGACGAGTAGCAAACATTTCAATCGGGGCTTCGACTATGAGGGGTCAAGGTGTTGACCTGGAAAAAGCAAGGAAATTTCTGTGGCTTGACTTGAATCTCAATGAATTAAGAGAAATGCCAAAGAAACGATTCGAACGTTGGCTGAATAAGAAGACAAAATCCCTAGTGAAAGAATTCAAAAAAACTCCCGGTGACCAGAACAACTGGGGCGCAGCCAGAAAAGCCATTAACATTTTTCTTGAAAACGCTTTTTATAACAGATTCTTATCTGAGGAGTATGGCCTTCAGAAACTAGAAGATATGTTAGAAGTACCGCTAGATAAAAGCGTGATGCAGGGATTGCGGGACGACTCAAAGGCAAAAGTAATACCAAAAAGGCAATCAATAAAGAGACTTGACAAACGGAATAGCAACAAATTCCAAAAGCTTGCTAGAGAAGTGGCAAAGAGCGAACCCAATTATAGGTATAGGATTTATCTTGATTTGAAGTACTGGAGAGCTAAATAGTTGAGTGGTTGCTAACATTTTTGCTAACGAACTTTTCGTCACCATAATAAACAAGGTGGTACTAATCAGTACCACCTGAAGCTAATTTTCCTATACTAAGGTATCAACGATTACTGTTTATTACTCTTAGGGACTAACCTCTTGTATCTTTTAATCAGGGTGTCGGTGGTTTCCAATACACCGCGGTTCGTCACCACACAAAAGTCCATTTTGTTCAGCCATTAATTTCTAGAAATACAGCCGGCACTCTTGAGCAGCAGGTTGCTCGGCGTCCAAACCCATGTAGCTAGGTTAGCGATTACTAGTGCAATTCCAATATGAGGGCTAAGAATGGTGGTAAAATATTAGGCAGGATTACATAAGATGAGAAAGCAATTATTGGCGGTAGGCATATTATTGATTGTATTAGCTTTGTCGTTGAGCGGATGCGGTAAGAATAATGTTGTTACTACGCCCGAGCCAATATCATCGCCTCCTGGCTCATATCCCACTTGGGCCGAGGGCTCACCGCCACCAAGTGGAATCGGAGGTTGGCAAGAGCCAAGAGCTTTGACGGAAGATGAGAAAGCCAGAGTTGTACAGATAGCTTTGAACAGTCCCGAAGCGTCTGATTGGCTACAGGGCCGAACAGATTACCGAGTAGCGCCTGTTAGTTGGTATGCCATTATTTGGCAAGACGGTCAACCGGAAACATGGTGGGCGGCGGAATACCAGATTGTAGATGAAGGAATACCCGGTTACATATCCCCATATGCCTTATGGTATCCGGGTGTAACTATAGCCGTTGGACAAAACACAATAATGCAAATGCAAATCGCGGTTGACCTGGACGCAGGTAAGACGGTCATGGTAGATGGCCCCTACCCTTCATTGAGTTCACCCGACCGTTTCAGTGGGACTTCTGTATCTCCGATAAACAAGTAATTAATATCGCTTCCGCTGGTATGAGATCCCCCGGTTGGGATCCTGCAAGTGGTTTATTAAGAAGCCATTATCAGCTATACACTGTCAGTACCAAAAGAGATTAAGGCGGGTAGATAACATTTGCTTGTAATGTGACCTCTGAAGCAATAATCGGGGCGGATCGTTACCAAGGCCACATCTATCACAAGGGATTGCCCACAGCATGATGCAACTAGTCCCGAAAGCGTGAAGTCTAAAGAGGATAATTCTGCAGCCAGTTACTTTTTGTGGATAGTGATTTTCCCGTTTTTAGCGGTGAGCTTAACCCTATCGCCATAGGCAAAACCCATCTCCACCAGCCACTTCCCCGTCACACGGATTGAGGGCACGTAGCCATTATTCTGCGGGAAAGCGAACACCTTCAAATCTTTAGTCCGTTTCATGTTGACTTGCCTTTCCCGAATAATGTCGGGCTAGTATTCGTCTGGAAACAGCGTTGTGGTAACCGAACGGTCACTTTCTGTTATGAGCCAGATTTTGGGCAGACCTGGGCTTTCATACGCTGAGAAGATCCGAAGATCGCCTTGCTTCAGGGCAAATTGGTTCTCCGCCTTGTCCTCAGCACAGAGATCTCCCCAGTCTCCTTTGGCGTGACGTACCAAGCTTCGCAGACAAAACTCGGCAAAATTGCTGTCCTCTGCCACCTTGTCGGCCACGCCTCTAGTCATCACCAGCTGCCCCAGGGGGAACAAAGACACTTTTCTAATGTTTTGCATGGTCACGGTATCACCTCCTTTCTAGCTAGGATTCTTGCTATCCTTTTCAAAAATGAGTGCATATGGGACAAACTTAATCTTCTTCCATGTCCTGTAGGGTCGTCTCTTATGGCCAGCCCTTGTCTGGCGCTTCACTTTTTTAAGACTACACAATATGTCGACCAGCCCGATGATATCCACATTGCGCCCGATCAATTCCTGGGGATATGTCCTGATATAGTCGATGAGATCCCCCTCACTAATCTCCCAAAAGGAACCGCCGTCCTTCTTAGGCGGCATATCGGGGTTGTGGGGCTGGGCTTTCAAGGCGCCACAGTCTATGCGGAGATGCACCCACTTATGGTCGACACCGAGCAGCTCACAAACATCGCGCTTGGTATACCAGCCATCCCGGTCTCGCCTCGAGATCCCCAGCCGTTTTGACCTTAGCACCACGGAGTTAACGGACCGGTGCATCAACTTCGCCACCTTACCGGGACAATGGCGTGGTATTAGCTCCTCAAGCTGTTTATCCTCTTCCTCAGTCCAGTAGTGCCTATCCTGGAAGGAGATGCCCATCTTCTGCACCTGGGCCTTAACGGAATAAAAGCTAACATTCAGAATATTGGCGATCGCTTGGGCGGACGCGGCATTACCCTTATAGTCGCGCCTGACGATGATGATTTCCTCACCAGTCCAGCGATGGTTATGACTGCAGTCGCGGTTATAATGTTTTGGCATGTTTTCCTCTGAGATAAGGCAGGGGCTGGGGTACGCCCCCAGCCCCTGATTCAGTTAGGCGCCGTTTCGATGTTGTTTTACGTTACTCCGGCTCTGTCCCCTGTTCAGATCCCTCACCCTGAGGGTTTTCATCGCCAGGTTCCTCTTCCTTGTTTGTTTCGGTTTCCTGTGCAGGGGCATTTAGTTCTGCTACTGGCGCTGGCAGAGTCTGGTCAGGCCATGTTACCTGCATGGGCATCATTGCCACTAAGGGAGCTTGGCTATAGCGAAAGACCACAGGAGCCGTGGGGGTACTAACCTTTATGGTTACCAGTCCGGTTTTCCCCTTGATGTACTCCCGTAGGTACTTCAGGTGTATCGCTATTCTGGCACCGCCATTGAGTGTATGCACCGGGATAGTTGTTTCAACGTTATCTGCTCCGGCTTCGGCTGAAAGCTTCATTTTCCCATTATCCCAGAGCATGCGCACTGCCCCAATCCCATCTTTGGCAGAGATTGTGAGGCGTCCTAGTGCTCTCTCTAGGTCTGGAGCCAGGAGTTGAACCTCGTTCTGCTCTGTCGTCGTTGGGATAAGCGCCTTAAAGTTGGGTGGCGTTCCCTGTATGGTTTTAGCTAGCAATGTCACTATGCCGAACTGGGCTTTGAACAATATGGGGCTTATTTCCACCTGCATTAGCCCCTTGTTCGTCACCATGTCGACAACACTCTGTATAGAGCCATCGTTGGGAACCGGTCTGGGCGCTTTTCTCCATAGGTGCTCCAGGATGTCGATCGCCTTGGCAGGCAGGATAACGGTTTTTAACCCATCCTCTGGCGGTAGGGATGCGGGCAATGTCTTGTATGCCATCCTGAAACCATCTCCTGCCGCGATTTCGAGTTGGTCACCAAGGAATAGGCTGACTCCTGACAGAATAGGCCGCTCGCCACTTTCACTACAGTAATCGAGCATCGCCACCAGGTTGGGCACCAGTAGGTCCGCAGATATCTCATGCTTTATGCGAGGTTCTATCTGCGGTATAACGGGATAGTCTTTGGGGTCATCCGCTTCGAATGAGGCACTACCATCTGTCCACGTCAGGGATACGCTGCGTCCCAGCATCTCAATTGTGACCTCATCGTTGCCCGGTACGTATGCTAGCAGCTTGGAGACTTGCTTGAACGGCAGCAGATATTGGCCTACGACCTCAGGTAGGTCTATCATGACACCCAGCTCCAGGTCCGTTGCGATTGCCTGCCCATCTTGCAGCAGGATATTGCGCAAAATGGGCCAGACCGGCTCTTTAACTGCAGTGCTTTTGCGCCCACGCCCTTTGCCAGTCTTAACCGCCTTGGCTACCACTCTCTCCCTAGGGCTGCTGAGCCCTTCTAAGAGACTTATGGCATTCCTGAGTTTAAGTACCTGTATGTGCATTCTTGAATCACCTCCCTTCCAGTCATGACTTGTTGGCTACGGCGCCTAACTTCATTCGCACTTGAATGGATTTACTCAAACCAACGGGGCTGAGCTTTGGCTGCTGTTGCTTCCTTGGCAGCCCTGGGACTTCCACCAGTGACACTACCCGCTGGGGGAGCCGGCGGAGGCTCGATAGTGGATTTGGGGTTCTTGGGGCTTGTGCTCCACTTCATCTCCGCTAACTGCATTAACGCAGGCAGCTCGGCAGCGATGGTCACCAAGTCCCCCTCTACAGTGGAGAAAACGGGGTCGCACTCAGGACTCTGAATCCCCACGGATCCGCGGCCATCTTTAAGCAGAATGACCACTTTGATTTCTGATGGCATGTCTCACCTCCTCTCTTTTTCTTCTCTTACAAAGGTTAAACTCCGTACATTCATCCTCAGCATGGCAGCAACGTTTTCAGGTGTGGCCAGGGTAGGGGTCAGCGTCCCAGTATCCATATCTAGCGAGAGCTGCATCCAGGGGCATGTGCCCTCAATAATCCTGCGCACCACCTCGAGCACGAGAGCAGCCATGCACTGATTTATGACAGGGCTTTGCTCGTACCTTGCCACAGCTTCAGCGCACGCGGGCGCCGGTGGCAGCTCCAGAAGAAGCTCGGGACGCTGCTCTGTGGGCAGGGGCAAGCCATAACACATCTCTGTTTTTGATTCAAAGGTCTTTTTAATGTGTTCGCTGGGACAGTTCCCAATCAGCACCTGGCCAAAATTACGTTCATTTCCTGCATCGATGTACCATCCTCGATAGAGGCTCATCGGGGGATTGCATTTCTTGATAATCTTATCCGCGATATCCCTGCGCGCTATGCCGTTATCCACACAGCCGATGATGATCTCGGGCAACGTCTCCAGCATGGATATCGGGGAAGTGAGGTACGCTATGCGGCGGTAGAATTTTGCGCTCAGGCGTCGTGCCAGGGCCTCGCTTTTTAGCATCCCCAGCTCATTCTTGTAGAAATTTTGCCGCATTAGGTTGGGTTCCTCAACGCGGTCGTGGTCGACTAGCAGAAGCACATCATCGTCCGGCAGAAGTCGGCAAAGCCCTTCGCTAACAAAACCGCCTGTGCCGCCACAACCCACAACACAAATCTTGAGGCTGTCGTGAAGATAATCAGGCACTAGATGATTGTTAAGCTTATACATTGCCGAATACCTCGTTCAAGCTCAGCTTATCAAAATAGCCGTAGATGCCGAGGCGCACCTTGACCTCAGGTATAAGCATTTTGAGATTCCCCACTACGGCATAAATCTGGAGACCCAGCTCATCACGGTTGTCTACGCCGCTGAAGAAGGCTCGCATCAAGCCGTGGCTGTGGAACTCCATCACGGTATCGGGTACGCGCTCGTATAGACAGGAGCCCTCCGTGCCTGCCTGTTGCGGGTATATCAGGTGATAGCCATCGCACCATGACACCGCCAGATATTGCTCGTGCAAGGCATCGGCCATCATCTGCGATATAGCGGAGTGATAGATATGCCAGGGTATTTTGCCCTGCTTCAACACCACCATGGTGCGCATAGGCTGCAGCCCTCTTACCTGGGCGGCGCCCACGCAGACGGTGGCGCTGATAAAGCGGTTCTCAGCCCCGATGAACAGGCCGTTGGATCCAATAATATAGTCAAAGTACAGGCCAGGCTCGCCCACCAGGCCTTTGTCCGTGAAGTACCGGTATCCGACCTGGTTCATCACGGAACCTCGTTATCAGTCTCAGGTAGCTCCCATTCGTCGACCAACCCCTGATTAGGCCCCTTACGATTGGTAAACACATCCCGCAGAGGGCCAAACGGCACCAGGTCGTCAAGAGGATACTTTTTCTTACCGTCCAGTTCTGTCCACAACTTCATCACGTCGTTCTGATATTTCTTGGAGCGACTGCTTCGGTCGGTAACAGTCGTGAAAAAGCTGGTGAAGAACGATTTGGGGATATCCTCTATCTTGGCGGGATACTTGTTCGAGCCAGCACACGTGCTTCCATCACGATAGGTATTGAAAAAAGGAGCGTGATAGACAAGTGCATTCATGTTTTGAGGCCTTCTCTTGGCCGCATACACGCGTGGCGCCTGACCTGGCCGGCAGATGAAGATCAGCCCCGGCATGGGCAGTTTGAGCCGGCGCGCAGGCTTAAATGGTTCCGTCATCAGCGCTACAGGCCATACGTGGGGATCTACCCAGAGCGCGACCTGGCCCGGGCCCCAGCAAAGCGTGTCTCGCGGCAGCAGCCCCGATATTAAGTTTGTCTCTCCTAACATCGCCAGCGCAACATCTCGCGCAGCGACTACGCGTGTGGATATCACGCCGTCGCCGCAAAAGTGCGCCACAACAGTGGTTTCATAGAAGTCTAGCCTGACCTTCAATTGGTCCGATGCCACCTCCAGCGATGGCGGCAAGCTCCATTGGAGCGCCTGTGGTTCTTGTGTTAGCGTCATTGTCACCTCCAATCATTCTTCCAGGGCAGCTCATATTTTCGTCCAGCACATCCGTATCGACCTTTATGCCACCCTCTTTACCTACGAGAACAGTACGGTTTATAACTTCCAAAGCATCAGCTCGTAGTTTAGGGCTGGTGCTGGCTTGCTGCAGACGGATATGGTTCTCCCCCACCTTTTCAAACGTGAAGCCCATCGGCGCCTTCCAGATACCGCCGATGCTTAAATTCCGCACCATGCCTACCAGCCAGTCTATGTCTGACCTGCGGGGTTTAAACTCTGGCACCGGCACTACTTTAGCGGGATTGGCGCGCAGCTTCTTCTGCCTTGCCTCTATGAAGTCCAGCAGCTCCGCGAAATGAGCCGGCTTATCCTCCTCTAGCCAATGATAGAAATTGCATGCTTTGTCCTCTGTGGCCTGCGCCTTAAGCCAATCCTTCGTAATCACCTCAACGTTTTCTCGTGTCCATTCCAGATCTGCGCCGCCTTGCGATACCGACTCCTCATCATTGTCATGGAAGCAGTCGCCAGTCTCGAAGTTCAGTATATCGCCAACGGTAGCGAGGGCCTCAAAGCGAGTGCCATCCAGTAATCTGTGCGCATCCTTTTGGCTCAGTCCACCCGGTGGTACCCGCGCGAGGTCCTCCCTGCGCACAAACCCACTGCAAGCGTCCGCCAGCGCCACACGCTCGCCCTGTTGAGGGATAACGTCACAACGGGGATATGGAGGCAAAGTTTGTACTGTCGAGTCGGCACTTCCATACGGGTCAGCCAGAATATAGGCGGCGAGCATTAGCCCCTCGCGGAAATTCTCCGCTGCTAACTCATGGTAAGAGTCCCAGTTGATAGACATGACCACAACGGGGATCTGGGCGCAAATGTCGTTATAGTCATCGAATTCGCCTTCAGAGAAGGCAGGGTGGAGGGGGAAGTACCGCTGCTCGAATGTGGTGGCGAACAGCGCTATTTTAGCCCGCGCACCATCTGTTCTTCGCACGTCGGCCTCTATTTCGGGAGTAAATTGCGTCACTATGCGCATGAACCCCGCATAGTTTTCGCTGCTCAACAGTAGTTGCCGGAGGTCGCGGATAGAAGGCGGCGCAGCCCGCGTTATGAGCTTTTGTCTTAAGGCTGCAAGTGCTGTAGTTGCCACAGGAGTGTTACCGCCTTCTTAGT
>Ga0209777_10007741_pt1 | contig 11856 bp, 5 predicted proteins | sample FrelakmetHBP12HB_FD_187147 | JGI IMG/M metagenome (GOLD analysis project Ga0209777, IMG submission 187147) | Freshwater lake sediment microbial communities from the University of Notre Dame, USA, for methane emissions studies -HBP12 HB (SPAdes)... | ecosystem: Environmental > Aquatic >... | reverse complement strand
CAAGGCAAATCCTACCCAGCCAGCTATTTCCATTTTTTGCTCCTTCCTTCTGGTTCGGGCTGCCAGTCCGAAGCCATGCGCTCCAGAAGGGCAGCTACATGCTTTGTGCCCAGTATGAAATCGGCGATCCTGATATTCTCGTCTGGAGCATGTGCCCTGGAGCCAAGATAGTCCACTCCGATGCCAGCCGTGGGCAAACCCAGGGTATCGGTGAAATAGTACATGGGGCCGCTGCCAGCCATGGCGGGCATTATCACAGGGTCGGCTCCGAAGACTTCCTTCCCTGTGGACGCGACTATGTTAACGAAGGGGGAGTCCAGCGGGGTTCGGGCGGGATTTTCCCCTTCCGTAGTAGGGGCGATGGCGATGTCCGAGAAACCGTGGCTGTCGAGATGCTTTCTCAGCTTGGAAAGGATTTCTTCGGGACGCTGGTTGGGTACGAGGCGAAAATCGAGCTTGGCCCTGGCAACGCAGGGCAGAACTGTCTTGGAACCGGGGCCGGTGTAGCCGGAGTAGATGCCGCAGATATTGCAGATGGGTTCGAGGATATGGCGGGACTTGTATTCGAACCTGGTGACTCTTTTGAGGAACTCCTTGAGCCCGAGGCTTTGCTTTGTTTCCTGGTCATCCCGCGGGATAGCTTTTATGGCTTTCATCTCCTGTTTGGTTGGTGGTTTGACGTTGTCATAGAAGCCTGCGATTTGAATGTTCTCGTCGATGTCTTTGATGGAGGCGAGCGCCCATACCAGACGCCAAGCCGGGTTGGGCACCACCGTGCCCATTGAGGAGTGGACGTCCTCTGAGGCTCCATGCGCCTCGAGTTGCACGTAAAGGATGCCCTTGAGACCGAGCATAATGATGGGCTGGTCTTTCCAGTTGACCCCGCCGCACTCCCAAATGCAGGCGTCGGCTTGGAGAAGGCGGCGATTGCGCTTGACGAAAGCGCCCAGGTTGGGGCTTCCTATCTCCTCCTCACCTTCGATGAGGAACTTCACGGAGATGGGAAGCTTGCGCTTCGTCTTCTGGAAGGCTCTGAGGGCGAGGAGGCGGGCAACCGTGTTTCCTTTGTTATCCGAGACTCCTCTCGCGAACAGCTTCCCTTCGCGCTGTACGGGCTCGAACGGGGGCGAAGTCCACAGCTCCAGGGGTTCGGGAGGCTGGACATCATAGTGGTCATAGAAAAGGATGGTGGCTGGCGATTCGCCAGCGATTTCGCCATAGACTACGGGATATTTGCCTCTAGGCACAGGGAGAATGCGGGTGCTTACACCATATTCACCCATCACCTGCGCTAGAAGCTGGACCATCTCGGGCATGCCCACTCCCTGGGCACTGATGCTGGGCTGGCGGCAGAGCCGCATGAGGTCGGCAACCCCTTCTTGCCAGTGGTCGTCGATATAGTCATAAATATTCTCCATAGAGCCTCCCGCTACTTCACCGAGATCTATCTTTTGAGGCAAATAGAGTTGCAAAAGGAGCTTTTAAAAGCTTTTCAACCCCCTTTGTCCCCCAGTCTTGGGGGAATTTAGGATATGATGGGGGATACCCCCAAACCCCCGACAAAGGGGCTTCGCCCCTCTGTACACACCAGTTAGTCAATAGTCCTTAGTCCTTTGTCCCCCAGTCCTGGGGAATTTAGGAATTGGGGGGACACCCCCAGACCCCCGACAAAGGGGCTTTGCCCCTCTGTACACCCCAGTTAGTCAATAGTCCTGTGTCCCCCAGTCTTGGGGGATTTAGGATTTGAGGGACACCCCCATCCTTCCAAGGAAGGACTCCTCTGCACTCCCCGAAAAGTTATGATTATCATTGCTTCTTTTTGGCTTTATGTTTTCCCTTTAACCATCCCAGCACGGTATCAGGCAGGTCGCGCGATGAGCCTTTGACCATAGTGCACAGGGGTATGGAATCGAAGAAAGCCGACTTATATCTCTTGGTCTGCAGCCGCCTGTCGAGGATAACCACAGCGCCGCGGTCAGTCTTGCTGCGGATGAGGCGGCCGAAGCCCTGTTTGAAGCGGAGGGTGGCCAGGGGGATGGCATACTGGTTGAAGGGGTCGTCGAACAGCTCGGAGCGAGCTGAGAATATCGGTTCGGTGGGCACGCTGAAGGGCAGCCTCGCGATGACCAGGACGCTGAGCGCTTCTCCCACGACGTCAATGCCCTCCCACAAGCTGGCAGTGCCCAGAAGCACGGTCTGGGGATTGGCCTTGAAAGCAGTGAGAAGCTGTTTGGGCGAGCCGTCCACTCCCTGGGCAAGAACCAGGATGCCTTCTTCCTCCAGAGGGGACTGGATGGCGGCCTGGGTATTTCTCAGCGCGGAATGTGAAGTGAACAAGACCAGTGTGCGCCCTTTGCAGGCGCGGCAGAGGTCGATAAGCGTTTTCTCCACTGCCTTTTGATAGCCCGGGCTTCCAGGCTCGGGAATGTCGTTGGGCAGGTAAATCATAGCTGCGTTGGGGTAATCGAAAGGAGCGCCCAGGAGGAGTTCGCCGGTGTATTCGAGTCCCAGCCTGCTTTTGATGTACTCGAAGGTGCCCTCTGTGCTCAGCGTAGCCCCGGTAAGGATAACGCTGTCCTTGGCGGTGAATAGCGATTTCTCCAGGAGACTGGCCACGCTGAGCGGAGCGGTGTACATGCCGATCGAGTTGTTCTGCATGTTTGTAGTGAGCCAGTAGATATTGTCGGGGCTGGGATGGGAGACCAGGGAGTCCAGCTTCTGGTGCAACTCCTTGTTGCGGAAAAGCAGGGATGCTATCTCCAGCATGAGGTAGTCGTAGCCGGACACCTTGTTTTCGGCCAGGTCTTCCATGCCTGTGTAGAGATGGTCCAAGTCATCGGCGATGGCGCTGAGCACCAAGCCCAGGTCTTCCCAGGCAATCTCAACCCTCGACCAGCCGGGCTGGGTTCGCTTGGAATATGTCAAAAGCAGGTTGCGGTCATATTCGCCCTGGTCTGAGGCATGCCCCTCGATGAAATCGCGGAGGCTGTCGAAGAATTTAGAGACGCCGGCGCGTGCCTTGTCCACATTGTCGCTGAGCGCCTCGGCGAGCTGTCTCACCTGCCGTTGTCTGGACATGGCTACGGTGCTGCCCCGGAAGCAGTCATTCAGCCAGGCAAGGAGGCCGGTGCTGCGCTGTCCCCCGACCTCCTGTCGGAACAGGTTGAAATGTTCGAAGAGGTCCCACTGGGTGATTTGATACCCCAGTTGCCTGGTCGCTTCTTCTTCAAGGTGATGCGCTTCGTCGACGATGAGGTGATTGTAGGGAGGCAAGACCTTGTTGTCTGCAACCATATCGGACAAGAGCAGGGCGTGGTTGACCACGATGAGATGGGCGCTTTCGGCAGCCTTGCGCGCACGGAAGAGGTAACAGGTGCCGCGCTGGTAGTGGGCACACTGGCTCTCCAGCCGCTCGTCAAACTCGGCGCAGAGCTTATTCCAGATGGAGAACTCGCCGCCGCCCAGGTTGAGCTCAGCCCTGTCCCCGCTCTGCGTTGAGAGCAGCCAGACCCTGATGCGGGCGAGAAGTTTGGCTTCGTCGAGGGAGAGCCTGTCGCTGTTCCTCAATGACTCATATCTTTTCAAACAGAGGTAATTAGCTCTGCCCTTGACCTGAACTGCCCTGAGATCCTTCAGTATAGTCTCCTGTTCCTTCCCGAGCGCCCGGAGCAGATCGGGGATGTCCTTGCCAATGAGCTGCTCTTGCAGGTTTATGGTGTTGGTGGAGATGACAACGGGCAGGCTGTTCTGAGAGGCGAAGAATATTGAAGGCAGAAGATAGGCAACCGACTTTCCGGTGCCCGTGCCTGCCTCCACAATGAGGTGCTCGCTGTTGTTGAGCGCCTGCGCCACGGCCTGGGTCATGCGAATCTGCTCGGGGCGGTGCTCATAGCCGGGGAAGGCTTTGGCCAGGGGGCCATCGGCCCCAAGGATTTGGGAGAGATTATCTGCGTCCAGGGGGATTTTTTCAGCGCGAGGGGTTAGCGGCTGCTTAACGTTTGCTTCCCAGAGAGGCTTTTTATCTTCGCTTTTGCCAGCTTTGGGACTATGGGTATCGGAGAACGCTGTCCTGGTTTTGAACCTGAGAATCTCTCTGAAAAGGGAGCCGAGCGCCCAGTCCGATTTTTCGGCCAGACGGACTAGCTCTTCGACCGTGGCGATGTCAAGCTGGTAGGCGCGGTCGAGTAGGGCGACGAACAACTCTTTGGTCGCTATGGCGTCGGGCAGGGAGCGGTGGTGGGGGATGGACAAGCCGAGGTGTTTGTTTACCGAGGCGAGGCTGTAATCGGATAACTGAAAAAGTAGAATAGTCGCCAGTTCCCAGGTATCGTATGTAGCACTGGCGGGCTTGATGCCTTTCCTGGCCAGGAAGCCGAGGTCGAAGGAGACATTGTGCCCTACAATGGGGTTGTTATCTAAGAAAGAGATAAGCCCCTCAGATATATCCGAGAAAGGAGGGGCGGCATCTAACTCAGCCTGGGCGATGCCGCAGAGTAGCTGAATACGGTAGGGCAACAGGCGCTGCGGGTTGACCAGGGTATGGAAGGCATCAACGACCTCCTCACCCTGGAACTTAATGGCGCCGATCTCGATGATTTCGTCGGTATCGGGGTTCAATCCGGTGGTTTCGAGGTCGAGGGAGACATAGGTCTGGTCCATGAGGGAATTATAACATTATATTTGAGAGGATTCCTAGACACATGGCGAGAAATAGCATTTCGGAAGGTAGTTCAAGAGGAGGAAGTTGCTTTAATTCTTGTGCGGCGAGGGGGAATCACCAAGTACTTCAAAAGGACTTCTTTTTGACGCCTGTTGGACTAATTTGACTACACGATGTTAGCGGGGAACAGAGCAATGGCTCTGAGGTGTCCATTAGTTCTCAGGGTCTGATTGTCCCGTAGGCACTACTGCATATAATACAGTATCAATGAAAGAATGAGGAGTCCCTCTCATACTGCATGATAAGAGAGGGACTCCCTGACTTCTGGCTAGCTGCTCTTTTGTATAGCTTTCTTCCGACGCCGGAGAATGCAGGGAAGTGAGAGTGTGAACGCAAGGAAGGAGCGGTTCAGCATAATCTTCCCCATCTTTACAGCCATTTCGGGGGGCAGGTACATCACAGCATCCCAGGCGCCCATCAACTTGCCTTCCATTCGGAGTTGGTCGCCCTCTTTTTTCATGGAGGTGATGCTTACGACAACTCTTCCTTCGTCCGAATATATTTTAGCAGCCTCACTCTCTGGCACTGCCATGAGTCTCCCACCCTTCTTTCTTTGTAATGCTCAGCTCGAGATTACTAATGTCCACCTATTTTTTCCAGTCCTTCAAGATTTTATGACCACAGTTCCAGCCAGGTATAGCGCTTACTCCCCAACCTGGATGGGTAGCGGAGCCACAAAGGTAAAGGTTCTTTACCGGAGTATTCCAGTTCGTCCAGCCAGGAACAGGTCTGAAATCCATCATCGAGGCGATCTCGAATGTGCCATGACAGAAGTCTCCACGCGTATTTCCGAATTTCTTCTCATAGTCAAGCGGACCGAATAGCACTCTATCTGTGATGGCGCTCTCCATGTTGGGGGCGTATTTGCATATGTTGGCGATCGCCCTCTTATAAAATTCTTCCCTTATACCTTCCTGTTGTTCGTCCGGAGCCATGACCGGGTAGTGGTTCAAGTATAGATGCATACAGTGGCGGCCTTTCGGTGCCATAGTCTCATCATGTACGCTGGGTATATAGTAGGCCCACAGCATATCCTCGACCTTAGGAATCTCGTTAAACCTGCACCTGTCCATACCTCGCTGTAGCGCTTCCATAGAAGGCTGGCGAGACACGCTCCAGCGAGCATTGCTCTTGTTAAGATACGCCAGGTCTCCTACAAATTCGGGCAGTTCCTTGAGGCACATGTAGGCCTGCATGAATGGATTCCGATACTTGATGTCCTTGACCATCTTGGCGTAGTCAGCCGGAAGGTGCTCTTCACCTACCAACTTGATCATTGTGGCATAGGCATCGCAGTTTGATGCAACCACTTTGGCAGATATCTTCTCCCCGCTTTGCAGTTCAACCCCAATAGCCTTTCCCTTCTCCAGTAGAACCCTCTTCACCGGGCTATTCAGCCTCAGTTCTCCTTTTTTCTCCTTAAACAGCCGCGCGATAGCCTCGGTAAAGTGGCCCATACCGCCTTTGGGAAGAAATGCAAAACTGCCCATACCAGTGTGCGCGAAGTGGAAAGATGCACTATAAGCGCTTCCAATTTCGTATGGTCCCATCCAGCACCCGTCGTTTGCATACGCAGCTATTAACCCTTTAATATTATGGTGCTTTTTCGGGTCAAAGAATTGATCAATGATGTCGGAAAGTCTTCCGTAGAAGCACGTCCTCAGCGCATCCTTGGCCTGAACACTTGGCATCGCCTCCATTATCGCAGATATCGACACTGGCGGGTTATACAGCGCAGCATCCATGCCGGCAGCGAAAGTAGAAAAGAAACCGAACACTTTCGCTAGTCCTTCTACAGCATCCTCTCCATGGTCATTTTTCACGTGATCTAGAAGCTGGTTTACATCGTTGTACATCATGAAGGGCTTTTCACCGGGGGTGCCCATATTGCTAAGGAAGACCCCAGGGTTTACGGTTTCCCATCCATACTTTTCCGGTGTGAACTCCTCCAGGATGCGCTTGGGGCAAAACATCATTGCCCACGCGCCAGAGTTGTGCTTGTAACCCTTGAATATCTCCCTAGTGCTTCCCAATCCACCAACAACCTCATTTTTTTCCAGGCTAAGTACCTTTAGCCCGCCTTTAGCCAAAATGGTGGCGCATGACATCCCGTTGTTCCCCGCACCAACTACAATCGCATCATAGTCTGGCATTTTTGAACTCCTTTGTTTCTTGATACTTTTGGCTTCTCTTTTTTGATGTTACCTGTGCCCTTCCCTTTATTATCACCTCCTTTGATGTTCTGAAATAGAAGGCTCGATCCTCTTGCCACGCCTGATGGCCCAACTCTTTGAGCTTCGGCATCTCGGACATGGCCGTAAATGTGCCATCCTTCTCCTATGGAAGGATCATTCGTTCATGTGTTTATGGCTGTTTTAAGACCCTTCTATTTAAATTAGCCAAGGGTAAAGGCGACAACAAGAATCGAAAGTACTGTAAAAGGTACTTATTGTGGTTAGCAGGTTGGACTCGGGCGGGCATTAAGCGGTGGAGTGGAAGGTTCGCTCAGACTACTGAACCCTGAGAAGGGTAGCTTTCAGTAATCCCATTTCCTGTGCTCGCATGATGGCGCGGGCACGATTATTGACATCCAATTTTCCATAAATGGTGTGAAGGTAGTTCTTAACAGTGGGAAGCGCGATAGCGAGCTTGTTGGCAATGTCTCGATTTGGCAAGCCTGTAGCAATAAGCTCCAGCAATTCTATTTCTCGCCTGGTGAGAGGCTCAGCCATGTGATCAGCTCTTGAATTTCGCCGAGAGGAAGCCGGGGCTTTAATCATTGACTGCTCGGATTGGTTCGGATTGTCTGAAGCAGGCATATTAAATGCGCCCAGCAACTTGGAGACATAGAGCGGGGCTATGCCTCGGGAAGCTGCCCGCTGGAGAAGCTGAAACATGGGTAGCCCCTCATCGACGAAGACTCGTACATAGCCTTCCTTCTCAGTCATAGCTAAGACATTCTCCAATGTTCTCAGGGCATGTGCCAGTTTTCCTTCAGCATTAAGAACCAGGGACTTTAGGACAAGGGCTTCGACTAGGATGTTTGTCCACCCTTTTGTCTCTACATCCCGGCACACATCTTCTAACAGCTCAAGCATCCCATCCAGTTTCCCCTGGGCCAGTCTCAACCTTACCAAGGTTAATAGTGGTATCTCTGCCCACACGTCGCGTATGTCGCTTCCATAAACACCATACTGCATGAGGTCGGGTGTAAGGTTTCTCTGAGCTAGCTCGCCTGACGGTGTTGATAAGAATCTTGACCAGGTATGAGCGTAGTCGGACGCCGCTGCCACATTACCCAACATCAGCCACAAACGGGTCATGAAGATATCGGCCGGAAAGCGATGTCCTGCAACACCTTCATGTGTTATTTTTGCCCGGCGAGCTATCTCTATAGCAGCATCTAATTTCCCCTGGGCAATCGTTATTCGTGCCAGAGCCATGTGGCCATTCAAATGTATTACCGGTTCCGGATGTTCCTCACTTAGGCGAACGGCCCGCATAATATTATCTCTCGATGAATCGAGAGAGTTCCATTGGTATATTATCTCACCTAAAAGCATACGGGCATAGCAGACTACTGGTGATTCCTTGCCATCGCTGGCTGTACCGAGTTGGATCGCCTCCCGGCAGCCTTCTGCTGCACTGTGCAGATGCCCCCAGACAAATCGAATATGGGCAAGAAGAGCGGTGCACAGACTGGTAAAATAGGTATAATTTACCAATTTAGATAATCTGACACACTCTTCTATGTAACCATGGGATGCCTCTAGTTCTCCCTTGGCCCAATAAATCATCCCCAGAGCACCGTTAAGTGCACAACGTGCCATGGCCTCATCTTCAGGCAGGGACTTCAGCCCCTCCAGACACAACTTAATCGCTTGGGAAATATTTCCATTGTGATAATCATCTAGAGACTTGATGAGGGCTAAAAAGCCCAGGGTTGTGACAGCATGTAAAGAGCCTGGCTGCGCCGATGTTTCCAAAGCCTCGCTTATTAATTTAGCGTACCGACGATAAGGCTCCCCGCTTTCGGCTCGTCTAATGCCCTCGCAGGCAAGAGCGCCGGCTACGCAAATCGTCAAGTTTTTAGCTACCATTTCTTCTGGCAGCCTGGCTACCCAGTCCTGAATTATACTGTGCTTATCTTGTCCCACCATCGTAAAGGCAATATGCTGAATCAGGTCTGCAGCACGGTCGAATTCTTCTGCTGCCAGAGCATGCTCAATAGCATCTTCCATCAGCCCCTGGCTTTCAAACCATTTGCTCGCACGGCTGTGCAGAGCAGGTAATATACCCGGTTGCATCGCTTCCAGTTGTTTATACAGCAGGTCGCTGAAAAGGCGGTGGTAGCGGAACCATCTGCCCTCCTCATCAAGAGGCTGCAGGAACAGATGGTTAGCTACCAGTTGCTCCAGTATTCGCTGGCTGTCGTCCCGGCCAGTAACGGCATTGCACAGAGATTCGGTGAGGCGGTCAAGGATGCAGGTCTCCAGCAGGAACCTGCGAATATATTCTTCCTGATGGTTCAGCACTTCTTTTGTCAGATACTCCATAATATCTTTGTTAGTGCCTTTAAAAGCGGGCATGAATTCAGTGGCATCGCGACGTCCCTGCATCGATACCGCCACCATTTGCAGCCCTGCAATCCATCCTTCCGTGTGGTCGTGTATGGAATTGACCTGCTCTCTAGAGAGGGCCAGGCCCATCATTTCATTCAGGAATGAATAGGTTTCTTCCTGTGTGAATTGTAAGTCAGCGGCCTTTATCTCAGCCAGATGGCCGCGGCCGCGTAACCGCGCTATGGGCAGCGGGGGGTCAACTCTACTGGAGATGAACAGGCTGACTTGCGGTGGCATGTATTTTACCAGAAAGGCTACTGAATTGTGTATGGCCTGAGTATTTAGCTCATGATAATCATCGAGGGCAATAATCAGGTCGGGTACCGCTTCGGAAATTTCATTGACCAGTTCTGTCAGGGCTGTCTCTATAGACGGCTTTCTGAACCGGAGCATAGCCAGTACATGCTCTCCTAAACCGGGTTGTATCTTCTGGAGAGCCAGGATTAGGCTGGCCCAGAAACGGGCGAGGTAATTGTCACGTCTATCGAGTGAAAGCCATGCGACGGGACGGTTAACATTAGCCAAGGCCTGGCTTAAAAATACAGTCTTGCCGTATCCGGCGGGGGCGGTAACCAGTATTACTTTGCGGGATAACGCATCATCGAATCGCCTGCGTAGGCGGGGGCGTTCCAGGAATTCCCTGGGGATCACGGGTATATGCAGCTTTGGCGACGGCTACGCCAAGCTTGGGGTTTTGTCAGCTTTTCTCCCCTTCAGGTTGCTCACACTCACCGCACCCTCCAAGCCACAGCCTTATTATAACCACAGTATACGAATGTGGTCAACCTTGGCGATTCTGGGTTCAACTAGGATCTTTGGGCTAGGCTTAACCAAGGATATTGGACTGTAGGATTATGCTACTTCTGATATGCTCAGTTCGAAGTAGGTGTATGTTCCGAAATGGAGCATTTCTGGAGCGCTTGACGCATCGATCAGAGAGGTTCTAGCGCCAGGGGGCGAGCAGGGGCAGAAGCCAGCCGAAGATGCCTGCGAATATTAGATTTATGGTGAAAAATAGCCAGCCCAACTTTTTGCGCCTGATGATGAGGAAACCATGCCCTATACCGAACGTGCGTAGAACGAATCGAAGCGAACAATTGACAGATGGAGGGCTCTATCTTATGCTGTTCGTGTTCGACATGACAAGCATGGGGTTGTGGCGCAACGGTGAAGCATGCGGCTTGAGCTTAGCAGTTTAGCTTTTTCACACTGATTCAATGAGGCAATACATGAGAAAGAAAAACGGGGCCGTTTCGAGTAAATCGCAGCCCGCTAATGCCTCAAGGACGAGGGAGCGCATTAATGAAATCAGCCAACTGGCAGAAGTATTGTCAGATGCTTTTCTGTTACTCGATGAAAATCTCGATATTTTGATGATAAATCCCGCGGGCAGGAAACTGCTAGGTCTATCCCCAGAGACTCAAAAATCAGCCCGTAGTAAAAACCTGGTGAAAATAATGCCGGGTATCCGGGGGTCGACTATTTATCAAAAGCTTCCGAAAGTATTGGAATCAGGGGAACCTTTCAGGGCAGATGGCATTGTCCTGACTGCGAAGGATGGCAAGAAGCGTCTGAATCTAAGGGCAATGAGGATACAGAATTACATTGGCCTGGTAATTAGCGAGGTGCCAGAGCGCATAACCGCCCGGAAAGAGTTGCAGCGTACAGAGGATTACTATAACGCTCTTATGGAAAACGTTTCAGACGGCATGGTGCTTATCAATGGCAATGGAGCCATCCGCAACAAGACAACATCGATCGAACGTGTGCTCGGGTACAAAATAGAAGATGATATAGGTAGGAGCTCCTTTGATTTCGTGCACCCTGACGATTTGCCCAAAGCCGCCGACGCATTTACCAGGTTGATCCAGAATCCGGGTCTCACGATTCGATACGAAATACGGGTTCGCCATGCAGACGGGGCATGGCGAACTATTGAAGTCATAGGCAAAAATCTTCTCGATAACCCTGCCGTAGCAGGAGTAGTTGCCAATTTCCGCGATATCACCGAACAGAAGGATATGCAAGAAGCACTGTCACGCAGTGAAGAACATTTCAGGGCCCTTATTGAAAACTCTTTGGAGGCTATGGTAATTGTAGATGCTCAAGGACTCATTTCCTACGAAAGCCCGTCATTTGAACGTCTGCTGGGATACAAACTGCAAGAGCACATCGGCACGAACCCCCTTGCGCATGTTCACTCAGATGACCTGGCGAGGATATCTAAAATCTTCGCTGAAATGATTCAAAAGCCAGGTGTAGTTGTACACGATGAGTTACGTGTTTGGCACAATGACGGCTCCTTGCGTACTATTGAAGTAGCAGGTCAGAACCTGCTTAAAAACCCGGCCGTGAAGGGTATTGTTACAAATATACGTGACATTACGGAACGCAGGAAAGCAGAAGACGCCCTGCAGCAGCTCTATCAACAGGAAAAGGAATTGAGGCAGCAACTCGAAGAGGAAATGAAGAGAAGGGTAGAGTTCACGCGTGCGCTGGCCCACGAGCTAAAGA
>Ga0209777_10007740_pt1 | contig 11857 bp, 2 predicted proteins | sample FrelakmetHBP12HB_FD_187147 | JGI IMG/M metagenome (GOLD analysis project Ga0209777, IMG submission 187147) | Freshwater lake sediment microbial communities from the University of Notre Dame, USA, for methane emissions studies -HBP12 HB (SPAdes)... | ecosystem: Environmental > Aquatic >... | reverse complement strand
GATCAATGGTCGTATCAGGACAAGAATGTGAACCCGACGGCATCCGATAAAGCATTCCTTAAGGATAACATCGTTCTTTATACTTTAGACGATGGTGGAGAAATACGCATCAGTCAGGATCAGAACTATCTATTCGTTATACCAAGTGATGTTGTCCAGGGGAGACATTTCACAGATACGGATGGGATTGATAGGATTTCGGGGACCATTGTCGAATTCTCATATTCCGGTAGTGCAGACTTATCCGGATTCACTTATGAAAATAATGGTGATATCCCGTTTGGTCGTATAGTGACTTTGTCTAATGCAAATATGGTGGATTCCGATTTCGATGGAATCGTCGATGGGTTGGAAGTTGATTGGAACCAAGATTCGGATTCGGACCTTATTCCCAATGTCCGCGATTCTGATTCTGACAATGATGGATTATCGGATTCCCAAGAGGTAGCGTATGCCATTGATTCCGACAATGATGGAATGGAGAACATGATAGACCCTGATTCTGATAATGATGGTCTGATCGATGGCCAAGAGGACATGTACATGGATGATACAGACGGACAAGGGTCCGAGGTCTCGACAGACGTCACCCTGAGCGGTCATACATTCAAGTTAGAATACAATAATGATGTGAACGCCCTTGACTCAGATAGTGACAATGATGGCATCTCCGATGGGATCGAGAAGAATCCATTTGAGCTGTCCTCGGTTATAGATTCGCTTATAGATATGAAATCAATCTCTGCATCATATATAAAGGCCCAAGATGGGCTATTGTATTTCATCAATGATGGGCATATAAAATACATTGATCCGTATTTCCTTAATGGATGGACTTATGATATCACCGATACAAAGGTGGATGCTAATGGGCCATTCTCGATTTCAGGAAAGGACTATTACTATATTCACGATAATAATATAGATAAATATGATACAGCGACCTTCGAGACGACAGCAGATTATATCCATAACCCCGGATCAGTATCACAAATGAGAATCCGTGGAGATGAGTTGTACTATTCCGTCGGAGACGAACTGAAAATAAAGGATTCATACAATGACCCATTCACTCGGGTCGTGACGACATCGACAATTATAGATTTCGCGTTGACCTCGAGCGGGACCCTTTATATTCTTACAGCTGATAGGATTTATAAATATGAATTTTCACGACCAAATTGTGATAATGATTGCGACCTTGTCCCGATAGTGCAGAAACAATTAGGGGTGGATTTCTACACTTCTATAGATATTGATTATTCGGGAGAATTGTTCCTCTCTGATGGCACATCACTGAAATATCTTGATGCACAACGTGATGAGATATTGCCTATCGTCGGAAATGATGACCATCTCCATGCGATTGGGAACCAGCCCGTGACCTTCATGACAGTCGATAATGATGGGAATATCTATTTTGCCACATCGACCAAGGTCGAGGCCTATTATTATGCCGCAACCAATATGCTGAACATCGATTCGGATGGCGATGGTCTCCTGGATGGAGCAGATATTGGTTCTCATGCGAATCCGTGCGAGTTCGAGCAATTGGGGATCGTTACTTTTGATGGGGTCTGTTTCGGAGAACTGGAACAGAAACCTTTGACATTCATGAACAGGAACACAAGGTCCATAACATCACCGGTGCAGTCAGACTCCGATATGGACGGACTGTCGGATGGCTTGGAACTTTATGGCTGGCGAGTGTCTTATCTTGAGGTCCCAATGGCCTATGGAAATGACTGGGTGAAGCACAAGATCGTCGATCAGGATGGAAACGACCTGATTATGTCCGATCCTTCGGACAAAGATACGGATGATGACGGAATTAAAGATAGTAATGAATATTTATTCACGAGCCCTCAGCATGTCGATTCCGATTTTGATACTATTGGAGATGGGGTAGAGAATGCTAACCATAATGGGAAGCTCGATAGAGGCGAGACCAACCCGTTATCCCAGGATACGGACCTTGATTATTTGCCAGACGGACCGGTCGGTGGAATACCCGGGGAGAATGAGCTAGGAACATCACCATTGATCAGGGATACGGACAAGGATGGCATTTGGGATGGAACGGAATACCATTATTATCATGATAGGGGCCTGGTCAATGTTGAAGATGTTGACAATGATGGGCTGGATTATTACCTGGACCCGGATAGCGACAATGATGGATTGAAAGATGGGGCCGAGAACTTCGATTACGATAATGCGCTGGATACATATCCTGCGGCGTTCTCACATGGTGTGTATTATAACTATGATGGGACGGAGGCCGTAACCGATGGCGATTCCATGACGGTCTCAGCAAAGGAGGTTGATGTCGAATATATCATAGATATCCAGTACCCATCACAATACACGTTTACAACTACATATAGTGCATCAGGGACAAATCCCTCTTTGACCTTCAAGTTCGACGGGAACGAAAAGGTGCTCGTGGATGGAAAATGGTCGTACACACCGACGCTTGATGGATTGAAATATCATTCAATTAGCATCAAGTTCACCCAGGATGATGCTGAATCGGTTACGATCACTCTCGATATCGACAACATGTATTTCACTGAGCCGCCCGTCGGTAAGATGATACCAGATATCATATATTGTCCGTACAATTTCGAGCAGCATAATCTCGAGACGGACCCCTTCGATCCGGATTCCGATAATGATGGCCTGATGGATGGTGCAGAATATTCGCCATTCAGTGATACCGATTCCGATGGCTATGTCAATGCTTGGGACCAAGATTCCAATGATCAGGTACCCAACAATGTCGGAGGTGGGACCGTATACGGTTACGACCTAGCCTCGACATCAAGGAACGATTATATCCAGACCTATGTCGTTCTGAGAAAAGGAACGGGGGATTATCTCAGCGCTGGGATGTGGATCGCGGTCGATCCCAACTGTAGGGAGACACAAAAGGTCAATCTATATTATAATGAGATGGGCGGGGGAACGGATACCGTCCATCCATTGTCAACGCTCACGCGGTACGAGCTCTCATCAGTCACTTCGACACTTCCATCCGGCGCGGAGCTGATGAGCGTTTATTATGGATCTCCGACGAACCCTGCCCAGTCTATTTTGATGACCCCAGAGGGGAATCTATTGTATTTCTATCAGGGTCAGATCTATGTATACGTCCAGGGGAATCAGGCATACGGTGTCTATACCGCATCGGTCGAGACTCCTCCAGAGACCTCAGTCAATATCCATTCTATCCCGCAATCAATGTCGAATGTGAACTCATATGATCCAAATTATGTGATGAATGGCCAAGAGGGATATGATGCCAGGCCGGCAATCAATCTAGATAGTGATTTTGATGGGATAGAGAACGGTCTCGAGATATTAATAGGTACGAACCCCAATGATGCGGACACCGATAATGATGGCATACTTGACGGTGCAGAGTCATTATGGTACATTGATTCTGATAAGGATGGGAAGCTTAACGATAATTCATGGGTCGGAGGAAGGAAATACCTTACAGGCATAAATGCGCTCGATGCTGATAGCGATAATGATGGCATCATAGATGGGATCGAGATCGGGCTCACAGCGGATAAATTGGACCCGGATACATTTGTCAATAGGATCAGCTTAACTGATGAGAGGGACCAGATGTATGTCTATCCAATCATTTTCAAGTCCGGCCAGGACCCGGATGCCGACCCGAGCACAACGACGGATCCTCTCAATCCAGATACTGATGCTGACGGCCTAGTGGATGGCTGGACAGATACGAATCAGAACGGGATATTCGATATCGGTGAAGGCGAGGATAAGAACACGGATGGAAGATTTGACATTGGTGAGACGAACCCATTGGATGCAGATACTGATGATGATGGCATCATCGATGGTACGGAGGTTCTAACTTACCATTCGGATCCCTTGATTGTAGATACTGATAATGATGGATTGCTAGATGGGACCGAGGTGGGTCTCACCTGGGCAATGATATCGTCCGATACTGATATTGAAAAGGGCAATTTCATTTCCGACATGGACCCGAATACCCAGACAGACCCGGCAAATTCGGATTCCGATGGTGATGGAATCCTTGATGGCTGGATCGACCAAAATGGGAATGGTCAATATGATATTGGTGAGGGGGAGGACCGCAATCTTAATGGAAAAGAGGAGAAGAACGAGACAAATCCAATGGATTGTGACACAGATAAGGATGGTCTACTGGACGGATTCGATGTGGTTTCCACGACCGCCGATAAATTCGGCAATATCTACTACACGACCGAATCATCGAATTATCGATATTGGGGCGAATTGTCACTTCATGATTTATATAGAGGCACTGAAGTCGATGCTCATCTCTATCAGAAATCCGCGACCGATCCTTTGAAGAAGGATTCTGATAATGATGGCCTTATCGATGGACCTGGAACAGTTTCTGAACCGGGTGAACTATCCATCCATTTCACTCAAGCCTCGTTATATGCGTCTTTGGTTGGAGCGGAATTCAATGTTTTGCACCGACCATATATTTTCATTAATACCATCGATACAAATAACGATGGTCAGCTGGATGCTCCATCACCTTATTTCCACGAACAGAATGCATTTACGGATCCTTCGAAATCTGATACTGATCAGGATGGATTACAGGATGGAATCGAAGTCGGTGGTTGGAGCAATACGATTATTTGGGAGAAAACCAGGGATAAAGCATATGAGATACCGCAAGGTCTCTCGAGGAGCAATCCAGTCTATTATTTGAAGGATAGTGGATTCAAATCAAAAGATACAGATGAGGATGGATTAAATGATTCCAAGGAATTCCAGAACTCATCAAATCCACTTCTGGAAGATACGGATGGCGATCATATTTATGACTTTGAGGAAGGATTAGGCAATGCCACATGTATCGAAGGAAGTGATCCGGAGATTGTTGGTAAAGTCCATGCAAAGTTCGATTATGTCTGGGATGGTTGGAGCCTTAAAGAAATAAAGATCCAAGTGACCGTTCATGTAAAAGATAATGCAGGAATTGATTATGTTATAATTGAAGCGCAAGACGCTGGAGAGAGCACAATCGTTTTACCGGATACTGATGCAACTCCGATACATAAAAAGACAGATGACGGTATTGAAAGAGATTTCTATACACCAGTCCGAGATAGGACAATAATAAGTGACAACCTTAAGGCGAATTTCTTCGGAGCTTTCTTGACTGGTTATAATATCAATGTCAAGGCCTATGATGTTAATGGATATGGGGTTAAAGGAGAATGCCATCTAGAATCTATCGCAGAAGGCCCAATTGATTTCTTGATTAACGCGTTAATACATTTCATAAAAGCCATCCTCGATGCATTAAATTATAATTGGATATGGAAACAAATTCAAGCATTTTTCAATAATATTGGAAATACGGTTAATTCTGCATTGAATTCTTTTATTGATATTTGGTATAATGGTATAGAAGATATGTTTTTTAAAGGAGATTCTGCTGCTTTTCTAAATATTTTAAACATGTTATTTACATCTATTGGATTGATGGATATTGTTGTATCAATTATTTGTTGGATTGCCGTACCATTTACAACAATAGTATTTCCATTGATAGCAGCATTGACCGGATTTATACTTCCAATAATGATTTCGATGATAGTACCCGGAACAGATTCTAACAAACGTACAAATAATCCGCAATTTTCAACATCCAGCTTTATACCTGCAATTAAGCAATATTTTAACAAGTTCATTTCAGGACTATTTAAGAATCCTATCCATATATATTTCCATGATCCTTTAAATAATGATTTTGGTAGATATGATCCATTATGTAAAAAAGTGGGTGAATATCCCTCACAAGATCAAATAATTCTAGATGCGTTTAATACCGCAGATACAATAACTACATATTTAGATTTAATTATTGGATCCGCGACTGCAAATGAAATATTAGTTTTTTATTTTTATGCAAGATGTGCATTTTCTATCACAACTCGCCTAACACAGATATGTGATTTACTTGATATAATTGGTTTTACGTTAAGCGTCTTAAGTCTCCTTATTTGTGCATTGACTGAATATAAAATGAAAAATACTCTCGAAAAGAAATTAAATAATTATGAATCAGATGTAACGATTGATATTGAAACATCAATAGCATCATTATGGTGGGGTTTTATTTTTGCCATTGGGGGACTCCTAACAGTCGTGGCTTCGATGTTATTAAAACCTGAAGAAGGGCCTCCACTTCAATTAGCATTTTCTTTAATATGTTTAGTTATCTCAACTGGAACTTTAATTCTATCATATGTATGTTTAAATAAATTCGGAACAGATAATGACGGTGACGGTTTGACAAATTTCCAAGAGAATCAAGATTGGGAAATATGGATTGATTATAATAGTAATGGAATAAGAGATAATAATGAGGACAAAACGATTTCATTATCAGGGAAAGAAAATAATCAAGATGTTGACATGGACGGTTTACCTGATGGATATGAATTGGGATATCCCCTCCAATTTGGAACAAGATCTGATGGGGATCAGCATGATCTATTAAATAAGAGAGGAGTAAGGTATATCACAAATCCATTAGAAAAAGATACAGACCATGATGGTTTAATGGATGGTGGAGATATTATTGGACGAAAACAATTCGATATTACGGATAATCTTGATGAAATCCGGGATGATTTAAATAATTATGATAATATCCTTGGCCCTGAAATAAGGTCTGAATTCAAGAATGTTGAATTCTCCAATGCTTTCCGTTTCAGTGTGACGAATATGGAATATGATGATTTTCGAACGGCAATCAATAATAAAGATATTTCTTCATTAAAACCATATTTCCATGGAACTGGAGATGTTATTTCGGACAATGCTAAGATAATCCAATATGAGAATAAAATTTGGTTAGTTGAAGATGGATCAAATACATATAGGATTATTGATAGAGATACTCAATTCGATATCTATTCTGATATTTTATACACTATGGATTTAAGTCAACCAAATCCTGATAAGCCGACAGGACCTTGGCAAAAACTTGGATGGCAAATAATCGATGAGAAGAAAGGACTTAGATATTCTATCAGAGATCTAGGAGATAAATTGAGGGTATATGGTTTCGAGCCGAATGGTAATGAGAAATTTGTTCTTTTAGCTAATTTAGCGGGTGGACCTGGAATCGATGTTGGAGAATTAACTGTTGGAACAAATCCTGTGATTCCAGATACAGATGGTGACGGGATAATAGACGGAAATGAGGTTCAATATTGGGGTGAAGTTGGTTCAGACTTTAGTGGAACCTCATTTATAGAAAATATAGAGTTCGAGTATAATGGTGGATATAAATATAATGATTGGAATGGAATAAAGTATTTGGATTCGAAAAATGTGAATGGAATTAATTATTTGGTTATGACAAAATCCAGGCATGATATTTGGTCTGGTTTCCTTACGACATATAATGATGCCCCATGGTATTCAGATGATGATCATGATGGGATAATTAATATCTTAGACAAAGACTCAGATAATGACGGACTATTGGATGGTGAAGAGGTATTTGGCTATTCGAAGAAGGATCAGAATAATGGAGCGACAATAAATCCAAATGATTACACAGATGAAAATGGAAATAAATATTATGATGGCCCAAGTCTTCCAATTAAATCATACCATCGGGGAGAGGGATATCGGTATAAATCAGATACTAGTATGGTAGAAGATGCTGGTCTTATGTCGGATCCAGGAAATCCCGATACCGATGGAGATACTGCCGTTGATAAATGGGATTTGCATCCATTTTATAATGTAAAAATCATTATTACCTTAGAAACATTTAGTGATTTAGGGAACACGGGATGGTATGATATAGATGATAAACTTGAAAATACTAATGATATGGAATTGAATATAAAAACAAGTATTATTTCCAAAGCGAGAGGAGTTCAAGATGGAGACCCATCAACTAGAACGGTTCAATCAAGCGAATTAATAGATAAACCATCTACAAGTCGTGGAACAATCAACATAAAAACCGGAGATTCAAATAATCCACAATCTGTTATAATCGAATTGGATATCAACGATAATATTCTTATCAATGGGATATATCAAGATAGGGCTATTGATATAGAAATGTCATGTTGGGACGATGATAGAGGAGGAACGACAGGGAGTTATGATAGCCTAATAGATAATCTTCTTGATATAGATGGACGTACGAGTGGAGGACCCCAAGCACCTTTCGTATATCTCATCCATTTAGACCCATATAGTTGGAAATATACAACTGAAAGTGATATTTCTTCGAATAGTGCATCAACAATAAGTTTCCCAGGCCCAAATCAAAACCCTCCCGCTGATGGAAGTTTAGATAAAGATAATGGGCTCGAACTAACAGGATTAGATGCAAAAATAACCTTTACGATTGGACTAAGTAATATATAAAATATGGGAAAAAAATAAAGCTAAAGATGTCCTATTGGAAATGGGAATATACATGGTAAGACTATGGATACATGTAGTAATATGCATGACTATTAGTCCAATTCTTCTTTATTCGCCTTTTTTAATTAGCAATCCGGCTCAAGCATTAAAATATTCCATTGACACCAATCTTTCAGAAATAAATGCATCTATAATTGGTGATGGCAGTAGATTTGGAGGAGATATCTCGGGCGTAGGCGATGTAAATGGCGATGGATTTGACGATATGGTAATCGGAGAAGATTTGTATAGCAGCGATCATATTTCATCAAATGGAAAAACCTATCTTATATTTGGAAACGAATTCAATTGGAAAAAGAATATGAGCTTGCCAACATCTGCAATTTCTTTTATTGGGGAAAATGATGGCTACCAAGGAATTGATTATGGTCCACAATCCGGTTGGTCTGTTAAAGGTGCAGGGGATGTGAATGGCGACGGATTAGATGATATATTAATAGGAGCACCATTTTATAAAGTGGCAGGAAATGAGGTGGGAAAGGTTTATCTTATATTCGGTAAAAAGACCGGCTGGGAAAAAGAAATTAATCTATCGAATTCGGATGCATCATTTATCGGAGAAGGTGCTCATGATCTTACTGGCGAGGGCATCTTGGGTGCTGGAGATATCAATGGTGATGGTATCGATGACTTCATCATCAATGCTCAAGATAATGATGAGGGCGGAGCAAATGCGGGACAAATTTATTTATTTTTTGGAAAACATTCGGGGTGGAATAGGAATGTCAGTTTAGCAAATGCCGATGCTTCATTCATCGGAGCCAATGCGCACGATGGCACAAGCATAGGAGCTTATAGAGGAGATGTCAATAATGATGGATATAATGATATTCTTGTAGGATCTCCTGGAAATGAAGATGGAGGGCCATACGCAGGTAAGGCTTATTTGATATTTGGCAAATCTAGTGGCTGGAATACAGATACTTCATTGGCAAAGGCTGATATTTCAATTATTGGAAATCCTTATGATTTATTTGGTGAGGGTTCGATAATCGGTGATGTCAATAACGATGGTTACGATGATTTTGCAATACCGACTGAACGAGAATTTCAAACTCCACCAATCAATTATTCAGAGGAGGTTTTTCTATTCTTTGGACATAAATCGAATTGGAATAAAACCATCAATGTCTCGATGGCAAATGTCTCACTAATTGCTGAAAGCGGGAAGGATGGGTTCGGTTATGCAATTGCCGGGCTTGGAGATATCAATGGTGACGGTATAGATGATATTGCAATTGGTGCTCCCTTTGGAATAAAAGGTGGGCAAGAAGCGGGTCAGGTTTATGTCATCCTTGGCAAGAAAAACGGATGGATTAAAAATTATAATATAACAAAGGCAGATGAATCGTTTATTGGAGAGGCCCCAGGGCATCAAATTGGTTCACGAATCTCAGGTCATGTCGATCTCAACAATGACGGATTGGATGAAATACTTATATCGACATCCAATTATTCTACTTCGGACACACTTGAAGAAGGTAAGGTTTACATCTTATTTAATAAACCACCGCTAACAAACAATCCTCCAATCCTGGACCCAATTGATGCTCAAAACATCCAAGCGCAAAAAGAGATCGAGATAGAGGTCAAAGGCCACGATCCAGATTCGTGGGATTCCGTCAATCTCACGTACAGCTTCGAATCCGCCCCAAATGGCATGACCATCAATTCAACGACTGGTGTCATCTCCTGGACCCCCGCCAAGGCCCAGATCGGTGAATACACCATCAAGGTCCGACTGACGGATGGCAAGGAATCCACAAACACCACGTTCGTTATCATAGTGACAAAGCCGAAGCAGAACGATCATACATACTTGACGGACTATTGGCCGGTATTTGTCATCCTGATTATCATCGTCATAATAATAGGATTCGTTCTTTATTCAAGGATGCGGAAAAGGAGAATAGATGAAGAGCATCTTAAATCCATGAAGAAAAAGGCAAATAGAAATAAATGAAAACGTTTGTCATCCCAATGGGACAGATGGCCATCAACAAGAACCCCGACGCCATGATCCACAAGATAGCCCACTACAGCATCGTGGGCGACCTGTTCGATGTCGTCCCGGCGCTGACCGAGGCCCTGAAGGCCGCGGGATACCCGAAGAAGTCTTAGACGACAAGATGAAGGAGGCCCATCACGGGCCTCCTTTCAATATTTTTCTTTTGACACAGCCTTTTCAATATATCACGATTATAATCGAGCCTACTTTACCGTCGAACGATTTTATCATTCTAGCCAATTAGATTTCAATAATTTGTCATTGGCAATATTATTAATCAGTTTCTTTCAAGATTTGACATTACTAATATATAGTACTTACTTAAATTGCGACCATAACTTGTAAGCCATATTCATTGACCCGAATCGGCAGCAAGTTCCGGATCGGTGATGAGGATGATCAACCCAGACTTCAACGCAACGGATATGACCTTCATGCTTGTCGCGACGGTTCTCGTCATGGTGATGACGCCCGGGCTCGCACTGTTCTATGGCGGGCTTGTGAGCAAGAAGAACGCGATCGCGATCATGATGCAGAGCTTCGTTGCCATGGGGCTGTCCACGATCCTTTGGGTCGTCGTGGGCTATTCTCTGTGCTTCAGCGGTGATTTCCATGGAGTGATTGGAGACTTCCATAATGCCTTCCTCCTTAACATCGGTGCCGAGACCGCGTCACCTGTCAGCACGGCCTTGCCAATTTACATCTTCCTGGCATATCAGCTGATGGTCGTCGTTATCACGCCACCCTTGATCACGGGCGCCTTCACGAGCCGCGTGAGCTTCAAAGGATACCTGTTGTTTTTGGTCCTGTGGCAGTTGTTCATCTACTACCCGATATGCCACATGGTCTGGGGCGGCGGGATATTGCAGCAATGGGGCGTCAAGGACTTCGGAGGCGGCATCGTCGTCCATGCCATTGCAGGCATGAGCGCCCTTGCGACCGTCTTATACCTTGGGCACCGGAAGGTCAAGGACAACCCCCACAGCATACCTCTTGTTGCCCTTGGAATGTCCATCCTGTGGTTCGGCTGGTTCGGGTTCACGGCCGGTAACGCCTGGGGCATGAACGATGTCGCGGTCCTGGCCTTCGTCAACACCGCGATCGCCGGCGGCTTCGCCTCCTTCATTTGGATGATAATGGACTTCGGTTACGAAGGAAAGTTCAAACTTGTCGGGTTTCTCACGGGCGGCTTGGCCGGCCTTGTGGTCATCACGCCAGCGGCGGGCTATGTCACACCTCAGGCCGCGATGGTCCTTGGGATCGCTGCAGGTTTCATCTGTTATATGGCTATACGATTCAAGAACAGCCGCAAATGGGATGATGCCCTCGATGTCTGGG
>Ga0209777_10007739_pt1 | contig 11858 bp, 8 predicted proteins | sample FrelakmetHBP12HB_FD_187147 | JGI IMG/M metagenome (GOLD analysis project Ga0209777, IMG submission 187147) | Freshwater lake sediment microbial communities from the University of Notre Dame, USA, for methane emissions studies -HBP12 HB (SPAdes)... | ecosystem: Environmental > Aquatic >... | reverse complement strand
TGTTATATGTATTTTTTGTTCCATCACAATTCCTTTCTGTAGGTTTTTGTTTCGCCAAACTTACCTTAGAAAGGAATTGTGCTTTTTGCAATTACTCTTCTCTACCTACACTTTTGAACGATACTAATTTATTATGTTAAGGTATCTCCCGAATCACTTACGTACTGCTATATTAGTGCCTAACGGCCTCCTGCAGGTAGTGGCGCAAATTGCGCATCCCGCACAATCCTCATCGTCAATAGAAACCCATTGATACAAAAATTGCTACTACCAGTAATAACCAGTTTGTAAACACAGGCTTTATTATACCTTCCTTAAACCACCAGCTATGCTATGCGGATTCTTGTTTGACATTGTTCTGTATAACCATTCATAGTTTCCCGATCAAGTCAAGTTTTTAGTTGAATTTTTACCTGAATTCAAGTAGCAAATGCATCCTAAACATTCCAGCCCCGCAAATATTATAATGGCTCTTCTATATGGTTACCAAATATCGCCAGTAACTGTTGTGTAAAAAAATATTTCAATTGCGGTCAGATTTCTGCTATCCTTGACAAGAACTATATACCCTGCATTTATTTTTTAAAGAGAGCGATTCTGTATTTATGCGGTTCCCCTAATATTTACCGTACCCTGCTATGCGCTATCACACCATGCTCGGGCATCTTTTATTTATAATTAATAATCTATTAGTGTTAAATTTTTCATTTTGCCTTGCCCGTCTTATCGTGGGCAGGCGTGAATTATGGCGTCAGGTACTGGTTGCGATTTGTAATTTTGCCCTTCTGGTTTGTGCTGTCGAACTCGTGACCGGGATAATCGGCTTTCTTAATCCCATTGCGGTTGCTGTTCTCTTAAGTCTCATTACCGTGCTGCTGCTGCCGGCTATAAAAACGAAGCTGAGTATGGGCTCCGCATCCCGGTGCTCCACTGATTCGCAAGCATTGAAGGCTGAGAACTACGGCCCGATGTTTTATATCGCATTAGCATTGCTTGCCGGAACTGGTTCTATATGGGTATTTAGATCACTGTTTCTTGGTACCTATTTTATATGGGATGACTTATCGTATCATGCCTTTATGCCTGCCAAATGGCTTGTCGAGGGGAAAATTACTCTTGCCCCTTATCCCTACCAGGCATACTATCCTTACAACGCCGAGCTCCTTTCACTCTGGTTTATGCTCCCCTATTATAACGATGCTTTTGCGAGCATCACTGCCCTATACTGGGGGATTCTGTCAGCGACCGCACTATTTACCATCGTTTATCTCTTAACCCGTTCCATGACGCCGTCCTGCCTGGCCACAGCGCTTTTCCTGGCATCTGGAAATGTTCAGGAATCGCTGCGCACCTTTTCTTCCGTTGATCTTGCCGGACCTGCAACAGCTCTTGCAGCCATGGCGCTTGCGTATGGAGACGATGCTTCCAGCATGAAAGACCGATTTTTTGATTTTTTCTATTGCGGGCTTTTATCAGGATTTGCTGCGGGAACTAAGATATCATTGATACCTATCATTCCCGTTCTTTTAATCTATCTGGCGCTTCGGCATAGAAAAACTCTGCCGGTTAAATTATTGCTATTTTGCTGCTCGCTATTCATGATCGGAGCTGTTCTGACTGGGGGGTTCTGGTATATAAGAAATCTTATCCTCGTCGGCAATCCGCTGTTTCCAGCAGAAATTGGACCGTTCAAAGGCCCTTTTAGTACATCTCTGCAGTATAACTCTACCCTTATGTCATGGATTTTAAAAGCTCCGTTCAATGTAAATCAGAACTTGTTAATTATAAAAAACCTTTTAGATTGGCCAGCTGGTATCGGGATAATCTCCATATCGGGCTATATTATAACTGTTTATTCGCTCATGTACCATAAAGCTGCACGTCGAAGCACCACCATGCAGTCAAGCTGTAAATACCTGCTTTTTTCTGCCGGTCTTCTACTTTTTATCCTGTTTCCTTTAACACCGTTCTCAGGAAGAAATGAGGAGCTAAACAGCTTTCTCATGGTGAAAACCCGGTTCATCATTTTGTCGTTCGCTATCGGCTTAATTCTTTTTGGTTCTTTCACCAGTGGTAGGAGGTGGACGCGTTGGCTTTGCACAATAATAGCGCTAGTTGCGATAATTTCCACATGGTCTTATGATGGGAAGATGACCATAATTTTTTTACTCGCTGGTTTAACGGTTTCGGTTTTATGGCGGAGGTTCAGGTATTTATTCTTCAAACCCCAGGCCTGGGTAGCAGTTATTGCGGCTGTCGTGCTGTTCCTTCCTGCCTGGTACCCCGGCAAGCGGCACTTGACTGATGACCATATGTTTGCGTGGTGCGATACCTGCTATATGGATAATGTAAACCTGCTTTCTGCAGGCAAGGCATGTAGGGAGATTGAAAATCTTCCCCCGGGTTCGCGCATTGGCTTCTTATCATCTGTTCCTATTGGCAACGCACATTATTATCCTGTATTTGGCCGTTCCCTGCAGTTCATACCTTTACCACTCAAGGGCAATGGGACGCTTCAGCAGCCATTACATATAACCTGGGACTGGTTAGGCCTTTCGGACCTGAACAGAGTAATTGACCCTGCAGAATTTCTCGTTAATCTTGAAAAAGAAAATGTCCAGTATCTGATTATGACCCATGACCTCTTTACCGATACCTGGCCGGCACAAAAAGAGATCCTCGATAAATCAACGAACGCTCACAGAATCTATGCTGACGGATTTTCTATTATCTGGGAAATAGCGATGGAACCGGCTGCTGAATGAGGGGAGAGCAAAACCTGTCAGTGTGCCAGCCGATATGCTTTACCCCAAATCAAAGAGATTGTGTCAGCGTTAGCAGGGTTGCACTGAGAAGTGGCGCTGTAGGACTAAGAGTAAATAGCGAGCCTGACAGATGAAAAAGTAGAAGTAATGTCTAAACATAGCAGGCAAAGAAAACGTCACACAATCTAAAATCTGTATTATATTTATTTGAGTAATTCATAGACAGGGTTTCAATGTATAAATATAGTATTATGTTATGGAACGATTTATCAAGATGTGCTACGGCTGGGTTTAACTCTATAAAGGAGGAACTGGCAGTGGATTTGTCTGTCGGCATTGTGGGGTATCAAGACCTCTATTGCGAAAATAGACATGACGTTATGCTGTCTTTGGGGTGGAGGGATTAAAGGACCAGAGTAAAGGGCCACATAAGTCTGCATATATGAAAGCAACCAAGGAGTATGAGTATTTGATTCTCGAACTCGGAAAGTCAAGCAATCTGGGTGATCAAAGAATCCGGCATCAGTTAGAACGTCTGCACAACCACTCTTTTCACCTTGCTGCTATTTATAAAGTTCTCACCAGAAACGAGGTAAACCTTCTCGGGAAGTTGTGTCGTAAAAAGGAGAATAAACTTTTCAGCGCCCCATACTAAGTGACCGCATACAGATGGACACCTGCAAGATTGCCTCCGATTACCCCAGTATTCAGCTATTGATGACTGTAGCAGATATTAGGCCTTTATAATCTATACTGCGAATACAGACTGATAGGGGGGTTAATTTTTTGACTGCTAAAGTTCAAGAGAAGTTAATGAAATACATTATAAAGTTTCAGATTTATAAAACTTGGCTTATCTCGCCTAAACGGTCAAGGAGAGCGATCTAATCTAATAAAAGTGATCTGGAAGAATTGTATGGGATTATTGTTCTCCGTTCCCCAGATCTCACCGATAATTCTGCAGTGCAGGAATGGCAGCACTAATAAAACTGGTATCAGCCGGATGAGCCTTTAAGTGGGAATACACCTATGGAAAAATATTTTGAGTCAAGAAAAAAGGCTCCCTTTGAGGATGAAGTAGATGCTAGATAAAATGAACCGAACGAACACATCAGGAGCAAAACTATAAAAAGAAAATTGAACCAAGAAAATTAAAACTATCTCTATGAATCACACACTTCAACAGATACGAATAAAAATGGTGTGATAACTGCAAATATGGTAAACATAAAAGAACTTCATGAAACTATTGCGGAACATCAGTAATGCTTAAATATTCTATTACCAAGGGTTTGCTTGTAGGGGTGATAGCCGGCGTTTTAACTACCATCTTTGACAGCCTTTACCTGTTGTCGTCCGATATTCACATCCCCTATGTTTACCCTTTTGCCTTAGTGACATTTAATGCCCTCTTCTGGTCAGCCATAGGTTTTTTTGCGGGCTTTGCCCAATGGCTTTATTGCAAGAGCAGTGCGAACTTTTTGAAGAAAGAGCATCTGTGCTGGATAGTTTTTTTCCTGCTTCCCTTTGCGCTGATATATGGATTTTTAGGGAAAATGGATACTGTTGTTGGCGGTCTTTTCGAACAGTTGCCATACTTCGGCAGTTATTTTGCCTTCTACTGGGTACTGCTTTTCATTGCATCCCTGCTCTTTTTTACAGCCAGAGGCAGAAGCAGAGAAGAATTTTCCCCCTTTTCTTTTGTCTTTGCAATTCTAACTATTATCCTGCTGTTTCAGTTTTGTGTCAACATCCTAACGATCCCGTTCTTTTCCGCGCCGTATAACCGGTATATTAAATTCTTTCAGGCAATCAACGTGTCCCGCATTGGTTATTTTATGGCCGTGTATATAGCAAGTATTACACTCATCGCGGTTTTGTATTTCACTGCTTTTCTTAAAATCAAACCTGTCATCGAAAGATTCGCAACGCAGCATTATAAAAGAGCGGTTGGCATATTGCTCATTATAGTTTTTTCTTTCCTGTCCGGTGCAGGCATTTTGAGTTATTCGCTATTCACGAAAGAACATGCCCCGGTCATTGCGCGTAGTGAAAATACCGGAGTCAGCAAAGCCCCTTCGGTCATCCTGATTGTGCTTGATACCGTTCGCGCCGATCATCTTTCAATTTATGGTTATCACCGGCAGAATAAAAATCTCGAGAATTTTGCAAAGGATGCGCTTATCTTTGAAAACTGCATTTCCACTTCCAACTGGACGCTGCCCGCGCACGCATCACTCTTTTCCGGCTTATATCCAACGGAGCACGGCAGCCATGGAGATTTGCAGAAAAAAAATAGAGAATTTTTTGATTTTGAGCCTTTGCCCCAGCCGCTCAGCAGGCAATGCGTTACTCTGACAGAGATTTTTAGACAGCATGGTTATCAAACCGCTGCAGTCGTTTCAAATTACATTGCCATCAATAAGGATTTCCAGCTTGACCAGGGGTTTGATTCCTATGATTGTGTTGCCAATATAGGGGATCTGGGCTGTCGGTATCCCTTCCGTCCGGTTATCCATGCATTTTCTTATCTGACCAATGTGTTTTCAAGCATTGTGATAAATTACATGCCCGCGGAAACGGTCACGGCTAAAAGTCTGCGGGTAGTTGAACAAAACGCCCGGTCCCCGTTTTTTCTCTTCATCAATTATATGGACGCACATGAGCCGTATTATCCGCCCCGTCCCTATAACCGGTGTTTTGTCACCAGGAAAGTCCATCATCTGTATAGACTGGAGCTGTTTTTTCGAAAAGAGATGCTGCAGAGATGGGACATGGAAGCATGGAATGAATTTCTCCTGTCACAATATGACGGTGCGATAGCATATCTGGACGATCAGCTCGGAAAACTTTTTATGGAATTAAAACGCATGGGTCTGTACGATTCATCGCTCATTATCGTTACTTCAGACCATGGGGAGCTTTTCGGGGAGCATGGCTTTCGCGGCCACAGAACACCTATGTATGAAGGGGTGATGCGTGTGCCGCTGATCATCAAGGCGCCCCTGAACGCAAAGGTGAGACGCGAAAAACAGGCGATACAATTGACTGATGTTTTTGCAACCATACTGTCAATCTGCGGACTGCCCATACCAGAAGGTGTGTCAGGCAAGCCATTTGGCAATCCCTCTTCACCCCCGGTGGGAGAATATGAAAACTACGCGGCGGGACAGCAAAGGGTCCTGTATCAGGGGCAATACAAATATATGTACTATGAGCGCGGAAGAGCACTCGAGCTATATGACCTTGATAAGGACCCTCAGGAACAGAATAATTTGGCCAACTCGCTGATTTCGAAACGCACAGAACTGGAAAATATATTAAATGAATGGGTGCAGAAGCACAAGTATCGTTATGCATTATCTGTAAAAGAATCAGTTTCTAAAGAGACAATTGATAGGCTAAAAAACCTGGGGTATATTCAATGATAGTCTAGTCTTTAATGAATGGATCAGTACTTTGAGGCGAAAGTATAAAAGGGGGGGGAGGAGGGATTTTTATTTTAAAACTTCCATGCCTTCTGTGAAATTCTGTGGCCTGCTTCTTTGTTTCACTATTCACTATCTACCATACCCGTATATTAATCGTGGTGTAGCTGATACCGGGCCATGAAAAGTGCTCATGCCACTGAGATCAATGTCTTCCAGTGTGTAGAAATTTTTTATTGGACCGAGAGTCATTGAGCAAGTCCCAGTATAGGAGAGGTGAATAAAGGATTGCTAAAAGGTATATTTAAAAAATAAAATAATATTGAAAGTTTATAGTGCGTCAAGATAAAAATTGTGATTAATAAGCTGATATTATGCCAGGAGTGAATCCTTATAGTTATAGCAGAGAAAGGCACTTAAGCCATATATCGACAATGCGGTGGGCAGTGATAGCAGTAGTGGTGGCTGCTTTTGTGATACGGCTTATTGCGCTGTTGGCAGCCCGTGATGCTATTCTGATTATGGATGAAAAATCCTATTGGTATAGAGCAAATATGTTGCTTGACGGAAAAGGTTTTGTGGGTACCTATCAATCAGATCATTTCAAGGATTATAATCCAAAAGATAAAACCCCAGAACAACTTGGTGCGTTTCAGCCGCCCGGGTATGTAGCGTTTATCGCTGGAGTGATGTCTGTTACCGGACGAAACAGGAATGCTGTCAAGCTGGCACAAGTTTTTCTTAGCTGCTTGACGGTGCTTTATGTTTATTTAATCGGTAGGGCATGGTTTGATCATCAACGTGGGCTTATAGCAGCATGGATCTGTGCACTGTATCCCAACTTGATTGCTTTCTCACATTTATTCTGGTCGGAAACCCTTTTTATATTTCTGCTGGTTGCCGCCGTTTATTTTTTGACACGCACGAGAGGTCTGCCGTCCCTGATTTCATGCATTATTGCTGGCATTCTGCTCGGCCTATCTGCATTAACAAGATCCTCAATCGTTTATTTCCTACCGTTACTTGTCGCATGGATGGTTGTGGTCTATCGTCCCCAATGGCGCCGTGCTGCTGTACGCTTGGCGCTGGTCGTAGTTATCACCATGGCCGTTATTCTGCCTTTGACAATTCGCAACTATAATGTGTATAACGGTTTTGTGCTTATTGACACGTGTGGCCCATTTGATATCTGGCGCGGTAATGTGCCACATACATTTCGTGACCCCAATTATCCACCGATGCTCTACTACGAATGGCCGTTTCACGACATTCCCGTGTTCCCCGCATTTTGGCAAACACAAGAAGCTCTTGTTGAATTGGTTAGGAGAGATTTGCATATCGCTAATCCGACTGATTTGCAGGTAGCCCGCTATGCTCTGAAGGCTGCGTGGATCTCAATTATTGGGGACCCTGCTGATTTTATAAAGCGAGCTTGGTACAAAATGATTGACATGTGGAATCCAACGTCATTTTTGGTAAGACACTTTCATCCAGTTTTCAATGCCTACGGGCCAGTGAGAACAATTGTAAAAATCTTCTGCTCGTGGGCTGCAATCATAAGCTATGTAGCCGTCATGGCTCTGGGACTTGCAGGAATGATAATGCTGCGCTACGATAGCAGGGCCTGGCTGGTTATCCTGCTTATTCTCTTCTATAATACTGCTATCATCGTTACGTTCGGGCTCACCAGGTTTAGGCTGCCGTTGATGCCCTTCATTATTATCATGGCTGCTCATGCTATATGGAGCACTGCCAGGACTTTTTTGAGAGCAGATATCTCATATGATTAGAAGGGTGGTAAACGGTAGTATGGATTTTTTACATGTGGCTGACTCACAGTATAAACCGGACTATTATAAAAAATATTTTTTATTGCTGTGCACGAGAATGGCAACGTTTGGAACAGTGTGCATGTTGTTATTGCTAATAATCTCCTGTAGTTCAAAAACCCTTGAACATCGTGGGCCAATAGGATCTGAAGATCGGCCTAATGTCCTGCTTATTGTTGTTGATACCCTCAGGGCGGACCATTTGGGATGTTATGGAGAGCGTCGTCCCACATCTCCTTTTATCGATTCACTGGCGCGAAATGGGGTCCTATTCAAGCAGGCAATAACCGTCATGCCAGCAACCTTGCCATCTTTTAGTTCAATCTTGACTTCGAGGGTGCCGCGCCGACACGGGGTAATGGTAAATGGTGAAACTCTGAGTTCAGCACAGGTAACACTTACCGAGATATTACAAATAAGAGGGTACCATACAGCGGCGTTTATCAGTTCATTTGTGCTGGATGCCAGATTCGGGGTTAACCAGGGATTTGAGTACTACAATGAGGAACTAAATGACAAAGAACGAGGGGAAAAGGGGGTGTCTCGCCGGGGAGAGAAAACGGTAGATGCAGTCCTTTCCTGGACAGACCGTTATCCTGATAAGGAACCATTTTTCATAATGGTACACCTCTGGGATCCGCACTGGCCGTACATGCCTCCCAAAGGTTATCTGGAAATGGTTGACCGGAAACATTCTGATTCAATCACTGGAACTTTTGAAAACATCATGCAGGTTCGAAAAAAGCTCATTGCGTCTGGTGGCAAGCCAGGGGATGACTCGCGCCAGCTTGACGCCCTTTATAGTGGAGAGGTACGGTATACCGATGAGTGTGTAAAGCGATTACTTAATGGTATGGAAACGAGGGGGTTTCTGGAAAACACGATTGTGGTGTTCACTGCAGATCACGGAGAAAATATGTGGGAGCACCCGCCAAATTATTTCGGTCATGCAGGCAATATTTATCATACATCTGTTCACGTCCCCCTTATTATTATGGCTCTTGGGCGATTAAAGGGAGGAAAAATTATTGATCATATGGTCCGTTCTATTGACCTTGCTCCTACTTTCTTAGAACTATTAGGGATTGCTCCTCAACAGGAATTTCAGGGATATAGCTTTGCAAAACTTCTCATGAGCGATGTAAGTATTCATCGGGAAGAAGCACTGCCGTGTTTTATAGAAGCAAATGGTGCAACAGGGATGCAACCACGAGCAGTTTTCGATGGACAATTTAAATTAATACAATTTCCGTATGAAAATAATAGATATGAGCTTTTCAATCTTATAGAAGATCCCGGAGAACAAAATAATTTAATAACAGTTTCAGAAATAATATTACAATCTAAGACATCAAAATTGAAAAATGCACTTAATGAATGGTATATAAGTAATCCAGTGAGACGATCTTTGGGTAGGGTGCAGGTATCAGATGATGCCAGAGAGAAATTAAAAGCGCTTGGTTACATAAATTGAAGCTCTGGAATGCAACACAAACAATATGAGAGGAAAAGATCAGAAAGCGCAATCTATAGCAGCGTCGCTGCTGGAGCATTATATGCCGATTCGTGCAGCAGATTTTAGGTGATACTGAATGGCTATAAAACCGAGCACATAAGTCACGCATCCCAGCAGCACCACCACCGTAAACCCAATCCGCATGATCTGGTCAAGTAAAAACGGACACCCGGTTAAGCTGCTTTTGCCAAAATAAAATTCTTTTCAAAATCATTCTGATTTTTGTATCCCAAATACGAATGCAGACGAGGGCTATTATAAAACATCTCGATGTACCGAATCACATCACTTCTCGCATCGCCCCTGGTGCGAGAAATGATCTCAGCGATCCATTCGGTTTTCAAGCTGTGAAAGAAACTCTCCGCAACGGCATTATCCCAGCAATCGCCCTTTCGACTCATACTGCAGATCATGCCATAGGTGCCCAAAAGCTTCCGGTAATGACTAAGACTAAAAGGGGGCATCAGATTTATTTCTTACTTTTGATGGCTATGCATTATATAGTTTACCTATGCTCAGAAGTGCACGTGTCGTCATAGCCAATCAACCACACCATATTATCCAGCGCGGGCACAACCGTCAGGTGGTATTTGCACAGGATGAGGACTAGGGACTATGTATATTATTCAGATACTCTCCAGATACTCTCGCAGAATGGAAAGAAAAGCTGGGGTGCACGGTTTATGCGTACTGCCTGATGACAAACCACGTTCATCTGGTTATTGATCCCGGGAAGGATTCAGCAAACCTTGCACTGCTTATGAAGCGGCTTGCGGGAAGATACACGCGGTATATTAATAATTTCTTTTAGGTAAACCCCCGGCTCTGCCGGGGGACTCACAGAGTTTGACAGTTCCAGGAGTATGCTTTTTCTGTTCAGAATTAGTTGAAATTGCCGGCTGCATTGGTAGTTATAGGTTATAAGTTATAAGTTTTGGGTGTTGCTTTTTCCGTTTGTGATTAGGCCCCTTTGAGGGGCCTAATCACAAACGTCAAGCCTCCGGCTTTGCCGGAGGTACAGGACTGGACGCAGCAGACCAATCGGCGATGAAGAAAGTAAAGAGAGAGACAAAGGCAGGGTTGAAGCAGGTGCAGCCGCGGCAGGGAGGGAAGCGGGGCACAGGGGCTGCGTGGGTATTGCTGCTCTGCATGGGGCTGGGATTCGTGCTGTACGGGAACAGCCTGAGGAATGAATTTATCTTTGATGACCTGCCGCTGATCGTAGATAATCCGCTGATAAAAGACATAGGGAACCTGGGGCAGGTGCTGGGGCTGGAGAACGGGCAGCCGCTGTACCGGCCTGTTCGGTATGTAAGCTACATGGTGGACTACGCGCTGTGGGGGCTCAATCCTGCGGGGTACCATGGGGCAAACATAGTATATCACGGACTGAGCGGGTTTATACTGTATCTGGTGCTGCTGGAGCTGTTGGGGAACGGGGTGGCAGCAGTGGCGGGAGCAGTATTATATCTGAGCCACCCGGTGTTAACGGACAGCGTGACGTACATATCAGGGCGGCGGGACATACTGGTAGGGCTGTTTTACCTGCTTTCGTTTTATAATTTTGTGCGCTACCGGAAGGAGCCGCGGGGAGGGTATGCGGTGCTGACCGGTATTTTTTTTCTATTGGCGCTGGGGTCAAAGGAGATGGGGATAACGCTGCCGGCAGTGTTTGTGGCGTATGATTTCACGGTGCAGTACGGCCGGAGCAGGGGGACAGAGGCAGGTACGGCTGCGCGCATTAAGGCGGCGGCAGGGGAGTTAGTAAAGAGGAACTGGAAGATATATGTGCCGATCGGGATAGCAGCCGGGATATTTTTTTGCAACAAGATATTTCTTCATTACCCGTCGCTGAAGAGCAGTTATTACGGGGGAAGCGCGGCAAGTAATTTTGCGACGGTGGTGCGGATAGTGTGTCATTACCTGAAGCTGGTTATATTTCCAGTAGTGCTGCAGGCGGATTATTCATACAATGCGTTTCCGCTGTCAGCGTCATTTCTGGAATGGCGCGTTGTTGGGGCCGGGCTGGTGGCAGGTGGTGTGCTGTGGCTGGTGGTGCGGTCGCTCGCGCGGCGGGAGTGGGTATTTTTCGGGGGGATGTGGTTTTTTATAACGCTGTTGCCGGTGAGCCAGATATTTCCGCACCACGAGCTGATGGCGGAGCACTATCTGTACCTGCCGCTGGCGGGGGTGATGATAGCGGTGAGCTCGCTGTGGGGCGAGCTGTGGGAGAGGCGGCGGGGGCTGGCCGCAGGGGGTATCGTAGTAGTAGTGGTGCTGTATTCAGCGCGGGTAATAGAGCGGAACGGGGACTGGCGGG
>Ga0209777_10007738_pt1 | contig 11859 bp, 12 predicted proteins | sample FrelakmetHBP12HB_FD_187147 | JGI IMG/M metagenome (GOLD analysis project Ga0209777, IMG submission 187147) | Freshwater lake sediment microbial communities from the University of Notre Dame, USA, for methane emissions studies -HBP12 HB (SPAdes)... | ecosystem: Environmental > Aquatic >... | reverse complement strand
CGTTCGTCCGGGACGCGGCCGTGTCGTCGTGCATGCCCCAAGCCTATCCGAGACACGGCCCGAATAGATGGTCGGGACGCCCGCCGCTCAGTATCGCGCCGCCGCGTTGCGGTAAGTGGCGGCCACTTCGTCCCGGAGCTCCGGCGGGGCGATGACCTCTACCTGCGCGCCCCACTGGAGGATCCAGCGGCGGATCTCCAGGGTGCCCGGCACGCGAGCCCGCCAGATGACGGAGCCGTCGGGCTCGTGCGTCACCCGCTCCGTCGGATGCCAGGTAGTCTCGGTCACGAGGCCGGCGATGGCGGCGTCGAAGCGCAGCTCCACCTCCACTTCCTCCTGGTCGGCGATCACGCCCCAGGCGCGGCCGAGCCCCTCCTGGACGACCGCCGGATCGGGCGGCTCGAACGTGTCCGGCGCGAGCGACAGCTCCAGGATGCGCTGGAGCTTGAAGGTCCGGACGGCGCCGCGCGACTCGTCGAAGCCGATCAGGTAGAGCGCGCGAGTGGTCGCCGTGGCTTCGAGCAGGTACGGATGGACGCGCGACTTGCGCGGCGGGCGGCCGGGGCTGTACGTGGCGGCGTCGTAGGTGAGCTCTACGATCCGGCGCTCGACCCATGCTCGGGCCAGCAGCCGCAGGTGGCGCGTCATCCGCTCGTCGGGCGGGCGGCTGGCCAGGACGTCGATCGTCCGCTCCAGGTGCCGGGCCACGGCCGGCGGCAGAATCTCGGCCAGCTTCTGGAAGGCGGCGCCGGTGTCCGGGTCGTAGCGGTCGGCGAACTGGGCGGTCAGGCGCGCGGCCAGGAAGAAGGCCACGGCCTCGTCCAGCGTCAGGCGCAGCGGCGGCAGGAAGCCGCCCTCGACGATCCCCCATTTGCCGCCCTCGCTCCACATCGGAACGCCGATCTCGCCCTCAAGGGCCTGCAGGTCTCGATAGACGGTCCGGCGCGACATGGCCACGAAGCCGGCGATCGCGTCGACCGTGGCGCCCTCGGGATGGGCCTCCAGGTATCTGAGGACGCGGTAGAAGCGCGCCAGCCGATCGTGCTTGGCTATGTCGGGCGCGCCCGGCGGAGGTGTCATCGCGGCTCGATCAGGTTCGCGGCGGTGAGATCGAGACGGGCGTATCCCGATCCGTGGCCGTCATGTGGACCCAGGCGGTGGCAAGCAGCCCGTGGGGGAGAATCGCCTGCGCGGTGCCGTTGATGGTGCCCGTGACCATGCCGACCTCGCCGTCGCCGAAGACCCAGAAGTCGATCTCGCCTCGCCAGGTGTCGAGATCGGCGGAGCCGGTGAGCCAGGCCACCTGCGGGAACGACACCAGGAAGGTCGCGCCGTCCACGGCCACGCGGCAGTGCCGGGCGCGGGCGCCCTCCACGTACTCCAGGCCGCGGTTCTCGGCAGTGGCCCGGTTCTCGGGCGACAGCGCGCCGGCCAGGATGGTGAGGTCGAGCATCTGGGTGTCGACCGCGTGCGCCCCCGTCGCGGTCCAGCTGTTCCCGGGCGATTGCGTCCAGGCCGCTGTTCCGATCCTGACCGCGCCGTACTGACCGAACAGATCGCTCCTGACCACCTCGGCCGTCCACGAGACATCCGAGCCGGAGCGGCTGCCGGTCAGGCTGACCGTCCCAACGGCCCGGGTGTCCACGTTGGCGGACAGGTCGAAGTCGACGTGCCCGGCCTTCGCCGTCACGAGAGTCCGGTTGCATTCCGGGGGCGTGAGGTTGGGATCCGTCGGCCCGAATCTCGAATGGGCGGCCGCCATGTTCCGCAGAGCCGAATCGTCGGCCAGGCTCACGCCGGCGAAGATGCCGCCGATGATCGAGGTCGCCGCAACGGCGAATGCGATCGAGCCCGCCAGGCGCCGCCTGCCGATGCCGGTTTCGGAGATGAGCTGCCGGCTGATCCCGAGCCCGGCGAAGAGGCTGGTGGCCAGCAGGGCGAGGGCCCAGGGATAGACGACCTCGAGCGAGGGCAGGAGCGGCTGCGAGCCGCCCTCGAGGACCTGGGCGCCGACCGCGGCGATCGACGGCAGCAGCAGCAGGCCGGCGGCCAGGCCGAGCCAGAAGACCCCGGCGGCTCCTCGATCGCTCTTGACGAGCGGCGGCCACACGATCGAGGCCACCGAGACCAGCAAGGGCAGAGAGGCCGCGATCCCGACGAGCAGGTCGATCGGGCCGCCGGGCCGGTAGTCGAGCAGAACGACTCCGCCGCCCGCGGCCCACAGAACGGTCAGGGCGACTGCGAGAAGCCGCAGCTCGAATTGGCGGACACGCACGCCTTGCAGTCTAGCGGGGAGGGCGGCCTACGCGGTGATGTACCGGCCCGGGCCGGGGCCGCTAATCCGAACGCACGAGTGCTGGACCGCAAGTACTAGTACTCCCGGGACCCGCCGGCCCTCCTGTCCGGGGCCCACCGAACCGAATCTTCAGGTACAGGGACAACGCACACGACGAAGGGTTCGAACGATGGCTGGCAAGGCGGATCGAAGCAGCGCAGGTCAGACGGGACCGATGCCCCGGCGACCCGCGGCTGGTCGCCAGCGGCCGGGCGGTCGGCCCGTCTTCAACGCGGTCCCGGTCCAGATCGGGGCCGCAGCTGAGCCGGTGGATCCTGAGGCAACGGCTGCCCCGGTCGTGACCCACATCCCACCCGACGTCATGCCGCGCCTTCTGCAGACCCAGGCGGCGTATCGGCTCCTGATCACCAGCGGCTTCTCGGGAGCGGACGCGGCCGGCTTGATCGGCTACGTCGTAGGGCTGCCGCAGGGCGAATCGCGCTGGACCCTCTCCCAGGTCAACCGGCTCCTCTACCTGCGCTCTCTCTACTCGGACAGCGAATGGGGCGAGGCCGAGCGCCGGCCCGCCTGAACCCCGGCGCCAGCATGGCGCCGACCCTAACCGAATACCAGCGAGGCCTCGGGCACCTCCCTCCTCCAACCCCGGGACTCGCGCCCACAGTCGAGGCGGTGTCGTTCCTCCCATGGCACCGCCTCGACGCCTGTCCGGGGCGAGGCAGGCGGCGGACAAAGAGATGCGCCCGAAGGTACCTACTCGCTGCGTGAGCCTTGATGTCATCTCAGCCACTAGCAGACGCTCAGCACCTTCAGGCGCAGGCTCACCCTAGAGGAAGGCCGCCCCTCGATCAATCGGGTTTTCCACCTAGTTGGGAGATCGACCGCCGACTTGTCCACCGCCCGTCCACGCGTGGGGACAACCTCGGACCGGGCGCGTGCGGCCTACGGCGATGCCCGGGCGTGATGTCGGAGAGCTTTCGGGCCGGGCGGACGGAGCTAGGCGCCCGCGCTGGCCTCGAATTGGAGCCGCGGCTCGATAGCGGAGGTTGTGGTGGTTCGCGACCAAGGCGACTGGGCGAACGGCGCCACGACGGCGTTGGAGAGCATCTGAAGCGTTCTCGGGTCGACCCTGAAGACCGCGTGGTCCCTGCCGGCCGCGGCCCACACCCATTGGTACGTGCCCAAATCCTCGTCCATCAGGATTCGCACGTCGCGGCCGTGTCCGAACGGCGGAATGCCGCCGATGGAATAGCCGGTGAGCTCGCGCGCCTCGCGGGCAGTGGCCGGGCGGATGGCGACCTCGCCCGTCACCGCGTTGAGCAGGCCCAGGTCAACCTGGTTCCGTCCGGACACGAGGCAGATGATCAGGGCCAGGCGGCCCTCGGGACGCGGCGCCACGAAGACGAGCGACTTGACGATCTGGCCGAGGTCCGCTTCGACGGCCGCGGCGGCTTCCTCGGCGGTGTGCGTCGACTCGGGCGTGAACCGAATGTCGAGCGTCGCGCCCTTCCTCGAGGCGGCTTCGACGACCCTCTTGATCCCTGGATGCGAGAGATCAGCCACGTCTTAAAACCTACCATCCGTTCGACTTACGGCTTGCTGAAGTTATCGGCCCGCCTGCCTCTTGCAACAGTGGTAGTTCGCGGTCCCTCAACTAGATGACAACCAACCGGCTATGGTTCCCATCCCTACTTTTGTATTCGACGAATCTGGACCTTTGGATGCATCGCGGAAGTACCATTTTCACGGGCCGCGACGGCGTTGCGCCGCACGATCCAAACACGTGGACTGCGGTTCGCGTCCGTCGAATCGAGGATTCATCCAGGCCTGCAGATTGGGCAAGGCTGGCGGGAATCGGTCGTGAAGGTGTAGAGTCGAGAGACAACAGAAGACGGACAGGGGAGCGCCGCCGAGGCGCTGAGAGTGCGGAGCCGATCCGCAGACCCTTGGAACCTGATCCGGGTCATGCCGGCGCAGGGAGTCCATTCACGGTGCACCTCTGTCGAGTAGATGGAGGTGCTTTTTGGTTGGTCGTGCAGGCTCCGCGAGAGGCGCGCTGGTAGTCGCCGACGGCGATGTGCCCCGCCGAGCCGTGCTCGACGCGGTCTGGCCCGGCTGGGCCGACGAGGTGGGCCTCGTCATCGCCGCTGACGGCGGCTGGGAGAAGGCCGCTTCGATCGGCATCCTGCCGGACCTGCTGGTCGGCGATGCCGACTCGTTGCCCGAGGAGCGTTTCGACGAGCTGGCCGCGGCCGGTGTCCCGATCGAGCGTTCGCCGGCCGCGAAGGACGAATCGGACACCGAGCTGGCGATTCGCGCGGCGCTTCAGCGAGGTGCAACGCACGTGACCGTGCTCGGGGCCCTCGGCGGGAAGCGCTTCGACCACGCCCTCGCGAACGTCGGTCTGCTGGGCCTGCCCGGCCCGGGCCAGGTCGAGATCGAGCTGCTGGACGGCACCACCCGCGTCCGCCTGCTTCGCGCCCCGGCGGCCGAGGGAGGTCCGGCGAGCCTGAGCCTGTCCGGTGAGACCGGCGATCTCGTATCGCTTCTGCCGCTCGGCGTTCCCGCCTATGGAATCACGACCGAGGGCCTTCTCTACCCGCTCCGCGGCGAGACACTGCCGCCCGGGCCCGCCCGCGGTCTGTCGAATGTTCGGACTGCTGCCGATGCGAGCGTGACGCTCCGCCAGGGCAGCTTGCTGGTCATCGAGACGCGCGCCCACGCGTCCCCACAGGAGGATTCATAACGTGAGCACAGCTGTCGCCGCCCGCGGGACCTCGGAGTCGAGCCGCTGGCGAACCGTCGACATCGTGGTCGTGGCCATTCTGGCCGTGGCCTTCGGCGTCGTCTTCTGGGCGTGGAACGCGTACGTTTGGGTCTGGCTGAGTTGGCTCGGCCAGCCCTGGGAATACGCCATCAGCGGCATGTGGCTGATGCCCGCCGTGGTCGCTCCGCTCATCGTCCGCAAACCCGGCGCCGCGCTTTTCGCCGAGATGGTGGCGGCCATCATCTCGGTGGTGCTCGGCAGCCAGTGGGGCCTGGACACACTGCTCTCCGGCTTCGTCCAGGGCGCCGGCGCGGAGCTCGTCTTCGGCTTCGTTATGTATCGCAACTTCGGCGTGATCGTGGCCTTCATCGCGGGGGCCGGCGCCGGCATCGGCGAGGCCCTCCACGACATCCCGGTCTACTTCGCGACGTACAGCGCCAACCTCCAGATCGGCATCGCGGCACTCGAGATCCTCTCGGGCGCGGTAATCGCGGGCGTAGGCGGCTGGCTGCTTGTCAGGTCGCTGCGGCGGACCGGCGCATTGCAGGCGTTCCCGTCACGCGAGTGACCTCGCTCGTCATCGACTCCGTTGCCGTCGGCGGCGCGGCCGGTCCGCCGTCCGTCGACGCCGTGGGGCTCGGCTGGACGTATGCCGGCCGGCCGGCTCCGGCGCTGCGCGACCTGACCTTCAGGCTCAAGCCGGGGCGGGTGCTTCTCGTGCTGGGACCGTCCGGCTCGGGCAAGAGCACGCTGGCGCGGGCCCTGGCAGGACTCGTGCCGCACACGCTGGCCGGCGAGTGGAAGGGCAGTCTGCGCGTAGGCGACTTGGAGATCGAGCGGACCCCGGCCCGCTTCCTCGGCGAGAGGGTTGGGCTCGTATTCCAGGATCCGGATTGCCAGCTGGTCATGGCCCGCGTGGACGACGAGGTCGCCTTCGGGCTGGAGAACCGTGGGCGCCCGCGAGCGGAGATGCAGATTCGGGTGCCGCGGGCGCTTCGCGAGGTGGGCCTGGCCGGGTTCGAGCCGCGCGCGACCGGCACGCTCTCCGGCGGCGAGAAGCAGCGTCTCGCCATCGCCGGCATCCTGGTCGCCCGACCCTCTCTGCTCGTTTTTGACGAGCCGACGGCCAACCTGGATCCGCCCGGTATGTACGAGACTCTCGCGCGGATCGCCGAGCTGGCCCGGCGTCGCGAGCACACGATCGTGCTGATCGAGCACCGGCTCGAGGCGGCGCTGCCGCTTGCCGACGACGTGCTGCTCCTGGACGGCGATGGCCGGCAGCTTGCCTTCGCGCCGGCCGGGTCCATCGGCCGCGAGACGGCGGCGATGCTCGAGGCCGGCGGCGCGTGGGTGCCGCGGGCGTGGCAGGGGGCGGGGCCAGGCGCGGCGGCGGGCGCCGCCGGAGCCGCGGGCGCCGCAGGCGCGGCCGGTTATGCGGCCGCCTGGGCTGGGGGCGCCGCCGGAGCCGCGGGCCGCACCATTCTCCCGGGCAACCAGCTCCTGCTGCGCGCGACGGACCTCGGCCTCTCCTACCCGGCCGATCTGAGCGGGGAGCGTCGCGCCCTGGACCGCGTATCGCTGGAGGCGCACACGGGCGAACGGATAGCGATCGTCGGGCCCAACGGATGCGGCAAGTCGACGCTCCTCTTCGCCCTCGCCGGGCTGCGACGGCCGGACCGCGGAACGGTCGGCCTGCGGGCGATCGCCCGCGGCGGCGACGCTGTCGAGGATATGCGCGACCCCGCGCGGCTCGGATCGGAGGAGATCTCCGCCCGGGTCGGGCTCGTCTTCCAGGACCCCGAGCTGGGCTTCGTCGCCAGGAGCGCCCGGGACGAGGTCGCGGCGACGGACCGAGCGATCCGATCCCGCGGCCGCGGCGGCCTGATACGCGACCGCGACGGTACGGTCCCATCCACGGACGCGGACGGCGTCCTGGCGCGGTTCGGCCTTGGCGGCCTGGCCGAGCAGGATCCGTTCCGGCTCAGCCAGGGGGAGCAGCGCCGGCTCAGCCTGGCGGCGCTGGTCCTTCGACCGCCCGCAGTCCTCCTCCTCGACGAGCCGACGTTCGGACTCGACCGGCGCGGCACCGAGACCGTGATGAACCTGCTGGACGAACTGCGGCGGACCGGACAGGCCCAGCTGCTGGCGACGCACGACCCGCGCCTGATGCCGCATTGCGACAGGGTCCTGGCTCTGGATCGGGGTCGCATCGTCTTCGACGGGCCGCCCGAGGCATTCGCGGCGGATCCGCCCTACGAACCGGCCGATCCGTGGCGCGACGGATCGATCCCGGCCGAAACGGCCGTAGCGGCCGAGGCGGCGGAGGGAGCCCCATGAGCTTCGGGGCCGCTCCACTCACGCCGGTCCGGCCGGACTTCCTGACACGCGTGACCCCGGCAGCCAGGCTGGCGGCCGGCATGACGTGGTTGGTCGCTTCCATCGTCACGCTCGATCCGGTCGTGCCGGTCCGCCTGACGATCGCCGCGGTCGTTGCCCTGGTGCTGTGGTCCGGTCTGCCGCTGCGGCGCATCCCGCGCCGTCTGGCGCCGCTCGGTCTCGCCATCCTGAGCCTGACCGTCTTCTCGATCCTGCTGGCCGGAGCCAACGCCGACCGCTCGCTGACCGCGCTGGCCGAGTTCGGGCCGGTCCGGATCACCGCGCCCGCGGTTTCGGCCGGGCTCGCGATCGGGCTGCGCGTCGTCGTCATCGGCCTCACCACTCTCCTGGTCTTCGGCCCTTCGGACCCCACCCGCATGGCCGACTCGCTGGTTCAGCAGTGGCGACTCCCCGACCGCTTCGCCTACGGCACCCTCGGCGCGCTGCGCGTGGCCCCGTTCATGGCCGACGACTGGGGAGTCATCGCCGCCGCCCGGCGCCTGCGCGGCATCCGGTCACCGGGCGTGGCCGGGCGGATCCGCGACGCCGGTGATCGGCTCCTGGTCATGCTCGTGGCTGCCATCCGGCGGGCCGAGCGGCTGGCCCTGGCCATGGATGCCCGCGGGTTCGACAGCGGTATCCGGCGCAGCCACTTCCGCGAGCTCCGGGTCACCTGGCGCGATTGGCTGACGATCGCGGTGGCCCTGGCGGTGGCCGTGATGGCCGTGGCCCTTCCTCGCTGAGGGGCGCCGCGGACCCTATTGCGTGCTGCGGAGACGCGGGCCGTTCGCGGCGCGGACTTCCATCCACTGCTAGCCTGTGGGCATGAGCGCAATGCCGAAGGCGGGTGAGCTCGCCCCCGATTTCGAGCTCCGCGACGACGAAGGAAGAGCACGTCGCCTCTCCGACCGACGCGGCCATTACACAGTCGTCTACTTCTACCCGGCCGACGACACGCCGGGCTGTACCAAGGAAGCCTGCTCGTTCCGCGACAACGACGCCGCGTTCAAGGCGGCGGATACGGAGGTCTGGGGTCTGAGCCCGCAGGGCCCGGCCAGCAAGGCCAGGTTCAGGGCCAAGTATGGGCTGCCGTTCACGCTGCTTGCCGACGAGGACCACGCCGTCGCCGACGCCTACGGCGCCTGGGGGGAGAAGGTGAACTACGGCAAGAGCTACATGGGCATCCTGCGGTCGAGCTTCCTCGTCGGACCCGGCGGGCGAGTCGAGCACGTCTGGCCGAAGGTCAAGGCCGAAGGCCACGCGATCGAAGTCCTGGCCGCCCTCCGTGAGGCCCGTTCGACTCCGGCCTGAGCGGTCTCGGGCGCACCCCACGGCCGGCGTTCGGGAGGTCCGGGGGGCGGGCTCGGGCCGGTCTTCGACCTCGCTCGCCGGCGCCGTGTAGAGTCGCGAGCAACGAGAGAGGCTTCGCCCGTGGGGGGAGACGAGCGAAGCCTCGGGCGGCATGATAACTCGGCTCAGGTAGTTGGGAAGTGGTAATTCTCACATGCTCGCGAGCGAGTCCGGGTTTTCGGTGCGGCCGACAACGAGGTTCCCGGCAACAGGATCAAGGCGGACAGATGACTGAACAGAGACCGGCGGCTCACTCCTGGCGACCGAACCGATTCATGGTCATGGTCGGCCATCCCGACGACGCCGACTTCGGGCCGGCGGGGGCCGCCGCGGCTTGGATAGACGCCGGTGCCGAGGGCTGGCTGGTCTGCTGCACCTCAGGAGACGCCGGCGGCGAGGACCCCACTCTCGATCCGCTCGAGCTGGCTCGGGCGCGCGAACAGGAGCAGCGGCGCGCGGCGGCGGTCGTCGGCTACGCCGGCGTCAGCTTCCTCCACCAGCCCGACGGCAACCTCGTCAACGACCTGCCCCTGCGCGAAATGCTGGTGAGGGAGATCCGCACCTTCAAGCCCGACGCCGTGTTCTGCGGCGACCCGGAGGTCGTCGTCCACGGGGGAGGCGGCATCAACCACACCGATCACCGGGCGGCGGCGATGGCGGCCGTGGACGCCGTGTATCCGGCAGCCCGCAACCCGATGGCGTTCCCGTGGCTGGCCCGGAACGGCCTCCCGGCCCACCGCGTCCGGCGGCTCTACCTGATGTGGTCCAACCAGCCCGACGTGTGGATCGACGTCACTTCCACCGCCGACCGCAAGATAGAAGCCCTGAGATCGCACGCCAGCCAGCTCCACGACCCGGAGGCCGTCTTCACCCGCGTCCGGGGCCGGCTGGCCGAACAGGGCGAACGCGTCGGCGTGGCCGCAGCCGAGGGCTACCGGCTGGTGGTGCTCGAACAGGATCCGGACGAGAGCGCCGACGTCGGCGAGGCTCTCACGGCCGAGCAGCCCAGGCGATAACTCCGGACCGCGGCTCCGTTAGAGACCGGTCGAGAAGAGCAGCGGACGGCACCGCGGCCACTCGTTCCAGAGATCCGCGAGGGGCTCCGCCCGGCGTCCCAACAGCCTGACCAGCTCGCCGAGCGTGAGGGCCGGCGCCCTGACCGCGACAAGCCTGTCCGCGGAGACGGCCACGCCCCGGAAGAGTTGCGCGGCCTCCTCGGCCGACGGCCAGTGGCGGACCTTGACCGGCAGCAAACCGACCTGGCCCAGGGCCAGGGCCAGATCCCGCTGGGCCGGTACGCGGCCATCCACGAAGCCTTCGAACCCGTCGTAGCGGAAGCCGAGGGCCGCCAGTCCGCGCGCGATCTCGCGGCATTCCGCCGCGGAGAACTGGTCCCAGAACGGGTTGCCGCGGGCGAACTCATAGCAGGCGTCGTCGATCGCGGCGGCCACGATCGAATCCACGAAGTCGGACAGGTTCATCTGCCAGCCGGAACGAGCCGCCGGGTCACCTCCGGCGAGGTGATCGACCAGTGCGTTCAACGTCTTGCCGTCGCGGCGCACCAGCCGAATGATGACCTGGGGATGCGGGGCGCTGAGGTCGATGATCAGCGAGTCGGGCGATGACCGATCCTCCGCCACTGTGTACCCGGGGGGCGTCCCCGGCGCGGCCGAGGATACGACCGGGGCGGGCGGCGTCGCGGCGGGCGGCGTCGGAGCTGCGGGCGGAGTTCGGGCCTCGGCGGCGCGCGCAGCCTCCGCGGCGAGTTCGGCGACCTCGGGCGTCCAGGCCCCGTCGGACTGTGCTGCCTGTGCGGCGGCTAGCGCCGTCAGAGCAGCTCGGGCGGCGCGACAGGCCTCCGTGGCGGCAGCCGCTATCGCCGCGTTGGCCTCGGCCGTGTCGGACAGACGCGCGATTTGCGCCTGAAGGTCGCGCACCGCGGCATGCCCACGCTCTATCCGGACCATTTCGGCGCGACTCTCGGCGTTGATCCGGTTGATGTCGGCGAGCCAGGCGACCGCGGCCGTCTCTACCTGGCCCCTCGACCGAGCGGATGCGACCGCGGCCCGGAACGACGAACGGGCCTTCTCCTTGGCCTTCTGGGCGACGCCGGGATCGACCTCGGCTTGAGCTTTGGCCAGGGCCGCGGACTGGTCCTCGTAGAGCCGCCTGGCCTCGGTGACGCGCGCAGCGGCAGCTTCGGCCTCGCGCTGGGCCATCTCCGCGAACCCGCACCGAATCTCGACGAGTCGCTGTCGACGATCGCCCGATTCTGCTTCCTTCGGCATCGCGTCGGCGGCCGCGGATTCCTCGCGCATCAACACCTCTGGCTGCCCGATTCCATCTTATCCGGCAGGGTATAGGCGATGTGACCGCCTACGGGCGGAACGCGCCGCTGCGGCGTCTGGATATGAGCCGGGCCGCGACGGCCGGGGCGGATTACCGGGCCGCGATTTAGGCTCCTGTGGCGCCGCTCCCCTGCCGCCGGCCTCGGTTGGTGCGACGTTCAGGTGTGAGCAGGCCGACCAGGAATCCGTCGCCGTGCTTGCGAACCGCGATCTCGACGTTGGCTTCGCCAGCTACGCGCAGGAGGCGTTGTCGGATTGTGATCGGCTTCTCCGAGGGATCGAGCCGGACCTCGAATACCTGCTCCGGCCCTTTGAGCTGACCGATGAGCCTCTTGAACTGACGCTGCTGCTGCTCACGCTCGCGAGCCGCGGGACTCAACTCGCGTGGCCGCTGACTTCCTTTGTCCATGAGCGCCGGGTCGGCCTTCCGAACTGTGACCATCTCGTTCCTCTCTCCCAGCCTAGGACCGGAACCGTTTTGAGTTCGCCTCACCGTGGGCGATAGCGCATCGACTATACGCCTTTGGTGTGGCGTGGCTAGGTCTCTTGTGTACGGGACGCCTCCGCGATCATCGCGGAAGTATGGGCGTGACCTCGCGCACCGTATTCCGTATGAACCGCGGACGCCGGCCCGTTTCATCGTCCCTGGAGCGGCCGGATCGGCGCGACCGCCCGATGGCGTCGGCTCCGATCGGAGGCCGGGCCCGACGGCGCCCGGCGAGAGG
>Ga0209777_10007737_pt1 | contig 11860 bp, 10 predicted proteins | sample FrelakmetHBP12HB_FD_187147 | JGI IMG/M metagenome (GOLD analysis project Ga0209777, IMG submission 187147) | Freshwater lake sediment microbial communities from the University of Notre Dame, USA, for methane emissions studies -HBP12 HB (SPAdes)... | ecosystem: Environmental > Aquatic >... | reverse complement strand
TGAATTACCCCGCCCACAGGGCGGGGCATCTTAAAAAACTGGATGAGGGGGATTGCATCCCCCTTCCCCCCGCACCGCATTCATCCCCGTCCACAGGACGGGGTATTCTGCGGGAGGGGTTCATAAATTATTGATTATCTCTTTTACCTCTGCGTCCTTTTACTTGGCAACATGGTTTTGTTTCTTCAATAGAAACTTCACCGCCTTCAATTTTCAGCGCTTTTCCATTCATCAGAACGTCGGCTATTTTTTTATGTGCCGCTTCAATTATCCTGCCGAACGTCGGGCGGGAAATGTTCATTTTGTCCGCCGCTTCTTCCTGATATAACTGTTCATAATCTGCCAGACGGATAGCTTCAAATTCATCCAAGTTCAGAACAATCTCTTCCAAATCCACAGTAGGTATTCCCCGTGGCTTGAAATAATTTTTATCAGGTATTCCGCAGATATTACGGCGACATTTTGGTCGGGGCATTTGTCTTGATTGCTCCTTTTAAGTTATTATAAGCATATGCTCATTACTTGTCAAGGGATAAATTTATTGTTTTGGAAGTTATTCACCTTCTGCCAGTTGTTCCAGTGCTTTGTGATCCAGGATGGTGATCATACGGCCTGATGTGGAGAGAATGCCTTCATTAGCCATTTTCCGTAAGGCGCGGGAAAGGGCTTCTGGTGTGGCACCCAAAATTTTGGCCAGTTCACGTTGTGAAATCGTTAATTCCACAGCAATGTTTTTATTTGCGGTATCCTTTGGTAATGAATGGCGCAGGAAAGATGCCAGCCGTCCGGGAATTTCTTTTAAAGCAAGAGATTCGATGAGGGTCATGGAATCCTTGAGGCGTTGTGATAATATCTGAATTATGTTGAACAAAAGCGCTGGTTCCTGCCGGGCTGTTGCCTCCATGACCGTGCCTGGTATTAGAAGAACAGAGCTTTCTACAATGGCCATTGCACTTGCGGGAAAGGAATCAGTTGCAAATGCCGTGCACAGACCGAAAGGATCTCCCGGACCGAGTAATTGGAGAGTCTGTTCTTTGCCTTCCGCTGAACTCCTATAGAGCTTTAACTGTCCGGAGATGACCACATAAAAAGACCGAATCGGATCTGTCTCGCCGATAACCATTTCGCCAGGTTTAAATTTTTTGTATATTGCCTGTGCTGTCAGCAAGCGCAATTTCTCAGAAGAAACTCCCTTAAACAGATCAATATCCTTTATTTGTTTAGTGATATCCATATGCAACAAATATTCTCATACGTTGATTTAGATCAATGAAATATTAAATATCAGGGTGTATTAATGAAACCAAAAGCAATTAGTTTTTACCACAGACGTAAAAGAGAAACAAAATAAATTATCGATAAGGAGAAACAAAATGAGTAATTCAGAATTTGTGAAACATGCGGATGATAGTAATTTTAGTACATTGGTCTTAAAAGAAGAAAAGCCGACCCTGGTGGATTTTTGGGCTCCCTGGTGCGGCCCCTGTAGGGCAATCGGCCCGATTCTTGAGGAACTCGCGGCCCAATATAATGATCGGATAAACGTGGTCAAAGTTAATGTCGATGATAATCAGGCAACGGCATCCCAATATGGCGTACAAAGCATACCGACATTGATTCTGATTAAAAACGGCAAGGTGCAGGATACTCAGATCGGATTATTATCTAAAAATCAACTTGTGGCGTTAATTGATAAGAACTTGAACTAAGCAAAAAAAGGGGGAGGCGGTTTTGCCGTTTTCCCTTAAACAAAAGAAAGAAGGAAAAACCTGAGGTAGAAGGCGATCAGAAAAGCAGCTAACATTATTTTATCAAGTTAAAGAAAGGAGAAGCATATGAAACAGAACATTGGAACAATAGACCAGATGATTAGAATAATTCTGGCCATTTCCGTTTTTATCCTATATAAAACCGGCAGCATTACAGGTGTTGCAGCGATTATTCTTGGCATTCTGGCAATTGTGTTTATAATAACAAGCCTGATCGGTTTTTGCCCTTTATATTTGCCTTTGAAAATTTCCACGATCGGCAAACTAAAGTGAAGCTAGGAGGATATGAAATAAATACTAAAAAACGCAATTTCGATCAGGAATCCACTAACTGGGATCAGGTTCCTAGACGTGTAAAAGTGGCTCAGGATATCGCACAGAGTATAATCCGGGAGATATCCTTAACACCCGATATGGACGTTTTGGATTTCGGTTGCGGAACTGGTTTGCTGACATTGGCTCTACAGCCTTTTGTCCGTTCCATAACCGGTGTGGATAGCTCCCAAGGGATGCTGGATGTTTTTAAAACAAAGATAAAGGAACATAACCTGAACAATGTAAAAGCCGATTACATTGATCTGGATATGGGTGATGTTCTGACTGGTTCCTATCATCTTATTGTCAGCAGCATGACCCTGCACCACATTAAAAATATAACTCCTTTGTTAAAACAATTTCATTCTATTTTACTTCCATCCGGCCAACTTGCTATTGCCGATCTGGATTTGGATTATGGCAAGTTTCATAGTGATAATGAAGGTGTATTCCACTTCGGGTTTGATCGGGAAGATTTGCATAGAATGTTTAGAGACATAGGGTTTTGTAATGTAAGGTATCAGACAGCTGCTCAGGTTGAAAAAGCGGTTGGCGATGGCCTTACACGTTTGTTTGCATTGTTTCTGATAACCGGCCGTAAATAAAAAACCCAGTTCTATAAGAACAATTGATTTTTATAATTTCATTAATTAGTTAACTTTGGTCGACCCCGCTATTTCCGGGGGGCAACCTTCCTATAGTTCATATTTGACATCAGTGCAAACATTGTCGCAGTAAAATCGTGGGTTTTCTGAAAGGTTGATAAGGCTTTGTGAAACAACACCGGCCAGGCGTATATTTGCCGGTTAATCTCTATCATTTTCCGAAACAACTGATCAGGATCCATACTGCCGGGCCGATGAATCACTTCGGTCATGTCATAGTGGTCCCAATCTTTATGAAAATCAATATAAAGTAATCGCTGCTCCTTACAATATCGGTCAAAAATCCGTGTACCAGGTAGCGGAGTCAGAAAGGTGGTCTGCATCACATCTATTTCATGATGAACCATGTAGTCTGCGCGATGTTGCAGTTTATCGGGAGTGTCACCATCCATCCCGAAGATAAAGGCCCCCAGAACGGCAATCCCTGCACGGTTGATGCGACGGAATGCATGGGAATAGTAATCTACTCCACGATTAATATTCAGATGTTTATGAACTTCTTCCAGGGCATCGACTTCCTCTGCTTCAAGCCCCAGGAAGACCATCTTGCAGCCAGCCCGGCCTGCCCAGGAAACCACTTCGTCATCATCACCGAAGTTCAGTGAAGCCTGGCAAAACCACCACTTGTTCAGCTTACGCTCCACCATCCCTTTGAAAATCTCCAATGCCTGCTCACGTGAATCCTTTCCGTACCCAATGATGTTGTCATCCACAAAGAATATCATTTTCTCCCGTATAGTTTCCAATTCGGCCAGTACTTCCCCAGGAGGACGACGGCGGTATCGTCTCCCATTGAAAGCACTAACTGAGCAGAATTCACAGTCCATCGGACAACCTCGCGAGGTTTGCACAGAGGCGAACATATAGCCAGGATTAAACAGGTCACGTCGCGGGCTCGGCATACCTGACAAATCAGACCAGTCGCCCTTGTATATCTGTTGGAGACACCCGGCATCAACATCGGCTATTACACGTGGCCATACAGCTTCTGCCTCGCCGATAACCACGGCATCTGCAAAACGAAGGGCTTCTTCAGGGCACATAGAGGCATGGATACCCCCGATAATGACAGGTACCCCTCGCTGTCGATAGATCGAAGCGATTTCGTATGCCCGATTCGCAGAGGCAGTAAATGCCGTGATGCCAACCAGATCCGCCTCCTGATAGGAGAAAGGCTTCCAGTTCTCATCAAGCAGTTTTACATCCCATGATGAAGGGGTAGCGGCTGCGACAATTCCCAAGCCGATAGGGGGAAACCGTGAAGACCTGTTAACAGTGAGTCCTACACGTGCAGGATTCACAGGGTTGATTAGTACGAGACTTCTATTTTTCATGCCTATTGCCTCGTTAAATTAGTCAGATTAATCTTCTTTAATTGGTAAGACTTTGCTTATGGATGGCTAAACTATAGGAAGGCTGGTCTTGTATGTCAAGGAAATCTTGTGGCATTAATGTGTTTATTAAAGATTGAAATCAAGTATATTCATTGAGATCGACATTTTGTGGATTACAGGAAGTAGTATATTATCTATTTTATACATAAATAATATACTGGAGACCTTTATTTGTGTCCGACAATTTTTTCTGCTAGGATAAATTAATTAGTATCTTTTAAAGGAAATGGAAATGAAAAAACCGGAATTACTCATTCCCGCGGGCAATCTGGAAAAACTGCGAACCGCTTTGCTCTACGGAGCTGACGCCATCTATGTCGGTGTGGAAGGCTTAAGCCTGAGGGCAAGTTCGTCCGAAATGTCTATGGTAGATTTAGCCGCAGGCGTGAATGAAGCTCACGCCAAAGGCGTCAAGGTTTACGCGGCAATCAATACGTTCGCCCGCAATTCTGATCTGGAACAGGCAAAAAAAATGATTCCCGAACTTGCAGCAAACGGCATTGACGCCCTGATTATCAGCGAACCGGGAATGCTGAGACTAATTAGAAATTCAGCGCCGCAGTTACCGATTCATTTAAGTACACAGGCGAATACCACAAATGTTGAAGCAGTTCGTTTCTGGCGCGATCAGGGTGTGCGACGAATCATTCTGGCGCGGGAACTGAATTTAAATGAAGTTGGAGAAATTGCCGCGGCTGTTCCCGAAATGGAGTTGGAGATTTTTATCCACGGCGCGATGTGCATGGCATACTCGGGTCGCTGTTATTTGTCGGCATTCCGCAACCGCAGGAGCGCCAATGAAGGCGATTGCAGTCAACCCTGCCGCTGGGAATATTTACTTCACGAAGCAACAAGGCCGGACGACCCACTGATTCTGCAAGAGGATGAACAGTTTAGTTATTTATTGAGTTCCAAGGATTTATGTCTCATTGAATCTCTGCCCGAAGTGCTGACCTCCGGCGTTACAAGTCTCAAAATTGAAGGCCGGATGAAATCAGCCTATTATGTGGCGGTGGTTACGCGCACATACAAGCAGGCATTGGATACGCTATTGCAGCAAAAAGAAAAATACAAATGCCGGTCGGAATGGATGGACGAACTTACAAAAATTTCCAATCGCGGCTATACCACCGGATTTGCCTTTGCCGAAGAAAAAATAAATGAAACGAATCCTGAGATTAAATATATCCAAACTCACGAACCGGCAGGAGTAGTATTGCAATATGATTCCGTCAAAAACATGATGCTTATAGGTGTCCGCAATCATCTGGCCGCAGGCGATGAAGTGGAGCTGCTATTGCCTGATGAGACAATCAAAATAGATACTCAAACTCTAATTGACACAAAGGGGAAACCGCTTAAAGAAGCCAATAATGATAATCAGATTTATCTGCCTCTGGAGCGGGAAGCTCCTATCGGCGCGGTACTGCGTAAAAAAGTAAAGTAGTAATGCCTTTTTATATTGACACTATACAACCGGACATGCTAGTTAGCCGCTTATTCGTATGAAGATAAATGCTGGCAACATTGCCCGATTTTTCGCTTAAAACAGCAAGGAGAAAATTGTGACTTTTCAGGAATTAATTTTTGCCCTCGAACAATACTGGCATTCACAAGGCTGCGTCATTCAACAGCCCTATGATATGGAAGTCGGAGCGGGCACTTTTCACCCCGCAACCTGCCTGCGCGCGCTGGGACCGGAACCGTGGAAAGTAGCTTACGTCCAACCTTCACGCCGTCCCACTGACGGCCGCTATGGTGAGAATCCCAATCGGCTCCAGCACTACTACCAATATCAGGTAATCATAAAACCGTCACCGGTTAATATTCAGGAACTCTATCTTAATTCGCTCAAGAGTTTCGGTATTGATCCCCTTGATCACGACATTCGCTTTGTGGAAGATGACTGGGAATCTCCGACACTGGGCGCCTGGGGCTTGGGCTGGGAGGTATGGCTCGACGGTATGGAAATATCCCAATTCACTTATTTCCAGCAAGTGGGTGGGTTTGATCTTCATCCGGTTTGCGCCGAACTGACTTACGGCACCGAACGTATCGCCATGTATATTCAGGGCATCAACAATGTGTATGATCTGCAATGGACAGATAAGGTTAAATACGGTGACGTCCATCATAAAAGTGAAGTGGAATTTTCCACTTATAATTTTGAAATCGCTGACATACCGATGCTCCGTAAACTCTTTGACACTTACGAACAGGAAGCCCTGCGCATTGCCGAAAAGAATTTAGCCCTGCCCGCATATGATTATTGTTTGAAATGCTCCCACACATTCAACTTACTTAATGCCCGCGGCGCTATCAGTGTTGCGGAACGTACCAGTTATATCGGACGAGTCAGGAATCTCGCGCGCCTAAGCGCGGAGCTTTACTCAAAGCAACGTGAAGAAATGGGTTATCCGCTCTTAAAGAATGGTTAAATTGGAGAAAAAATGAGCAACGAATTGCTTTTTGAAATTGGAACAGAAGAAATTCCCGCCGGGTTTTTGTTCAAAGCCGTAGGCGATATGGAAGATATCATCCGCAAATCTCTTACGGAAAAGAGAATTCCCTTTGCAGGCATAAAATGCATGGCCACGCCGCGCCGCCTGGTTCTCTACATTGCCGAAGTCGCTCAAAAACAGGAAGATCAGACCATAGAAAAAATGGGGCCGGCCAAAAAGGCCGCCTTCGATGAAAAGGGCAATCCGACCAAAGCGGCTTTGGGTTTTGCCAAGGGCCAGGGGATGGAAATCGCCGATCTGGAAACTATTGTCACCGAAAAAGGCGAATATCTGGGCGCACGCAAGATCATTGCCGGACAGCCGACGGCAGCTCTTCTACCGGAAATTTTGACCAACTTCCTAATGGCTATACCTTTTAGAAAATCCATGCGCTGGGCTGATTATGACCTGCGATTTGCCCGGCCAATTCACTGGTTGCTTGCTCTTTACAACGGCAATATTGTCCCCCTGAAAATTGAAGATATCGCCAGCGGCAATACTTCCTGCGGGCACAGGTTCATGAGCCCGGAGCCATTTGCCGTTTCCGGTTTTGATGATTATCTAAACAAGTCCAGACAAAATTATGTCATTGCCGATCCTGCGGAAAGAAAGAAACTGATTCTTGAAGAAGCGCAGATGGCGGCATCCGAGGTTGGCGGTAAAATATTCTATACGGAAGATCTTCTCAATACGGTCAGCTTTATTGTAGAATATCCGGTGATCGTCCGCGGCAGTTTTGACAAGGATTATTTGAAAATTCCAAAAGAAGTCCTCACCACCACAATGATTTCACATCAGAAATACTTCCCCGTCATTAATGACGAGGGAAAGCTGCTGCCCTACTTCATTGCGGTGAGCAACACAAAAGCGCGCGACCTGGCTGTTGTAGCACGCGGTAACGAAAGAGTGCTGCGGGCGCGGCTGGCCGATGCTTCATTCTTCTTTGATGAAGACCGCAAAGTTCCGCTGGAGAGCCGTGTCGAATCGCTCAAAAAAGTGGTCTTTCATACGCTTCTGGGAACATCTCATCAAAAAGTTCTGCGCTTCCGAAAGCTTGCTGTAAAAATCGCACAAAAAGTAAAACCTGCCGTTAAGAAAAATGTTGACCGGGCGGCGCTCCTGGCTAAGGCAGATCTGGAATCGCTGATGGTGGGCGAGTTCTCCGAACTGCAAGGCATTATGGGACGGGAATATGCGCTTCTGGCTGGAGAAAATCCGGTTATTGCCAGTGCAATCTATGAGCATTACCTGCCGATCGTGGCCGGCGGTGATCTGCCTCAAACACAAGAAGGAGCGATTGTCGGCATTGCCGATAAAATCGATACCATCATCGGTTTTTTTGGTGTCGGCTTACCGCCAACAGGCACGGCTGATCCTTACGCCCTGCGCCGCCAATCTCTGGGCGTAATCAATATCATTTTGGACAAACGCTATCCTTTGACACTCGATTTCCTGATTGATGAGAGCATTACTTTATTTAAGGGAACTCTGAAAAAGTCAGCAGACGAAATTAAGAAAGATGTTCTGGAGTTTTTCAAGGGACGCCTGCAAAATCAACTTATCAGTCAGGGGTTTGCCTACGATACAGTAGACGCAGTTCTGGCGGAAGGTGTAAACGATGTGGTTTTAGTTCTGGAAAAGATCAAAGCATTGCAGACCTTCCGGCAAAATCCCGAATTTGAACCGATTTCCATAGCCTTTAAGCGAGTGGACAATATTCTGAAGGACTTCCACAATGGGCAGGTCGATGTCAACTTGCTTTCCAATGATGCAGAAATCAACCTGTTTTCATACTTTGAAAACATTAAAACCCGGGTGGAAAAAGGCATAGCCGAAAACAATTTTAATTTTGCGCTGAGCGAGTTGGCTTCATTGCGCCCGCCGGTGGATGCTTTTTTTAATGGCGTTATGGTTATGGATAAAGACGAAAATATCCGCATCAACCGGTTATCTTTGCTTGCGGAAATATCGGCCCTCTTCCATAAAATTGCCGATTTTTCTAAAATTGTTACTACAGGTTGATTTTTTTGCTGATTGCGCTATAAATTATAAAATTAGGTACATTGACATTAATACAAATCACTGCTAGGATAAAAATTAGTTTAACGATATTAAGGGGAAATTACTCCATGAACGGTCAGTTAAGCCCGTCACCTCCTACAACCATTAATGGAAACTCCCGGATACGCAAGGATTTATTGGATATAACCAACCGTATTCATGCGGCGCAGAATATGAAACAAATCCTTGTCGATTTAAAAAACGGCATTCTCAACCTTTTTAACGCCAATTCCATAACTATTTATGTCGTCGACAAACCACGTAATGAAATTTATTCCATGTTTCTGGCCGGTACGCAGCTCAAAGAAATCAGATTACCGATTAATAATAAAAGTATTGCCGGTTATGTAGCTAACACGGGTAAGGTAATTAATATTGAAAATGCCTACAATCAAAAGGAACTTAAGAATATAGAAGCTGAATTAAGTTTCGATGATAGCTGGGATAAAAAATCAGGCTTTAAAACCAGGCAAGTTCTTGTTGCTCCAATCTACAATAGCAATCAGCTCATGGGTGTCCTCCAAATCCTCAATAGAAAGATCGGCGAGGGAAAATTTTCTGAAGAAGAGATAGGGTTAGCACTGGAAATTGCCGAAGTTCTCGGTGTTGCCTTTTACAATCAACAACGTTTTGTACGTCATCGGAAAACACGGTTTGATTATTTAATCAACCACGATCTGCTCAAAGAAGAAGATTTGGAAAACGCTTGGAAAGAATCACGGGAAAAGAAAGAAATAATAGAAAATTTCCTCATGCGTAAGTACAAAATATCCAAAGATGATATCGGGCACGCTTTCGAGGAATTTTATAACTGCCGTTTTATTAGATATAACGAAAAAATACCTATTCCCGGTCATTTAATTAAAAATTTAAAAAAAAATTACCTGCGACGTGAACTTTGGGTGCCACTGGAAATGATCGGTGACAAAATTCATGTGATCATGGATGATCCGAACAACCTTATTAAGAAAGACACCATAGAAAATCTTTTAAAAACCAAGCAGATAAAATATGATGTCGCCTTAGAGGAGGATATAAATAAATACATCAATCTCTTTTTCAGTTCTCCCGGGGATGAACATTCTTTTACAGAAATATTGGGCCGGATGGAAGGTGAGGATTCGACGCCGGAAGATGAAGAAGACGGCGAAGTAGTCACCGAATCGGACAGCGTCATCATGCAGCTAGTAAATAAAATTATTAATGATGCTTATGGCCGTCGCGCTTCGGATATACATGTTGAACCCAATGTAGACAAAAAAAACGTGGAGATTCGGTTCCGTGTTGACGGGGACTGTGCTCTTTATCAAACGGTCCCTTTCAGTTACCGCGCCGCTCTTATTTCGCGCATAAAAATCATGTCCAACCTTGATATCACCGTTAAAAGACTGCCTCAGGACGGTAAGATTAAATTCAGGCGTTCCACGGGAGATGAAATTGAATTGCGTGTAGCGACAATTCCCACCCAGGGCGGGGTGGAAGATGTGGTCATGCGTATTCTGGCCAAAGGCGAAACAATGCCTATAGAAGATATGGCTCTGTCACCGCGCAATTACAAAGAACTGACAAATATTATTTCCAAACCTTACGGCATGATTTTGTGCGTTGGTCCTACCGGTTCCGGTAAAACAACTACATTACATGCAGCCCTGCACCACATTAACCGGCCGGACAGAAAAATATGGACGGCGGAAGATCCTGTAGAAATTACTCAATACGGTTTGCGTCAAGTGCAGGTGCACTCCAAGATAGGTTTTGATTTTGCAGCAGCTATGCGTGCGTTTCTGCGTGCTGACCCTGACGTTATCATGGTCGGCGAAATGCGCGATTATGAAACAGCAAAAACAGGCGTTGAGGCATCGCTTACCGGCCATCTGGTATTCAGCACTCTGCACACCAACAGCGCCCCGGAAACTATTGTCCGCCTGCTGGACATGGGCATTGATCCCCTTAATTTCGCCGATGCTTTGCTGGGCATTCTAGCCCAGCGCCTTGTACGAACTCTTTGCAAGAAGTGTAAGGAGCAATATCATCCTCCGAAGGAAGAATACGACGAAATCGCCGAAAGCTACGGGCAGGAGGAATTTGATAAATTAAATATTCCTTACAATGACGACTTCAAGTTTTACCGGCCTAAAGGTTGTGAAATATGCAATAATACCGGATATAGAGGCAGAATGGGTATTCATGAGCTTTTAATCGCAACCGATGATATTAAAAAAATGATTCAAAAGCATGAAACCGTGGAAATCATGCGGGAAAAAGCTAGGAGCGAAGGGATGACGACCCTTTTACAAGACGGTATTTTAAAAGCCTTCAAAGGTTTTACCGATTTTAAGCAGGTTCGCCGAGTCTGTATCAAATAATTTAATTTATTTTATCTCCGCTTTTTCAATTACGTAAGCTTAATTTTCTATCTTAAGTTCTAATTTCCTCAAATCTTTTATCAATCCTTAAAAAAATAACCTGCTCGTGAAACTCCAATTTAATGAAACTCAGATATTACAAGTGGAGCGCAGTAATATCTGTTAGCTGTAATGAGAATCGCTAAAAGCAAACGAAGTGAAATTTGAAGCATTAGGCTAATTATCCCGGGAGCAAAGCGACACGGGGCTATCCCACGTACAAAGCTAAGTGGGTCTCATTAATTTACCTTGACCACGGAAAGTAAAGAAAAAACCATAGTATTTTCCCATATTCTCTTCTTACTTTTTTCCAATCTGCTAACGATAATTCCCAATAATTGGCTGGAGCTCTTTCGTAACGTGTCGGCACAAAATAAAAATCACATTTATTTGTATCAAATACCTTCATGGCAATTAATTTAATACGACGCATATGATATGGTGAACTGACAAATATGGCGGAATTCAGACCATAGCCAGACATTATTTTTCTAGCCTCAATTATTTCCAAATGTGTATCTTCATAGAAGCCGGGAGGCGCGGTAATATTCTTCTGATCTGTTTTAAATGAGTATAAATTCGGTGATAAATATTTCTTCGTATCTTTATCATAAACCCTGTAGGCCTTATGATACGCTGGAATAATCAAGTAATCCGTCATTCCCTCATTTATCAATTTATAGGCTTCTTTCTGACGCGCTTTAAAATCAGGTCCGAGAATAAGTATAATCGCATTTGCCTTCTTATATT
>Ga0209777_10007736_pt1 | contig 11860 bp, 12 predicted proteins | sample FrelakmetHBP12HB_FD_187147 | JGI IMG/M metagenome (GOLD analysis project Ga0209777, IMG submission 187147) | Freshwater lake sediment microbial communities from the University of Notre Dame, USA, for methane emissions studies -HBP12 HB (SPAdes)... | ecosystem: Environmental > Aquatic >... | reverse complement strand
GCTGACCTTGCCGCCGCCAATCTTATCCAGGTTCCAAACTTCTGCGATCAATGCAGAATGATCGTTATCCACATGATCCTTGATGGCAGTCCAATAATCGCCGCTGATGCTGCTTTTCGCCTCGGCAGCGATGATGATCAGGTCCCACTTTGTAGCGGAATCCAATTTATCCATTAATGTTCCCATCGCATCGGCAACGTAAACATGGGTCCCGCCCACATGAGAAATGGCCCTGGAAACCACCGGTAAATAATCCGGATAAGCGGCCATATCTTCATAGATCAGGATATTGGAGGAATCGATCTTCGCCTTGACCTGCTCCGGGGAGAGTGCCGAATTCGCCGCAGGCTGGAGGGTGTCTGTCGGCTGGATATTGGCCGGGGGTTGGACATGCAGCGTGGGCTGGGTCCGGGCAGTGGGCAGAACATGGACGGTAGGCTGGACAACAACCGTCGGCTGGACATTGTTCATGGCGGTTAACGTCATTGCCATGGAAGTCTGGGTCTGGAGCAGGCCCGTGTCGGGGGTGGATGACGGCTGGGCCACATTGCATGCCAGCATGATCAAGGCCAATACCAGCAACATACCAGGTAAACGTATGCGATTCTTCATCGATGCCTCCCAAAGAATTTCAGGAATGATTGTTCATAGTATAGTATATCCACCCGCTCATTTCAACACCCTTGCCCCCATCAATATCTATCCCCCCCTCCCCACAAACCCGGGCGGAAGATTCAAAGACTATCGCGGATTTCAAGGCGGCTATAAAAACCACCATCTGGATTCATATTCCTAAAAAAACCATGCACACATCATCAAGTGCGCATCAAGGCAAGAACGAAAAACCCAAAGGATTTGAACCTCGAAATTGGCGGGCTGAGATTCTATTCCAGTAGCTGGACATTATACATAGATTATCAAAATTGTGCGACTAGGTTAGGAAGCCTGCGAAAATAAATATTATACAGAGGATTCAGGTTCAACAACATCCTCACTATACATAAACTCTATCATTTTATCAATTGGCACAAAGGAAGAAGAACCGGGAAAAAATACGACTCCATCACGATAGCAATAATAAAGTTTCTCCCATTTCTGAACAGCCATTTGCCATTTAGGAACAGATTGATTGTATTTATCAAGATTTATTTTATAGTTGTCATTTTGCTGTCGAAATCGCTTGATCCATTTGCGTAATAGAAAAACCATAAACCCCAACCATAATAAACCCATTAATAAACCTGCAAAAGCTCCTCCAGAAGGATTATAACCAGGCTCACTACTTATTGTAAAAGGTATAACAAGGAAAACTATACCGACAGCAAATCCTGGATAAATTAATAAACCTAACAAGAACCAAGTTCCACATCCATGCTTAGTTGGTAGGGGTGGCTTTTTCGGAGGTTCAAGTTCTTGTGCCAGGCGGGATTTTTGGGTTCCGCTAAAAGAGTCAAAAGATGTATAAGAATTTGTTTTACCCTTATTATCAGTATAGGTGTGTGATACAGGCACAGATCCATTAAGATCTTGGGTTTGATAACGCCGGATTTCTGTTACTTTTTCTGCCCTATCCATCATATGACATACAGGGCAAGAACGAGGAGAAACCTCATTCATGATTTTTGGCTTAGTCTCTATTGGCTCAGGTTTTTCTCTTCCACACTGTGGACAGAATTTGAAACTTTCTTCATAAATAAACCCACAACCTTCGCAGATGGGCATATTTTTCTCCAAAAATATAAAAGGAATTATATGTGAAGGAAATGAACCTCGAACCTACCGGTTAGAGGGTCATTTCCTGTAGAAGTACATTTTCAATACAAGTTTCAATACTAATACCATTCAGAAAATTCTCTATAGCTTAACTATATTTTGTAAGTTATTAAGTTCAGATTGCTTTGCAGCGATTATGACCTCTATTGATTTAATCTTTTTACCGGTATCCCTTTCCCAGGATTCTTTCTTCTCTGTGAGCGTAAATAGAGGAATAGAGCTAAAACCTATCACAACAAGTCCGAATATCAGAGTATAACCAGCAACATCAGCACCTTGATTTAGAAACAATACCAAAGAAAGAAGAAGAAATGTTGCACCAGTGCCCATAAAAAAAATAGTGAAAATACTAAGATAAGGTTTGGGTTGTTCTTTTATTAAATTGTTTTTATCTATCCTTAAACCATCAATCTCTTTTTGAATCCGAACGATGCCTAACTCAGCAGCAGTCTTATCAACGCCGGTTTGGACGTTCTTAATTGCGTCGACGACAGGAGACAACGATACTATTCCGCCAGAACGCTTGACTATATGCTCCTGGCCACAATGCGCACAAGCGAAACGGTCAATGTCTGGGGTGACTTCAAGCTTTGCCCCACAAGAAGGACATGAAAGAGTAATGAAATCAGCCATAATTACCTCCAAGTTTATATGTAAAGATTATAAGCAACCAACACATTGATTGAAATATTAGCTATCTTCTTTAGAACGGTCACACTTTGCTGCCGCTAAAGATTTTACTTGATCTATAAAGTTATTCTAAGCTAGGTGCATTTTCTTTAAGCGCAATTATCTTAATCTAGCAGTTCTAAGTTTAAATCCTATCCTTTTACATTCTATTTCATTATTTTACAAGAAACAGTTGGATTTCCAAAATCTCATCAATACCTATTTCCTCAATTAGCTTGTTAAAACTGCCGACAAGATTACTAGCTACACCAGCAAGCTTCTCAAGCTTTTTTCTAAGAATAAAGAGTTCTCCTCTATGGGCGTATAACCAGAATTGATGGACTGTGTCATTTCGCTCTTGCCTTATTTTGCCAATTCTTTTGTAGAGTTCTAGGTCGATTAAATCAAGGGCCAATGCGGCTTGATGTGCATCGTAGAACGAAAGACTTCTGCAATATTTCCTAAGTGCAGCGATTTCTTTCTCACGGCGTCTTTTGGTTGATTTGAGACATAGTAGCTTGGCAAAGACCAGCCACTTTAAAATGTTTTCGATGAAACTATAGATCAACACAATACTTTCAAAGTAATGGTCTTTCCGACGGTCATTGAGTGTGATGTTGATTTCATCAGCGAGTTCATTAATTAAATCGGCGAAATTGGGGGAGCCTTTTTGTATTGGCATTGAATTTGGTGGTTCTCAAATAGTGAGTAAGGATCTATAAATAATATTTATTCATTTTAGGATACTTACCATTTACTTTGAACTTCGTACGTGCATCAGTTAATTTCCATTCGAGTAGTTCAAGTGAGTGCAATTTGGTAGCAGAATTACCTAAACTTTTTCTTACCTCGAGGAGTAATACAGCCGTATATTATATTAGTTCAAACCTCTTTTCTTGATCCTTTCCTTTAAGATTAAAAAAAGCTTGCATCAAGTTGTTATATGCTCTTACTACCTTATCTGAACCAAGTAAATTAAGCTTGAATGAATATTCTTGATAACTTAAAGTAAGAATCTTTTCTGTGGCTAAATCTGCCCCAGTCTTCACTTGATCTGGTTTTAATTTTAGACTTGCCTTAATAATTGCTTCTGTTGTAAAAAGTAAAAGAAATGGCTCTAAAACTTTATTGTAAATCTCAATGCGATCATTTCTTAGTTTTTCTTCAATTTGACGCGTATTTACAATTTTATTTCCAACAAGAAATATAGTGAGTGGGATTGCTACACTTGAAATAAGTAAAATAATTAATTGGATCAATTGAATTTTCTGTTCAAAGCTCATCTATTATTCCTTTGTGTTAATAATTCTTTACCATGTTCTAAGTAGTAATTTTTAACAAAAAAACCCTACAAATCAAACCCGATTACATAAAATGGAAAACGGAAATTGGTTCTCCATGACTAAGATAAATAAGATTAATTTAATATAATTTTATTTTCCACCTCTTATGACATAGACTTTTCATACTCTTCTGTTAATTGTACACTTTCAATCCAATGAACAGTTAATTCTATTAATATTTTCAGATCACTTAAATCTTTATTTTTCCACTTGCGATAATAATGAGTTTCATCATTCCCTAACCAAGCTGCACGTTTTGCTGTGGCTTGAATTCTGGAATCTTTCACGTAGTTAGAAATAACAATTCCTAAAAATAAATCCTTGATATCTTCCTTTTCATCAGGCTCTTTCGAAATTATATAATCTTTTATTAGAAATTCTAAAGATTTCCTGTAGCCAGGGCCAGCAATCTCTAATAATCTTAAGTTCTCGGCTTGTTCTGATTGATTGTATATTTCTACAAAATCCTTTGAAATTGAATTCACAATCTTTCCAAAATCTCGAGGTTCATAAGAAACAGGCGCTAGATGATTTAACATAAACTTTGTGCCTGAGTTTCCTGGAATAGGAATTCCCTCATAATATCCAATGAATAAATGCTGACAATCCGAGCATGGGCATTGAAATGTTATTTCAGTTTTTGTATGATCTTCGGATAAGAAACCACCGTAGGATATTGGCTCAATACCTTTGTGACATAAAGGGCAAGTATCGGGATATTTATCCACAATTAGATCTATAGAACGATTTTCAGATTTTACTTCTACAATTTTTTCCATAAAATAGTCCTTGGAAGATTATTTAATATAGTATATGACAAAATAATCGCCTCAGCTGAAAAGCTAAAGGCAATTTTTTATGATGAAAGCTCCTCGACGAGGATTTGAGCCTCGTACCGCTAGATTCGAGGTTCAAATACTACACGAGGTATTTTTACATAATGAACTTCTCTTGATAACGGCCGGGGCTCAGCGGCTGGCCAGACTTCTTCCTAACTCATTTTACCCAAAAATTACAAAATGGAAATTATTATTTTCCGCCAGAGCCTTGGCTAGTCCGCTGCAGCCGCAGGTTGGGCCCATATCCTTCAGTTTTTATAATTTACGGATTGTCAACCTCGGCACGGACGATAGAATAAATCCTTCCCACTTTCCGATGACGATTTGATCCTTTACAATAAAGGCTGGTTAGTTGATCAGCATTTACATCTTTCACATTTTTATATCCTCTTTGATTTAGATATTTTTCAATTTCCCCCTTCTCAAACCCAAAAACATCCTTTTCATCGGATATCCGCGACACAATTTTAAATAAAATATCTCTACGTATATTTGCAAGTCGGCCTGACATCTCTTGATAATCGAAGATTATGGCGCTATCAATGGCTGAATTTGTGCGAATCCAAGCTAAAGTAATATCGATTGATCCTATATTGAGATAAGGTGTCACGCCCTCCCATATGAAAAGCGTCTTTAGGGATCGATCAAATCCATAGATAATTAATTTTTCCAGAGTCTCATTCGTAAAATCGATTGGAATATACGTAACATGGGAAGGAATTTTTCCGAATACCTTCTTTACCCGTTCAATCTTGCCCGCCTGGGTCGCCGGATGGTCTACCTCGAATATTTTGGATATTCCTTGAAATATCTCCTTTCGATATGCCCTAGAATCTAGTCCAGCTCCAAGAATCACAATCTGAGCTACTCCTGATTTAAGGCATTCTTGAAGGTAATCATCAATATATCGACTGCGGCAAACAATAAAAGTGAGACCGCCTTTTGTGTGCCATTCGCCATACCAAGCAAACATTTTAATCAGATGATAGACTAATGGATCAATAAATTTCCGAGCAAATGGATCATAGCAGATCCTTTCATTAGCCGGTTTCTCTGATTCGAGCGCCCGGACAGCAGCAGCACCGATTGCAGTACCACTTGCTTGTGCTTTTTTCATATTAGCACCTCAACTTAAAAAAGATATCTCCTTAGTATAAGATAATGGGCCCAACTCGCGTTTGAGAGGATCGGATAACAGCTTATAGACAACCCGAATAAAATCTCAAATAATTGGAATTTTATTCGGGGTTAAATTAATAAATACCCAGAATCATTACAGTTGAATTTAATTTTGCCAAGCGTAATCATTAAAAAAGCATTGTACATAAAAAAACAATGAAAACAATAAACTATGTACTTTACAGAAAGACCAAAAGCTCCTCGCTGTGGAATTGAACCGCGAACCTAGCGGTTAGAGGGTCAATTCCTGTAGAAGTACGTTATGAGTTGAGCGATTTGTTAGCCTGCTTCTTACTGACATGCTTTACCGATTTCCTTTTGCTTGATTGTGTGTCTTACATAACATTTGACGGTTATTAATATTTGTTGAGCCACCTTTGCTCCTTGCTGCTCCATGATCGGCATCCATATCGCTCAGTTTCCAGATTTTACTTTTGTTAGCGGTTTGCGTTACTGGCAGGTGGGACGCGCTGATTCTCTCGACAGGCAGAAAAAACTTGAAGCGAGAAAAATGTTTGAAAAGCTGCACCGTACCCACCCGTCCAATGCACGCTTTGTTGGGCGCATTTTGGCAACAAAGGATTCGCCGTGCCAGAAAGACCACCGTTGAATTAAGGGCACTTTTCATTTTCGACCATTATGGCATTTTTTGCTTGAGCATTAAATTCGCATTTAGATAAAATTGATTTAAACGCCATTTATATGAGAAAAGTGCATTTTGTCTAATTGTCTAAACTCAAGTTGATAAATGTGCGTGTGTCTTAACCTGGCACACACACTAAATACTCAGAAGAAGATACTCCAGTAAAAGTAGTGGAATGACAAGTTAATCCATTGAGTTGACAATAAGGTAAATCAACCCTATATATAAAACTAAAAAAACAACAAACGCCACTCCTGTTGCAATAAGAGCGGTTTTCAACCCTTTAATTTTGTATATTACCCCAAAGATAACAATTAGTGCGAACAGAATGAACAAAGCATATAAGATTGTCATTGTTTAGTCTCCTTATAGATATTTGATTTTCAAATGGTACTTATGAGTTGCTATCAAACAATTACACAAACTATCAAGTTTTTTTACCTATTCAAATCAAAGAGCGTACAAAAAAGAATGGCATGATTCAAAGTTTATGCGCCTAACTAGGTGTTCAGTCGTCACTTGGCGGCTCAACAGCTTATGAGCCGTTACGGCCTATTTACCGAAATTAGTATAGACATTAGAAAGCGAATTATCAATAGTGTTCAGAGAATCATAATCTTATTCATTATCATGAACATATGTATATACGAAATTCATATAAAGTATTATACATAAAAAACGATGTACACAATGGACTGTGTATATCTCAGAAAAGCTAAAAGTTCCTCGCCGAAGATTTTAATCTCGAATCTGGCGGTTCGAGGTTCTAAACCTATAAAGGTACGTTTTAGGGTATGGATTTATCAAAAGCATCGTTACATAACGTATACGTATCTCAAAGTAGACAAGTAAAGATTGAGACATAATCCGAATAAACATATGATGTACAGCAATAGGATGAGCTTTATGTTTTGTGTCTTGTTAATAGTTTTTCCACGAAGGTGACAAACCAATAAAATAATTCCCCATAAAGCTGCTGTAGTCATGGGTGGGTAATATATCAGAAAACAGCATGCGTATGCTAACGCGCCTATCCCAGAGAAATCCATTTATCGTAACCTGGCGGTCTAAGGTTCAAATCCTGCAGTAGTACATTTTGAGTGTTGTGATTCGCAATCATGTTGTTGGATTATGTTTCATACAATTGCAATATATGAAACACCATTTCCCAGGGCGGCTAAAATTGAAAATGCAACACGCCGACAACATAGGGGTGTTGATAAATATAAATGCAACACAGGGTTAACATAGGGACGAGGATAAATATTATAAACAATAAAAGTAATATTTTAAATAGCTTTGAATGAAAGAAATCATTGGCTGGCTGATCAGTCCGGTTCGGATTTTGCATAAGATCCTCATTATGTCATTTTTTCTTTAATAATACAGTACCATAAATTTATTTGAAACCTGGTTACCTTATTTTTGATAAGCGGATTATCTTAACCTGGCGGCCTGAGGTGCAATTCCTATTGGAATACAATTTGCGGTATGCAATACATGGTGACTGAACGGTGTCAGCCCACCTGGCCCAATCAGGACGATGTATTGCCCTGTTATTTGGATGCCTTGAATACAAAGCTGTAACCCTCATCGTACAATGAAGCGTGCGTCAGGACTTCTATTTTTGAAAAATGAGTACTTTTCAGAAGACTCACAAACTCATCCTTCCAATACCAACGGATGGATAGATCATCAACAATGCTATGCGTTAGATGCTTTTGGTCGTAGAACTCATATCGGTAGGTACCATACTTGATTTGTTTTGGTATGCTAATCTTATATCGTTCATGCACAATACTGCGCTTGCCATCCAAGCGACTTACATCCCTTGTGACTTGATAGGAGTCACATTTCTGCGTAATGATATTATCCCAGGGAACAAAAATATCAAGGATAAAGAACCCTTTGTCCGATAGGCAACGGTGGATACACTGTAGAGAGCTCAAGGCGTCCTCAACGGCAGTAAGCAACTGGAATGAGCCACTTGCAACAAAGATGGCCTCGTATTGAGTTGCAAGATTGAAATTTTCCATTGACTGGTTGTACAATTCAATCCCGTTGAGGCCAAGGTTCTCAGCCTTGCCTCGCAGAACGCCAAGCATATCTTCCGAAGAATCCAACCCGTCAATTCTGACGCCGGATTTGGCAATTGGTATTAGTAATCTTCCTGTGCCACAAGCAAGTTCAAGTACACGTCCGTCAAAACCTTTGAAGATTTCTGAATAGTAGCCTATATCGTCCGTGCGCTCCTTAAGCCAATCGTCGTACCACTCGGCAATCAGACCCTTGTAGTGTTGACTTTGCATTTTCTTTTCCTTTGGCTTGCAGCCTTCATCAAAAGTTACTTGTGTAGAAATTCTTGCATCGCGTAAGAAAGGAGCGGGCTAACCCGCGAATATACGGATCGCATAATGGCTTATGGGCAGGCCGGATAACATTTTAAATCGTTTAGGATTTTTTATGCTTATCGTTAAATTATCGTAAAATAATTATCACTTGATTATTCTTCCGACAAGCGCAATACCTAAAGCATTATACATAAAAAACGATGTACACAATAGACTGTGTACATCTCAGAAAGACCAAAAGCTCCTCGCCGAGGATTTAAACTTCGAACCCAGCGGTTCGAGGTTCAAGTCCTGAAGAAGTACGTTTTACTTAATGGTTTCGATGGACCAACGGTGGCGTCCATCCGCCCAGCGAAAGCAGGCCGGCGATCGTTTAATAGGTGACGGTTCCGCTATTTCCATCCACCGTGACGATCTGCCCACTGCGGATGCAGCGTGTCGCCACTCCCGTACCAAGAACGGCCGGGATGCCATATTCGCGGGCCACGATCGAGCTGTGGCTCAATGGGCCCCCGATGTCCGTGACGATGGCAGACGCCATGGCAAAGAGAGGCGTCCAGGCGGGCGTGGTGATCGGTGCCACCAGCACATCCCCCGGACACATCTGGGAGAAGTCCTCCGGCCCCAAAAGGACCCGGGCGGTCGCGGTCACCCTGCCCTTGCTGGAACCAAAACCTTTGATGACGTTCTTGTCCTCGCCAATGCCTCCGCTGGTCATTTTTGCAACGTCCAGCCCGATGTATTTGGAGCCGACAGGCAGGATCACCGGAGGAGATACCCTCTGCTCGGCTTTCCAAAGCGCGCGGCGGTCATGGATCGCTTCCGCCATGCCGGGCAGGGACTGTCCCTGGTCGAGGGCAACCGCCGCCTTATCTGCCTCTTTCTCGTACAACCAGAATACATCGTCCGCCTGTTCGACCGCACCTGCCAGGACCAGCCTGCGCCCAAGCTCCCGCAACATCTGCCTGAGCAACGGGTAACCCAACCCCAGGTCGGATAAACCGTTTTCACGCAGCGGGGCAAATCTCTGGGCGCTTTGCACCTGCTTTCGAAAGATCCACAATTTCGGGCCATGCAGCCTTTTTAGCATCTCCCTGGTGGCCTGCTCCCGCCGGTCAGCGATCGCATCCACGCGTGTGTGTGGGCTGCCGATTTTGCCAAGCAAATACATGCGGATGGTCTCCAGCAGCGGGGAAGGATCATCCCACGCCACTGCCTTCGAGAAATCAAGGTCATACGTAAAGTGTCCATATTTTTCAAGGTGCTCACGGAAGCGGCGCTGCCACTCGACCCATTCCTCGGGATCCACCCCCGCCGGGGCAGCGGCACTGTTCAGTTCGACCGCCAACCCGGCGGCGGAGGTTGCCTTCAGGTGTTCTGCCAGTCCCTCATGGGCACGCCCCCATTCCGACAGATCGCTCAGCGCCAGCTCGGCCTGGATGGGGAATGATTTGAATCCCATCACAAAGACCGCCGCATCCGGGTCACCCTTTTTCCTGATCAGGCGGTCGTACACCTGGGTGAACATCGTTTCGCTGCCCAGCGCGGTGGCTACGGGCCCTGTTTGCAGCACCGTATACATTTGCATCGTCTCGGCGGTCAACTCGCGGGTGCCTTTGAGCAGCTCGACCGCGCTGTAGTCTCCCAGCGGCTTTGTTTTCCAGCGCCGGATCACCTCGACATATTGATCGTGCGCCTGCTGCCAGCGCGGTTCCGATTGTTTAAACATCCAGTTCATTTTAAAAATCATCCCCACGGATATTCTCACCGTCGCCCACCAGCCGAAATTCAAATTCATGTAACCATAATCGTTGATCGTTTCGAACAGCCTGGCCTTGAACTTCCAATCCTTTACTCCCACCATCCAGGCAAACAGGCGGCGCGTGGCATCGTCAATGATCGACCCTGCTAGCGTGGAAAACAAAGGCGTGAGTGGCTCGGGAAGTTGCTCAATGATGCTGGCGCGCATATATTTTCCCTTTGGCGCGGGGAGTTTCCATTCCGTCGGTGGGTTGACCTGCGCATCCGGAAGAGCAGTGATCGGACGCGCCTGGAGGATGGCGAATTTCCCTCCAGCCAGCGCCCATTCGATATCCATCGGCGTTTCGTAAAGCGTTTCGATCCGTGCTCCGTAGCGGGTCAGTTCCGCCACCTGGGTGTCATCTAGGACGGGGGTATTTTTGCGGGAATCGGGAACTGACTGTTCCCGTGTGCCCGTTTCCGTCCGAACGGTCATGACCTGCTTTGCGGCTGTCTCTCGCCGCAGGGGGTGTCCTGTGGTTTTATCGATCACGATCGTATCGGGAGTGACCGTCCCCGAAACCACCGCTTCCCCCAGCCCCCAAGCGGCATTGATGATGGTCTCTTCGCGGCGACCGTTCAGCGGGTTGGCAGTGAACATGACTCCAGCCGCCTCGGCCGGGACGAGAAGTTGCACCACCACGGCCAGGGCTACGTTTTCCGGACCGATTTTCTGGCGAAGGCGATATGCGATCGCACGCGCGGTCCACAGGGAGGCCCAGCATTTCCGGACGGCTTTCAAGACGGGCTCCTGACCGCTAATATTCAGGTAAGTCTCCTGCTGGCCGGCAAAAGACGCCTCGGGCAGGTCCTCGGCCGTAGCCGAGGAGCGTACTGCCACAGCCGGGTTCGGCCCCGGCAGGGAAGCGTAGGCTTGCAGGATGGCATCCGCAATCTCGGGCGGGATCTTTGCCCGGGCGAATGCACCACTGATGGCTTGTGAAGCAGCCTCGAGGGTGGCTGGCTTTCCCACGTCGACCATTTCCAGGGCTACGATAATTTCTTTCTGGAGATCGTTCACCTCTACGAACCGGCGATAGGCCTCGGTCGTCACATGGAAACCGTCCGGCACCGGCAGTCCGGCACGGGAGAGCCTTGCGAGGGACATCCCCTTCCCACCCACGGCTTCGAGCGTGGCTCCAGTGGCAGTCAGGGGAAGAATGAATGGATTCATCGGCATCTCCTTATTGACGATTTCGCGGTGGTGAAAATCAGGATCAGCGGCGGTTTATGCATTAATTCCGTGCATGAAAATCTCCCGGA
>Ga0209777_10007735_pt1 | contig 11863 bp, 17 predicted proteins | sample FrelakmetHBP12HB_FD_187147 | JGI IMG/M metagenome (GOLD analysis project Ga0209777, IMG submission 187147) | Freshwater lake sediment microbial communities from the University of Notre Dame, USA, for methane emissions studies -HBP12 HB (SPAdes)... | ecosystem: Environmental > Aquatic >... | reverse complement strand
ATTGGATAACTTACATTCCTTGCCCTGCTCGATCCTGCTGATTGTGCTGGTTGAGATCCCAGTCAGGGCAGAGACTTGCCTGAGGGTCAAATGACAGAGCTCCCTCTTCATGGCAAGCCCTGGTTGAATTTCTTCTTCATGTATTTCTGGATCTGCTTTACTGTCTTCCCCTTGCTTACCAGAGTCAGCACAAGGAGGCTCACTGCCTGATCCAGCTCTTCCGCTGGAGTCTGTGGAGAAAAGATCTGGCTCTCCAGATCCTGCTCCTGATTTATATCTTCCTTCATAGAATTGGATTAATTTATTGATATTGGATAACTTACATTCCTTGCCCTGCTCGATCCTGCTGATTGTGCTGGTTGAGATCCCAGTCAGGGCAGAGACTTGCCTGAGGGTCAAATGACAGAGCTCCCTCTTCATGGCAAGCCCTGGTTGAGTGATGATATGGACATCTCTATTGCCATGTACAAAATCCATCTCCTCCCTTGTGAAACTGGGTTTATTATACATACATCCAGAGCATTCAGATATGCTGTATTTAAGATCCTGACAGTGCCTGCTGGGATTTGCAGGGCACATGAGGGAAGGATATAAATACCTTCCTGCAGAATCCTTCCTCAGCCTGTCCCTGATCTCAATCATCATGGGATTAGCCTCAGAGAGGGCATTGTATTCCTCAGCCCTGATCCCAAGCCTGTGATCAAGATACCCCACAATCAGGCAGCAGACCACAAAAACAATCAACATCAAGGGAATTGTCCAGATCATGTGATCAAGGAAGAAGCCTGAGATCCCTCCCTTGAACTGTTTGATGAAGACCATCCCGATGAGCAAAAATTGCACATAAGAGACGTACATCCTTGCCCTGTCAAAATAAATCTTCCAGCGGATTAAGGTCTTTCTGGTTAGTTTCATGGCCTTGGTTCTAAGTAATTATACAGTCTTATCAGGGCTTTTGAATCATGCTCCCAGTTGTACCTTCTTTCAACTGCCTTCCTTCCATTCTCCCCAAGATTAAGCATGCTCCTGTCCCTGTCAATAGCAATCAGAAGGTGTACAAGATCCATGTAGTTGCCTGCCTGATAGAAATATCCACAATTCTCCTCAGTAATAATCTCCCTGATTGATCTGCAGCTGGAGACAATGAGTGTGACCCCAGCATACATGGCCTGAAATAGCTTATTTGGGCTGGAGGCATTGTTGTTGTCATTCTCAAGATGAGGAATGATCACAATATGACTCTGGCTCATCTCCCTCATGAAATACCTCAGGGGCTTTGACATCACAAAGGAGACATAAGGCAGATCCTTGGCCTGTCTCTGGAGCTCCTTCTTGTAGCTGCCAGATCCCATAATAAAGAGCCTGACAATGATCCCCTCCTTCTCAAGGAGATACCTTATGGCCTCGATTACGGTTTGAATTCCCCTGTGCTTATTGATCCCTCCTCCATAGAAGAGCCTGAGGCATTCAATATTTGAGGGCTTCTGGAATGAGAAGTCAGGCATTGTCTTTGTGTTGACAGTATTTTCAACAATCCAAGGCCTTCCCTCAGCTATAGATCTGATCCTGTCATAAGCCTCTGAACAGATCACAATGACCTCATCAGCCTGATCAACTGCCCACTTCTCAAGCCTCTCCCATGCTTTCTGGTTGTGAAGTATTCTGCCAAGGATCTTCTTAGTATGAGTGGCCTCTTTTAGGAGTGCAGGATAGTTCTCATGAAGATCCAGCACAAACTTGCAGCCAGTCAACTGCCTTGCCATGACTCCAAGCCTTGCAAGGGGAAGATCATGGACATGGATTGCATCAAAATCATGCTTGCCTAAAAACTGGATGAGCTCTCTCTCCCAGAAAGATTCATACATTTTCAGCCAAGGATGGGCAATAAAGCTCTTCCTGATCAATTTTGGAATTCTTATCCCAAATACATCAGCCCCATGCAGCTTCATGTAAAGAACATCTCCGCTGCAAAAGAGGGTAACTTTGTGACCAGCAGATTGCAGGGAATAGATCTCATTCTCAACCCTGATATCAGGGAGGGATGTTTCAAGAATCATAAGTATTTTCATAACTTTAATCTCTCACAATTTATGATATAAATTACAATGATTGAATCGTTTTTCAGGGAATAAATCTCCCCGTCAACCTTCTTGAGAATCTTTGGATCACATTCAATCCATCTATCCCCAATATCTGGCTTCTGCTGCCATAATGAATCTCCGGTATAAAGATTAATCTGTATAATCTCTTCAGAGCAGGATCTGCATCCTGTTCTATCTGGCTCTTTCTGGCAGCAAACTAAAATAAAGACCAGAATTATAAATGAAAAAATTTCTCTCATAGTCTCCAGTTTTGTGGATGAATAACAACCTGAATCCTGCCTTCCCAGTCTTCTGGCAGTGATCTTTCTGGATGGCCGGAAGGCACATTCCATCCATGATGGCAATCAGCCAGATATCCATCAAAGGGCACATGATAGGCCTCATACTCAAGGCCAAACTGGGCAAGACTATATTCATGAGTATCCCAGTAATTCCAGCCAGCTGATTTGAAGCCAAAAACATTATAGTTGAGATAGCCCCATTTCTTACAGAGCCTGTCTCCATGAGCTGCAGTTCCTGTGATGGTAAGCCCCAATGCCCTGAGATAATCAAGGGGATATTTGATGCAGTACTGAATATCCTTGCCAGTCTCAATATGCTCAGTGATTGCATTGTTGTGCCATCCTATCTCATGGCCAAGATCCTGAATATATTTCAGGGCATTGTCCATCTCCAGAGATCCCCAGTATCCTGATGTCCTTGTATTGAGCACAAAATATGTGGCCTTGCAGATCCTGTGATTGCCATGCTCAAAGAGAGCCTTGTTGAGATCTCCAAGAATTCCGGCCTCAATCTCAGCCATCCTGACTGCCTTGTCAAGATCCTTGTCAATATCATGCCTGAGGATCACTCCTCTGCTATCTCCGGTTGAATGGAAGTCAAGATATCCTCCGTTGTCCTTCCAGAAGTTCAGGCAATCAAGAAGATAGTCTTTTGTAAATTGCTTTGGCAGGGCATGTCTCCTTGAGATCCCCAGCCAGATCTTTTTGATTTTATTCATACTTACCCTGAGTTAGTTTAATCTTTTTCATGTCCTTTCACAATAAGCAAAAAAATACCTTGGCACAATCCATCTCAATATAGTTCTAAATCCAAGAGTGAATGATGGACTTGTGTGCTTCTCGTAATCAATAACCTTCCAGCCTGCTTTCTCAAGCAACCAAAAGAACTGCCAGTCAGTCATCTCATGAAAATGCCAGCCAGCCGGATTTGTTTTGTTCTTATAAGGGGTAGCAAACCAGAGCCTGAGTGGCACTGATGCAACAAGCTTGTCAGCTGGAAGATTCCTGAGAACTTCAAAGGGATTGAGGAGATGCTCAAAGATCTCAAAAGAAGTGACTGCATTAAATCTGGGGGGTTCAACAATTGCCTTCTTCTCCCTATAGTCAACCGGACAAGTAAGCTTTGCATTCTCCTTTGGGGCAGATAGCTTCTGGATCAGCTTGGTGGCCTTTGCATGAGAACAGGAAGCACATGAAACATAAGTCCCAGTAGATCCACACCTGTATTCATACCAGTCATTTGAATATCTGAGATCTTTAAGTTCCTTGTAATCAGTGTCAAAATCTTGCCCCTCAGTATTTCTGACAGCATACCCATTTGCTGCAATGAAATTACCAAGGCCATTCACAGTGCCAAGATCAAGGATCATTGATCCCTTCTCAAGATGCTTCTCAAGGAAGGCCAGAGTGATCTTATATCTTCGGATATTCCATCTATCATGAGCAAAGTCATGGACATGGACTGGGAAGTCATGATTTACTGTCATGGCCTTAATAATTTACTCCCTGAATCCAGTGCTCTATGCTGCCATCAGGATTGATCCTGAGATCTGCCCAGAGAATATTCCCCCGAGCTCTCTCCTTCTCAACCTTGGGATAGGAAGAATCCGGCATTATCCTGCTGAATAGCTTATCCTGTTTTGTAGGCCTGTCAACCAGCTCCCCATTCACTTCAAAATTGAGAGGGATATTTTTTGCCCTGCATACAGCCATGATCCTGAGGGGCTCTCTTGTATAATCTGATGCCATCTCAAAGATCCTGAGCTTAGGGCACTTCCTGCATTTGATAGTTGCTTCCATTTTAAACTTTTTTAGGTGTATATCTGGGACTGATTATCTGGTCATGATCAACCATAAAGTTGACAATAAGCTGATTGATAGCTGGTCTTCCCCCTCTCTCATTCAATGCTTCAGGGAAGTATTTAAGAAGCTCCTTTATAGCCCTGAGCCTCCTGAGCTGTCTTGTGGGGAAGTCACATTGCCTGAGCAGGACTGCCCCTGTGAGTGATTCACAGAGATAAAAGCACTTCTTCTCACAATAGATGAACATATCAAAATCCTCATATCCTGTGACTTTTATTCTCTTTGCAAGTGGCTGCCAGAGATGGATGACCTTACCATCAGGGAAGATCCTTGCAGCAAAGTACCTCTCAGAGATCTGCTCATAATATTCAAGTATGTTATTTTCACTCATAGCAGCCTCCTGATTTTATCAAGATAGTCTCTTCCAGCTGTGGGATTCCAGATCTTTGCAGCCTTCTTCAGGTCATAAGATGGATTCCAGAATCCCTGCACTATATACCAGATCTCGGCTGACTTAATACTGTCAAGCCTGTCTGAATATTCGTACCTCCTTGGATCTTTCCTGAGTTTACAGATCCTATTTGCCTCCCTGATCATCACTGGCCTGATCTGGAGTATCCCCACATCATCAAGCTTGCCAAGGATCTTGGAATTAAAGCCACTCTCTACCTCCATAAAAGCATAGATGAAATCCTTCTTCATGCCTCCCTCCTGTTGGAGATAAGCCCTTGCTGATATAGGGGCTGAGCAGATGTCACAAAGGGTCAATAAAATTAGAATAGCAATCATCTTCATCACATTTGATTTGGTTAATACTCAGAGGCCTCCAATAATATCGGCAAACCTCTCTTCAAATCTCTTCCTGAGCTTCCTGATTCTCTCAGGATCTTTGGAAGGATTCTGTTCTATCTCATTGAATTTCTCCATTATAATGAGGGCAAACTTCTTCTCAATAAGGCCATGACTCACAATCATATCAAGATAAATCATCTCCTGAAGGAATATAAGTCTTGCCTTTCTTTTGCGGATCTCCTTATTGCACCAAAGCACTGTGAAGATTCCTGCAATGATAATGACCAAAGAGAGGATCAGGGAAATTGTCTTCATTTCAGCTCCCTCCTTGAATCAAATCCTTTCTGATATAAAGAATTGACCTGATCAGTGCAATGGTAGCTGACCTTCCCTCTCTTCTTGAGCATCCTGAGAGCTCTCAGGATTGTGTCTGGATAAACTGCAGGCCTGAGCATCTCTCTGGCTGCAATCCTGTGCAAATCATTCCCACTGAATGCCTCAGGCACTCTCTGGAATGCTATCTCAGTGGCCTCAAGTACAGAGATTCTCCCTTTGCGTTTGAAGCCATAGAGCTGCTGGAGTTCATTAAACTTTCTCATTTCTTAAATATTTGTAAGTTAAACTTTTTGATGTCATCAATATGAGCCCAGACTGGGAAAGTCCTGCCATCAAGCTTGACAGCCTGAAAGCTCTCAGACCAAAGACCATCATCAGCCATCTTGAGCATGTCTTGATAAGAATATAACTTGACTTTCTTGTCAAAGGATATAAACTGGGCAATTGTAGGCTGGGGATATATACAAGTATCAATCACATGATTGACTGCATCACTAAGCCTCTCATTACAGAAGCCTGCCTCTTTGAGCCTTGCACTCATAGCCTCATAAAAGCCAGAGGGAAGGGCAGGGAATGCATTCTGGATCTTTGCCATCTGCTCCATCACAAATCTTGGAGTAAGTTCCCCCTTGTATGTAGAGATCTCATTCTCCCCTTGTAAGTCCAAGCCCTTTGGCTGTTGCCCTGAGGACATCAGCTCCTGTTGCACCTTGACCAGTTTGTCTATTTTGTCCATCTGATTTTATTATTTCATTGTCCCATGTTCTATTGTTCAAATATGTTGATGGATCTCTTCTGAATTTCTTGTCAGGAGTTGCTAAGATATATTCTGGGAGATGCTCCATGATTGCATCCTTATCCTTGTCATTTAACTTTGCCCACTTCTTCTCACATTTAATCCTGTCAACCTTCTTGTCATAGAGATTCCAAAAATCTTCAAACCCTGCATTAAGAATAAGAACATCATTTACATCTTTATCTTTATCTCTATCTTCTTCTTCCATATGATCTCCCATATGGGTATCCTTATGGGAAGATAGATTTTTAAGTCTTGACTCAGCATAAAGCTTCTTCTTATTTACCACATCCTCAATCTTTTGATTGTAGTATTTACCTTCGGCATCCTTCTTAAATTTGTCACAAATGATCTCTTCCCAGAGATTTTCATCCTCCTTACCAAGCAAATTCTTGATCTGTTTGAGGCTCATATGCCCATTGTTTACTTGTGCCATAAGGAGATCCATATAAGCTCCCTTATGATGCCGACTCATCAGGACTGTCCCTCCTATCCAGTCATTCACATACCAGTCAATACAAAAAGGCTTCATCAGAATGGTTGTTTATTAAGGTTTATTTTCATGCCTCCTTTAGCAGCAAAGACAGCCTTTCCAGTGAGCTGCTGAATCTCCTGAATGAATCCTGTCTCATTTGAATTGCTGCTTGACAGATGAATCAGGACTATGTTTCTGAGTGAGCTGAGATCATTGGACATAATGAACTTCTTGCATGTCTCAAGACTCATATGGGAATTTACAACCCTATCCCTGACAGTCATATTTGTGCCTCCTCTCAGGATGTTACTCTCAAGGATCTCTTCAGAGTAATTTGCCTCTACAATCATATGATTGAGATCCCTGAAGGTATATGGGCAGTGAAGCGTATCTGTGATAAATACAACCTGACCACATTCATCATGTCTAATCAGATATCCATAGCATTTGACATCATGGTCAAGTATGAATGGCATGAACTTGTATGACCCAGCATTGTATAGAAATTTCTCCCTGACAGGCAGGAAGTTATGACACATCTCAAGCTTCTTCTCATCAATTGTCTCTGGGGATGCATAGCACCTTATTCCTGCCCTGAGATAATCAAGCACCTTCCCAGAGTGATCATTGTGGGAATGACTGATCAGGGCTCCAGCAATCTTGGAATACTGGAAGTCATAAGAGAGGGACTCCTTGAATCTCTTCAGGGAGATCCCAGTCTCAATGATCAGGATCTCTCCTGCATTTGACTGCAGGAGATACCCATTGCCTGTGCTTGATGAGCCAAGTACAATGAGCTGCATGGTTCAGAAACTTGGTTGTCCTGCCTTCTTGTCAAAGAGATCCCCTGCAGATCCTGAACTACCTTCCTCTCTGCTCTCAGGAGCATTTGCCTCATCCTTAGCCTTCTTTATATTTGAGAGCTTCTCAACCTGTTTGTCAGCTAATACCTCGGCTGGAGTGAATTCTTCCTTGATCTCCAGTTCCTCAGTCTCAGCACTCTTCATCCTTAGCTCTGCTGCAGCTGCAGCAGGATCTTTCGAGGAGATAACCTGATCCTCAAAGAGAGCCCCATCATCAGAGGAGCTTATGAAAAGCTTGCAGGCTCTCCCTATCACTGTCTTTCTTGCCATCTCATCAGGGAAGTTCTTATGGGCTGGGCTTTGCCCATGAGTTGCACCCTGCCCCCATGCCTGTCTGATCTGAGCCATAGTCATGATCTCAACATAAGAATCCCCATCTTCAGTCTCAAGAGTGGCATAAGCCCCAAGGATCTTATTCATGTCAATCCTTCCAAACTCCTGCTCATGTACAACCACTCTTTTCATGCCATTCTTGGGATTGATCTCATACTTGAATTCATCCCCTTCAAAAATGATATTACTTGACACCTTCTTGATTCCTCCAAATCTTCTGGCAAGGGCAATTGTGCCATGATATTCCCTCTGCATCTGGAGCTGATCCCCGTATGCTATAAAGGCACATTGCTTCTTGACCGGATTGAGGCCTTGGATGACCATGTTCAGGAGGGAGTTTGCAATTGATTCCTTGGTACAAACCTCAAGCACTGGCCTCTTGTTTGCATCCTTTGTCTCCAGCAGTACAAGCCAAGCTGATTTGAGGGCATTCTCTGGGCTGTAGTCTTTTGGCAGCCTGATATCCTTGGCCTGCTGGAAGTGGGCAACTTTCACCATCACAGCATCAGCTGTATTTTTCCTCAGGACTTCCAAGGCCATAGTATTCTGGTCTTCCTTCTTGATCTCTTCTGCTTTGGGATTTACCTTGGCAGTGTCTTTTTTCTCTGTCATGATAGTATGATTTTAGTGATTAATTCTGGATCTTTTGTGACAACCAGCCTGATGAGCTGGCTTGGAGTTGATATGATCTCATTGACAGCCTCAGCATTATCCACAAAGATGGGGGCTGTGATCATATAGTATGCTGACAGGGCATTGATGATGTCAATCCCAGCATTAATTTTTGCAGCATTATTTACATCTGGGAATGGGATTCCATTGATGAGGATCTCACAGGCAGGCTCAGATCCCCCATTGATCAGCTGGTTGAACATCTTGAACCTGACAAGGCTGAACCTTGAATTTATCTGCTCCTCAACTGCCTCAATCCTTGTCTTCTCAAAGGAGTCTGCAATGAATCCCATCTTTTCAAGATCTGCCAGCTGCTGTGAAAGATCCTTCTCCTGATCCATGAGCTGATTGATCCTCTCAAAGGAGCTATCAATAAGTGCTTTCTGGGCAAGCTGAAGCTTCTTGTGGTCAATCATTCCCTTGAGGGTCTTGATCTGATCCTTGAGATCCTGAGTGTCTGGCATTGAGATCTTCTCATCCTTGGCTTCCAGATCCTGAATCTGCTTCTTGATCAGTATTGCATCAGCTGGCTCAGGAGCAACGACCTCCTCCTCTGCTGTGAGCTGAATCTCAAGATCCCTGACTCTCTCATTAAGATCCTTAATCTCTTTGGATAGTCTCTCAATAAGCCCTTTCGCTTCAGTAATCTTTGCTTTCTCAGATTGAATGTTCTGGGCAACCCCCTCTCCTTGTTTCGTTATCCTTTGAAGCTTGGAAGACTTCTCCTGATTGAAGAACTTTGTGAGCTGGTCATGTTTGGTCTGGATGTCTTCCTCAGGGAGCTTCTGTTTGCATGTGGGGCAAAAATCATACCCATCAGAGAATGAGATCTCAGTCTTGTTTGTCTCCTCCCATTCCTCCCTCATCTTAATGATGTCCTTCTCCATCAAAGCAATGCTCCTTTCCTTGGCTTTGATATTCTCCTGATGAAACTTGATATTTGATTCCTGATGCTTCATCTGCTCCTTAGCGAGAGATATAAGGTACTTGGTCTCCTCGATCTTTTTTGTCTGGTTAAGGGTGCTCTCCCCATAGAGCTTGTCAAGCTTCAGCCTGAGGCCAAGAACTTCCTGCTGGATTGCAAGACCTTCTTTATGTTTGGATTCATACCTTGAAATCTTGCTCTTGATCTTTTTGTCCAGCTCCAGAGTCTCTGCCTCTCTCTCAGTGATCCATGCCTCAAGCTCAGCCCAGTTTTGTGCTTCAGGCATTCCCTTCCTGACCTCATCAATCCTCGGAGGAATCCCCAGAAGATCTGCCTTGAGCTTCTTCTTCCTCTCTGAGATCATCTTTAAAAACGAGACAAGAGGCTTGCCTTCCATAGCCTCCAGAAGCCTCTTGAATTCTGGAGTTGACTGGAGGATCTCCTGCTCAGAGACATTTGCCATCCTTATCAAGATCTCCCTCCGCTGATCCCATCTCATAGAGGAAAAATGGAATGGATTTGTCAGGAGCTTGAAAAGTTCCTCTGTTGTGATGGCATTAACTGCCTCAATGTATTCCTTCTGGAGCATTGGCACTCCATCAACATAATAGAGAGTCTCATGTCCTGTGAATTCAGCTTCTTCAGAGCCCCTCTTCTTTTGCCACTTTTCTGCATAGACTCTTGAGAATTCCTTATTCATTCCATCAATCTCCAGAAGTCCGACAACCCCAGAGTCATGCCTGTGGATTGCCTCTCCTGTAGGATCAAGGGTCTTTATATTGAAGTCTTTTTTGTCTTCACTATCCTTGCCAAAAAAGAGCCAAGTGAAGGCATCAAAGATTCTTGTCTTCCCTGTGGCATTTGCCCCAGAGATATCTGTCAGCGACCCAAAGAGGAGGGTCAGGTCTTTGCAGCCTTTGAAATTTAGCAGCTGCAGTTTTTTAAGTTTGATCTGCATATGAAGGGATTTGAAATTATTACTTCTTAACAGACTTGGATTCCTGAAGATATCCTATCCTCACAAGCTTGATCAGGAGAGCTTCCTTGGTCATCTTCACTCCCTGATCCTTAAGGTCAATAAGCATCCTGTCAAGCAGCCTGCTGAAGTCAGCTGGCAGAGAGACAAGGATCTTGATTTTTTCATCTATTGCTTCCATGTTTTTAATTTGATTTGTTTGCAATATTAATTGTAATTTAATTTACCTGATTAACATTTGTAACAGGATTGTGAACAGTCTCTGAATCTTTTATTAACAGGTTATATTCCTCAATGACATGGGGAGGGATCTCAATATTATCCCTGATGCAATTCAGGATATAATGCTTGAGCATCTTAATGCTCTTCAGGTTGCCTGCACTTGTATAGGCAATGACAGTCTTGACCTTCTCTTCATAGATTGTTACCTTTATGGCTATTGCCTTATCAGTGTCAATCAAGTTCTGAATTGTCTTGCATGAGTGCAGTACTGTTGCATGATCCTTGCCAAGGTAGCTGCCTATCTTGGTCAGTGACTGCTTTGTATTCTTCCTCACAAGATAGAAGATGCATTGTCTTGCAAAGACAAGCTCCCTGTTCCTCCTCTTGGAAGTTGCAAGGAGTAAGTCAGGGAGGATGCGTTCTCCCTGACAGACTATGGATCTGATATGCTCAAAGGTTGTCATTTGATCCTGAGTGCTTCATAAAGTTTAGGATGAAAGATGGGAGGCAGAGGTCTTGGCCTCTTGACCTTCCTGCCATTCTTCTTGTCCTCAATGTATTTTGCAATCCTCTCTTTGTACCACTGTTGAGCAGTATAGATGAGAGCCATGTTATAACAGGCCTGAAGGGGCACTTCATATTTTGTCCTTCTGCCTTTGGGTCTGAATTGGAGCATATCTCCTGCCTTGAGTGTGACAAGCTGGATCTCTCCCTTCATGTTTGTGACAGCTTCAGGAGCATCTTTAGGATAGCCATTGGCTTTCCTGTCCTGATAGTATCTGATGCAACTTCCATGCTCTCCCTTGCCTATAAGATCCAGCCTGCCAAAATAATACTGCCCATTAATTGTGCAAGCAACATATTTTCTGTTTGATCTCCTCTCAGAGATTACAGCTCCAGCTTCATCAAGCACCTGATAGTGGTACTTTGCATTCTTGTTCTTTGTCTCAGTGACTAAAAGTGTGTAGTTCATTTTCTTTGATTTTGTGGGGAGGGCATTGAGCACATCTCCCCATGTGATTACTTGTGTCATTTGGTTACTTATTTGGGTAGTTAATAATTGCAAGGATCTCAAATGCTGTTTCAAGCCTGCCAGTGGCATCATTCCTGATCTTGTAATTATAGGAAGGGGTTGAGTTCCAAGGGTAGGATCTGGATTCAATAGACTCAATCAGGCCAGTGTCTTCATACAGCCTTGAATCCTTCCAGTAACTGCTTGCATGAGTGTACCTCACTTTTGATCCCACAGCTGGGGATATCTTGGCCTGACCCATCGGGATCTCAATA
>Ga0209777_10007734_pt1 | contig 11864 bp, 10 predicted proteins | sample FrelakmetHBP12HB_FD_187147 | JGI IMG/M metagenome (GOLD analysis project Ga0209777, IMG submission 187147) | Freshwater lake sediment microbial communities from the University of Notre Dame, USA, for methane emissions studies -HBP12 HB (SPAdes)... | ecosystem: Environmental > Aquatic >... | reverse complement strand
ATGTTAAAATTCCGATTATTCCGATAAAGTTCATTCGATTAGCAACTTTCTGGATAAGCGGGTTTGTGAAATTTATTTCTTCGTATCTCAGAGAGAGACCGGATGCAATTATATTGGATTTATTTTCTTTATGGATGAGCGCTCCCTTATTGGTAATACCTCATAAGAAAAGGCCGGTTTTAATCGTAGATAATAGAACTCCGTTTTATAACGAAAGAGGAAAGTCTTTTGCCTTTAAAGATTACATCATGTGGGTGTACACCTGGTTAGCCTTTAAGTACGCCTCTATATTTCTTGACGGGATGACAGTAATAACGGACTTCTATAAGCGATATGTTTGTAAGAAGTATGATTTCAAAGAAGATACAATAGGGGTTTGGAATTCGGGTGTTAATATCAAGCATTTTGACGCCGGAATACAAGCTGTAAAGAACGCCGAATTCAACAATCAATTTGTACTTATGCAACACGGGGAAATTTCATATAACCGGGGTTTATTTGAGACCGTAGAGGCTCTAAGCTTACTTTCAGAGAATATATCCTTGGAGCTTATAGGAGATTCTATTAAATCAAATGCAAAGAATGATTTACGCGAGTTGGCAGAACGCCTGAGAGTAAGTAGACGACTGATTATTAAACCTCGGATACCTTATAATAGAATCCCCGAGTATATTATACAAGCAGATTGTGCCATAATGGCCTATCCTAATATTGAGTATTGGAATAATAATAATCCTATCAAATTGCTGGAATACCTGGCGTTGGGCAAAGTTGTGATTTGCACGAATATGTGGACATTTAGGGATGTAATGAAAGATTCAAATTGCGCCTGTTATATCCAAGACAACAAACCCGCGACAATAGCAGAGGCAATTAAGTATTGTGTTGAAAATAAAGAGAAACTTGCAGGTTGGGGAGAAAAGGGTATTGAAATAGTTAAAAACAGGTTTACTTGGGAGAAACAGGCAGAGAGGTTATTGATATTTATTCAATCTTTGGGAGATAGAAGATTTAAGGGCAAAGCACGAGAGTGGGTGAATTAGAGACCTTCCTAGAAGGAGTTTTATTAGGGAATGAAAATAGCGTATATCTGCTCAATGAAAAATGGTCTGCCCAGCTTCATTTATCGGGAGATAAAAGGTTTATTCGAAAATGGAATTTGCGTTGATATTTTTACTACCAAATTTAAAGCAGGCTTATACATGCCCGAGAAAAAGTGGGCCTTTTTTCATTATCACCCGATTATCGTTTTAGCATTACAACCGTTTTATGCTGGAAAATATTTTAAAATATATTTCAAAATGCTGCTCGAAGCATTGCATACAGATTCTTTGATTGATTTATTTATTTCGTTTTACTATGTCGATAAAATGAAAGGCGCAGAGAGACTTCATTGTCAGGAAGCCATGCATTCTTTATTTATAGGATATTTTTGTAGCAAAATATTGAAGATCCCCTTATCGGTAACTATTCATGCAGATACTTTTTATGTTAATCCCAATGCGATATTAACAAAAAAAGCCTTGGCTTGCTGCAATAGTATTATTACTATTTCAAATTTTAATCGTGAAAAGATTATTGGTGAATTTGGTATCGATGCGAAGAAAATCCGTGTGGTGAGGCTAGGGGTAGACACAGACGAATTTTGCACTTATAACAAAAAAAGTATTATGATTGTTGGGCAATATGCTGAAAGAAAAGGTCACGAGGATTTGATTAGGGCGTTCAAAAAATTGATGCGAGACGATGTTGAATTATGGATAGTGGGCTCTGGGTCTTGGGGAGGAGGGAGGGATTATGTAGATGTAAAGGAATTAGTAAAGAAATACGGCATAGAGGAAAGTGTTAGTTACTTTGAAAATATTCCGGAAAACTTCCTTCGGTTTCTTTATGCTCATTGTACAATATTTTGTTTGCCATCAAAAACATCGTCCGATGGAAATTGCGAGGGGCTGCCAGTTTCTATTATGGAGGCTATGGCATCTTGTAAACCGGTGGTTTCAACCAGGCATACAGGAATACCAGAAATAGTTAAGGGTCCATTGCTTGCGGAAGGGGATTGGGGAGGACTGGCAAAGGCAATTGAAGCATTGCTTAATAGTAGTGAGGATGAATTGAGAATTATCGGACAAGAGAATAGAAAGAGGATAGAAGAGGAATATTGTGCTAAAATAAACGTAAAAGAGCTTGCGGACTATTTTCTTAATATGAAATAAGAGAGAGAATGTATGAATAAATGTTTTATTACGGGTGGGGCTGGATTCATTGGTTGTCATTTAGTCGAAAAACTTGTTAATATTGGAAAGGAAGTTCTTGTTTATGATAATCTTTCCTTTGGAAGATTGGAGAATTTAAGGGATTGCTTGAATTTAAAAAATTTCATTCATGGTGATTTAGCTGATTATGCTCTTTTAGAGCAAACAATAAAGGAATTTATGCCGGATGTTGTTTTTCATCTTGCAGCAATTCATTTTATTCCATATTGCAACACGCATAGACGAGAAGCAGTTAAGGTAAATGTGGATGGCACGCACTCATTATTAGAGATTTGTTCAAGGTATAAGCCTCGAAAGGTTATCTTTGCTTCGACCGCTGCAGTATATCCTCCTTCAGATAATCCTCATAAGGAATCAGATAGACAGAAGCCCTTTGATATTTATGGAGCCACGAAGATATGTGGTGAGACCTTGATGCAATTATTTAACTATCAATCATGTGTGCCTGTTGTCATTTGTCGATTTTTTAATGCGTATGGGCCTAAGGAAACAAACGACCATGTAATACCTCATATTATAAAGCAATTGAAGGTGGGCAATGACACTATTCAGATTGGGAATGTAAGTCCAAGGCGGGATTATATATATACGGCGGATATGGTTAATGCATTGATTAAAGTTTCATTAGGAGATAATGGATGCTTTGAGGTATTTAATGTCGGAACTGGGAAGGAATATTCGGTCGAGGATTTAATTTCAAGAATTGGGTCAATTATGGGAAGGAAATTAAGGATAGAGTCTGTTGATCAATTAAAGAGAAGAGTGGAACGAGACCATTTGTGCTCAGATAATACAAGAATTCATGAAAAAACTGGATGGTTTCCTCAATATGACATAAACAAAGGGTTATCAGAATTAATGAATTTTGAATTTAAAGAGTCGAAAGTAAAATGAAAAGTACAGAAATGTTGTTTATATTTTTATTGGTTATTTTATCTGGAAGCGAGCCTGTTTTTCTCGAGGAAGGAGGAATAATCGTTAATGTGTCGGAGAATAAGGGAGCAGTAAGGAAAGGAACCTTTGGAAATAATTTGATTGGGTATGATCCGATGACTTATGAGGATTGGGCGAAGGAATATTATGGCTATTCGGATTATGGCGCGGGCATTTGGGATCCTAAAAGTGGAGAATTAGTTAAAGAAGTGGTGGAATTGGCTAAAAATGCAGGGATAACTGTACTCCGTTTTCCAGGTGGATGCGGAGTACATCATTATGACTGGAAAAGTGCGATTGGAAATCAAAGAAGACATTTTTTATATGGGTTAGATGAATTCATGAAGACTTGTGTGGAAATAGGTGTGGATCCCATTATCACGGTAAGCTATTTTACCGGAAATGAACGGGATGCAGCAGAACTGGTAGAGTATTTAAATGGGGGAAATGAAAAGAAAGATAAATGGTCTGCCGAAAGGGCAAAAAACGGAAATAAGCAGCCATTCGGGGTGAAATACTATGAAATAGGAAACGAGGATTGGCATGGTGATCATGGGAACATTAAAGGAGTACGGCCTGAGGAGTATGCGAATCGGTATCTGAAATATTACTCTGCGATGAAGGCGGTCGATCCCTCCATTAAAATTGGGGCAAGTTTGTATACTTCTGAATGGAACAGAAGGGTAATGGAAATTATAAGGGATAAAATAGATTTTGGCATTATTCATATTTATCCATCTCCTGGTGTTGATAGAGAAACGCTCGAAGGAATGGAGGCAAAAGATATCTTCAGCATCAGTTTTGCGGTACCTATGATGAGTGATGAATATAACCTGAGAGAGGCAGTGATACTTTTGAAGAAGCAGTCAGGAAAAGATGTACCTCTCGGTATTACCGAGTACAACGGCGGATATTATCAGGATAAGCCCGTGCCGTACCGGCATTGTTTAGGGACGGCTTTAATAAACGCTGAGCTCTTAAGGGTTTTTTCGAAAGAGGAAAATAATATTTTGTTTGCAAATTATTGGCAGTTTAATAATAGCTATTGGGGCATGATTAGTAATGGATTTGATGGTAATCCTAAGGATTTACGGAATCCTTATTTTAAAAGGCCAAATTATTATGTTTTTGAGACATATCACAAGCATTTTGGCGATATTTTAATTAGTGCCGATGTGAAGTGCGATAGTTTTGACGCAAGGGTGTATCGACCCCTCAAATTCCTGATGAAGAGGCTTAAAACCGGGACGCTGATCAAGAATAATCTTGTCAGCGGAGAGTGGGTAATTACTGAATCAGCGGGAGTGGGCGCTCAAGAAAAGGCTGGTGTGCTTCGCATTGATTTTATGGAATCGACGCAGTTCAATTATTACCATGCGCGCAAGGCAGCTGCGGTTGAGCCGGGGGCATATTATAAACTGTCGGGAAATATAAAAACTGAGGAGTTAATTGACGAGACCGGCGTGTTCCTTGAGGCGCAGGATGCCCGAGGATGGAGTCAGACAAAATCTGCCTCGGCGACTGAAAGAGTTAAAGGAACGACTGATTGGAAATATGTTGAAGTGATCTATGAAACCTTGCCTGATGCAAAAGCCGTGAATGTGCTCGTTAGGCGTGGTGGAGAAAAGGTGCCCTTAAAGGGTAAAGCTTATTTTAAAGACGTAAAACTGGAGAAATTTATTCCATCATTGGACACAAAAATTCCTTTTCTTTCCGTGAATGTCAGCAAAAGCGTGGACGGGAAGAAGGTTTTTCTTATGGTGATTAATAAGAATATGGATGCGCCGATGACTTCGAAGATTGACTTGAAGGATTTTGCCCTTGCTTCTAAGGGCAATGCGTGGGTGCTTAACGGGCCGAGCGTTGATGCGACGAATGAGAAGAAGCATGATAACGTTAAGGTGAGTCATCAGAAGTTTGAGATAAAGGGGAATCCTTTTGATTTTACTTTTGAACCGCATTCATTAACGGCTATCGAGATTGAAGAGAAATAGTATGTCTTTAAAGGGTATCGCCAATGCAATTAGCGATAGAAATCGGTTCAGAAAAATTCATTATTTTATGGATTACTTCAAGGCAAATGAATATACAAAAATCCTAGACGTCGGTGCTGAAGGTAAGGAGTACCAAAGACACTCGAATATTTTGAAGAAACTATATCCGTATCCGCAAAACATAACCGTGCTAGGCATTGACCATTATAGGGACTTCCTTACGCGGTATCCCTCTGTACGAGCAGTTTGCTATGATGGACGAGGTTTTCCTTTCGGGAATGATGAATTCGATATCTGCTGGTGCAACGCTGTTCTGGAACATGTGGGGAACAGAGAGAGACAAATAGAATTTCTAAGGGAAATAAGAAGGGTTTCGAAGGCCGCTTTCGTAAGTACTCCGACCAAATTCTTACCGATTGAGCCTCACACAAGAATTCCGGTTTTGCATTATTTGCCCAAAAGCATTTTTGATAAACTTTTAATATTGTTTGGCAAACCATGGGCTGCCGCGGATTATATGCATTTACTGTCACTGAGGGATATTGTTCGGTTGCTAGAAGAATCAAATATAAGCGATTATCTAATCAAAAAGAACCACCTATTGGGGTTTACAGTAGATTTCGTTATTTTATTTTAGAATATGAAAACTAAACTGCACGGGTCCGTCATCGTCACCTACCGCTGCAATGCAAAATGCAACATGTGTGATACATGGAATCATCCAACCAAGCCCGAGGAAGAGATTGATCTGGACGTGATTGAAAAACTGCCCAATATGTTTTTCACGAACGTCACTGGCGGCGAGCCGTTCGCGCGCAAAGATTTTCCGGAAATTATCGGAAGGCTTCGGACGAAAGCGAAGCGCATCGTGATAAGCACCAATGGGTTCTTCACCGACCGAATTGTTGAGCTATGCAAACAATTTCCTGACCTGGGTATTCGCATTAGTATTGAAGGTTTGCAAGAAGCAAATGATCTTATTCGAGGCATTCCCGACGGCTACAACCTGATCCAAAGTACTTTGCAAAAGTTGCAAGGCCTAGGGATAAAGGATATCGGTTTCGCCGTGACTGTGCAGGATTCCAATTATAGGGATCTTCTTGTTTTATATAAAATGGCCCGCGAGCTTAATTATGAATTCGCCACTGCATCGGTTCACAATTCCCACTACTTTCATAAGTGGGACAATACGATCCGGAATAAGGATGAAATTATTATCGAGCTTAATAAATTGATTGTAGCGTTGCTAAGATCAAAGAAGGCTAAGGAATGGTTTCGGGCTTTTTTTAATTACGGCCTGATAAACTTCGTCCGGGGGAAGCCGCGATTTCTTCCTTGCGAGATGGGAAGAAACGGGTTTTTCCTTGATCCTGTTGGGGACATTCTTGTCTGCAACGGCATGGATAAAAAGGAACCATTAGGGAACCTAAAGAAACAGACATGGGATGAGATCTGGAATAGCAAACGTGCGGACGAGGTTCGGGCGATCGTAAAGCATTGCACCAAAAAGTGCTGGATGATCGGTAGCGCGGCGCCGGCTATGTATTCCCATCCTTTAATTCCTGTCTTATGGGTTGTGCGGAACAAAGCCAAAGTATTTCTAGGTAAGGACATAGATCGTGGCTGAGAATCTCCGAATTGGCGTCTTGGGGACTCGGGGCTTCCCGGGCGTACAGGGAGGCATCGAAACTCACTGTGAGAACCTCTACGCCCGCCTTGCAGAGAGGGGCTGTGAAATATTCGTCTTCACGAGAAAGCCTTACGTAGATGTTGAGCAAAAAATATATAAAGGCGTTAACTTGATCCCCTTGGGCTGCCCTAAGAATAAGTTTCTGGAGGCATTCGCACACACATTTTATGGAGTGATAGCTGCGAGAAGATTATCACCGGCGGTTCTCCATATCCATGGCATTGGACCTTCCTTGTTCGTGCCTTTAGCCAGGCTTCTGAAATTGAAGGTAGTGATGACCAATCACGGGGCGGACTACAATAGAGAAAAATGGGGCAGGCTTGCTAAATCTGTTCTGAGGCTGGGTGAAAGGTTGGGGAGCCGATGCGCCAACAGAGTCATATGTATATCGGAGCCAATCGCGGCCGACATTCAGAAGAGGCATAAGAAGCCCGTGACGGTTATATCCAACGGGGTTAACCTGCCACGGGTATGCCAGACGCATGATTATCTTGACGAATACGGTCTGGCTAAGGGGAAATACGTGTTGTCGGTAGGTAGGCTTGTTCCTGAAAAGGGATTTCACGACCTGTTCGCGGCCTTCAACACACTTCCACCGAACGGCTGGAAGTTGGTAATCGTCGGTCGAGCGGATCATGAGGACAGTTATAGTTCAGGGTTAAGAGAGAAAGCACGTTCGAATGTTAATATTGTGATGACGGGTTTTCTTACGGGAAAACCCATCCAAGAGTTGTATAGTCATGCTGGTCTATTTGTTTTACCATCCTATCATGAAGGACTTCCCATAGTCTTGCTTGAGGCTATGAGCTATGGTTCACCTTGTATAGCCTCTGATATACCTGCCAATAGAAACGTTGAGCTGGAGAACGCGAGGTTTTTCGAACCAGGCAACATTGGGCAGATTGCCTCAAAAATTATAAGATTTATGAGTGAGCCGTTGTCGGAGGAAGCAAGGACGAAGCAGGTGGATTTAATAGCTGACAAATATGACTGGGAGAAAATAGCCCAAAATACCCTGGAGGTATATAAGGAAATTGTGGAAAAGGAGTCGCCGTCGACCGTGGTCTGAACCTTTAACCTGCGACCTACCGGTTGGAACTATTTTCAGCCCAAAAAAGGGACATGCGGGGTGTTGAATTTGGCTAACAGGTTTCGCCGAAGGTTATCGCTGTAAGGGGTGCGAATATTGCGTGGGGGCATTTGCCGGAATTTGGCGAACTGGGTCATCTTGGGCCCCAGCCTACAGCGCCGGGTCTGGCTGGGCTTGCTCGCACTTGTCGAGTTGATCTGGCTGTCCATGCGGGTTGACTTTTATCCCCTGTCGGGCCAGGCAAGTTGGTGGGCTGGACCGCTATCCCACGCCAACATGTTTTCCTCAATTGTCCTGGCTTCGTTGGCGGCCGGCGCGGTTATGGGTTGGTCGCGTGCGCGAGCAAGAGAGCGGAAGCATCCGAGTTTTCAAGAACTCCCATATAGGCCTTGGCCGCTGATTCTGGCCCAGTTAGCTGCATTCGCTGCCTTCTCTTGCCTTTCAATCTTCGTGATCGAGGGCGATGCAGGGTCTTCGCGCTTTTCCGGCCTTTGGATACTAGCCTGGTTGGCAGCAGGCCTCGGAGCCGGGATTTTGTGGCTGTTGGCCGCAATGCCGGCGCGGGCATGTCTTCGCCTGGCTCGGCAAGGATGGGTCGTTGTGTTGGCTGGCCTCATGATCGGCACAGCTGCATGGATATTGGGTCTCCTCCTGGCAGGCATGGCCGGGGGCCACTCAGAGGACCGACATTCCTGCTGGTGCAGTGGCGCCTGGATGCCTTTGGGCAGGATGTAGTCAGCCAACCAGCCAACTATGTGCTTGGTACAATGGAATGAGCCGAATCGTAACTTTTGTGAATATCAAAGAAGCCCTGCTATGTCAATAGCAGATTTTGTAACGATTACAACTCATATGCATGATATCATTCGGTCACTTGACCCAGGCGCAACTATAATCTCTCCATCTGCGAGTTGTAAGAATAGTGCTGATTATATGGATAAGTATTGGGCTGGTGGTGGAGTTAAGGATATTGATGTCGTTAGCATTCATGGTTATCCTTACTCTAAGTCGATGGATAAAGCCGAATCATTTTATCCTCTGAAGCGTATCAAACAAATACGGGATGTCATGAAAAAGCATCGAATTGGTAAGCCGTTATGGGACACGGAAGGCTCATGGGGAAATCAATCCAAGGGAGCTATCACAGATCAAGATAAACAAGTTGCATTTGTAGCGCAGTCTTATCTACTGCATTGGTCTTATGGAGTTGAGCGGTTTTATTGGTATTCATGGGATGGTGGCGATTGGGGACCTTTGTGGGATTCTAAAAGCGGAGTTAGCGGAGCTGCGAAGGCTTATGAGGAGGTTTACAATTGGATGGTAGGAGCGACAATGAGCGTTCCGTGCTCAATGGATTCAAAGAATACCTGGACATGCGAGTTGACGAGACCAGGCGGTTATAAAGCACTGGCCGTCTGGAATTCGTCAGCTTCTTTATCCTATACCGCTTCAAACGTATACAAACAATATCGAGATTTATCCGGCGGTAAACACACGATTACAAGACCTATTCAGATCAGTGAAAAGCCCATTTTGTTTGAGACATCATCTTTTGAGTGAAAGCGGACGTTCTTTCTGAATTAGTCAAAAAAAAGTGGAGGGCCAGAGAAATGAAAAAAGAAGGAATCGAAAAGGATTCTCGTTTCGGAACTGTGAATTTTGAAAAGAGAAAACATTCCAGATTTGCGCTGAATTTGCCTGTGGAATATTGGGAGGTTGATAAATCAAAAAGTCATCCCAGTCGAGCAGGGAACGTGAGCGAGGGTGGAATGCTTCTTTTCTGTCCCGAAGAAATAGAGATCGGTAAAAACTTAGGACTGAGGCTATTTATCGATTCCGGCCTCGATTTTATTGCCATCGATGCCTTTGTGGAAGTAGTCTGGGCGGACCTCCCTTTTGGAGATAAGGGAGAGCATCGAATTGGTGTGAAGTTTACTGACATATCTGAGAAAGATGTGGGCCATCTAAAAACTTTCTTAGACAGTCTGATGGATTTAAGAATCAAACCCAAATTGGATATTCTGCCCAGACTTCTTTCCGGTCTTGAAAGCAAAACTTCCGAACTTCCCTTTCGGAGCCCCCAAAAAAGATGAATACCTCCTGATTCTAAGTTCCCTCCTAACTTTTTATAGTGCCTTTATAGAAAGTTAAAAATATCTTGACTTTCAAGTTTCAAATTCCTATAACCCCGCCCAAAGAAGCAGGCCACTATTTCTGTCCTTATCCATTAACTTAACTTACAGACACTTTTGGAGTTCACCCAAGTCATCCGAATGGAGAGGGGGAAATTGTTGCATTCGTTGCAAAAGTTATTTTTCGCTCTGGCCATAGGTCGCAAGCAAGAACATCTCATAGCAAAATAGCTCATAGCAAATTAGCAGCAATATAGCTCATGGCAATATGGCTCATAGCTCAAGGGTTTCCCGATCAGGCTGAGGCCCCCTTTGGATTCTCTTTTAGAAATCGAATTTAAAGACCAGCATAAAACCTCCAGGAGACATTGGGGTCAAATTCACATTGTCAAAATTCGATTTTAACCAATCGGGAGCCCAGGTCTGAGTCTTAAGAAAGCGGTATCCCTGGAAAACAGTAATGGCGCTCATAGACAGGGCAAAGCCACTGGCCACTGCTTGGTTGGAATAATGCTCGATGCCGGTCAGGTCTCCTTGATACTTATTGCCGTTTTTTTTGTTGGAAACATGGAAAACCCAATAATCCAGAGAATACAGGATCGGATTTAATATATTCCAGGTCATCATCCCGCGAATAAAAGCATCATTCTTGTCTATTTTATCCACTTGGAGAATGACTTCTCCGCTTAGGGCCTGAGATATTAGTCCGGCGGAATAAACAGCTACTCCTTTGGCATCGCTAGTAGCGTGATCTTTAAATCCAACCGGTTGGTTGTAAGTTCCGGCTTCCCAGCTCAAATGGGTACCTGTAACCCCTGCCACCAGCGCATGAGACCCCTCATGCACGAGGATAGATGTGGCCATACCGGCGGTGTATTTAAGGACAGAACCGATAGTAACAACATCTTCCTCAGCCTTTGCATATGTTGGCTTCACCACCAGAGCCAAGAAAACAGAAAAGCCAAATATGGAAGCAGTTATTTTTAAATTTTTGTGGTGTTTCCAGGATACACGAATAGGTATTTCCTCCATACACAAGTAAGTTAAGCAATGTGCATGCCATGAATGATGGAAGTCGAAAAAGTTGGAAATTTATTAGGATTTTTTAGGGAGAGTGATGAAGTAATATAGCAGATTTTTTAGGTAGAACGACGGGTAATTTACGCCAATGAAAAGAAGACAGACTAGGAAATAGGCTTCAATGTGAAGACATTTCGCTGAAGAAGGCAGATTCTAAGGACCTTCTTCCAGCCTCCAAGGAACCTTAAAAGAAGTAAACCGTAGCTATTTAAGAACTCGGTTTTAGCCACGCCCGCCTTAGGCGGGCGCGCAATGATCAAACCTTTCATACCGGAGAAATTCCTGAATAGGCGCAGGGCGACACGGTAATCTCTTCCTCTCAGCCCTTCCCTCGAGGGAGAGCGAGCGAAGGGGAGGCCATTTTTTGTTGACGAATGCCCAGTCATTGTATATATTACTTTGCATCTCATAAACGTTCGTGGAGAAATGAAGATATGAAAGATTTTTCATCCGAGCGAGCCCTTCGCTTTACTGAATCGGTCATCCGGGATATGACCCGGGTGTGCATCAAGCATAAAGGAGTGAACCTGGCTCAAGGATTTCCGGATTTTCCCGCGCCCACCGAGATCAAGGAAGCGGCCATCAAGGCCATCCGGGAAGAATTTAACCAGTATGCCATTACCTGGGGAACTCCGGTTCTCCGCCAGGCGATTCTCCAAAAATTCGCCC
>Ga0209777_10007733_pt1 | contig 11865 bp, 10 predicted proteins | sample FrelakmetHBP12HB_FD_187147 | JGI IMG/M metagenome (GOLD analysis project Ga0209777, IMG submission 187147) | Freshwater lake sediment microbial communities from the University of Notre Dame, USA, for methane emissions studies -HBP12 HB (SPAdes)... | ecosystem: Environmental > Aquatic >... | reverse complement strand
TGTGGCGGAGAAGGCACGACCTGGCAGGTTGCGTCCGGCTGAAATGGGCAGATCAACCGACGCCGACGGCGAGAGGGAATGTGCGCGAGCTTCTCCTCCACATCCCTTGCACCGGCCCCTTGACAAACTCTGCTTCATAGATGGCCCATCTTCGGCCTTATCGAAGGTGGGGCCATGATTCGTTTCTTGATTTACCATCGAATTGGCCAGCTCTTATCCCAATCCATCTTCAAAACTGAGCCGTCATCGAACTCATAAAATCGATAACTGCTCCACACCCAATCCTCTGCCCGGGTTACAAGTCTTCGCGTGATGGGATTCTTGTGGCAATAATTGAGTTTCTCGATCAACGTCTCATGGCGATCTATGTTAAAGTCAAACTAGTGTGGCGCGATGATGGTTGCAAAAGAGGAATCATGGCCCCAGGTTCGATACGGCTGAACCTGGGCCACCCGACCCGCAGGTCTACCTAAGTACATTATTTCATAAATAAGATGACGTATTGTGATTGCGTTTTTCGTGGCGTGGTGATAGCGTGGCTCGTGAAAGGAGTCACGCGATGCCACGCTTCAGCCCATTTTCTGTTATCCTCACGGACGAGGAAGAGCGGTACTTGCAGGAGATGGCCCGGAAGTATACGTCCCCGTATTGCGACGTTATCCAGGCGAAGGTCGTGCTGCTGGCGGCCGAGGGCCAAAAGAACACCGAGATCGCCGCGCGACTGGATTTGCCCCGACAGATCGTTAGCAAGTGGAGGAAACGATTTTGCCAGAAGCGTCTGGCCGGGTTGGAGAGCCGTCCGCGCCGGGGTCGTCCGAGTCTTTTTCCCCCCCGAGGTGGTGGTAGAGGTCAAGGCTCTGGCCTGTGAACTGCCCAGCGAGGCGGGCTTGCCTTTCTCTCGGTTCAGTTGCACCGAGATTGCCCGAGAGGCGGTGCGGCGTGGCCTCGTCGCTTCGATCAGCGGACGCACGGTGTGGCGGTGGCTGGAGGCCGACGCCATCCGCCCGTGGTCGTATCGCAGTTGGATTTTTCCCCGCGACGAGCGCTTTGCGGAGAAGGCCGGTCGCGTGCTGGAGCTGTACCAAGGGGTTTGGGAAGGCGAGGCTTTGGGCCCGGATGATTACGTGATCAGCGCCGATGAGAAGACCAGCATCCAGGCCCGCAACGGGTGGCGGAAGGACAAGGACCCGCTTCGGGGCGACTTCGACGGGTCGAGTTTGAATACCAACGTGGCGGGGCGCTGGCCTATGTGGCGGCGTGGGACGTTCGCCGGGCCAAGGTGTTCGGGCTGTGCGGGCCCACGACGGGAATCGCGTCCTACCATCGTCTGGTGGACCTGGTGCTGGGACAGGAACCCTATCGTTCGGCTCGCCGGGTGTTCTGGATCGCCGACAACGGCTCGTCGCACCGGGGAGAAGTATCGAAGCAACGGATCGCGAAGTGGCATGGAAACGCGATACAGGTGCACACCCCGGTGCACGCCAGTTGGCTGAACCAGATTGAGATTTACTTCTCCGTCGTCCAACGAAAGGTTCTAACGCCCAATGAGTTCCCGGATGTGCAAACCGTGGAGAAGAGGCTGCTGGACTTCCAAGCGTACTACGAAACGATTGCCCGGCCGTTTGAGTGGAAGTTCACTCGGGCGGACTTGGACGAACTCCTGGTCAAGCTCGCCGGGCACGAGCAGCACCAGAATAAGGCCGTTGCCTGAAGGCCAACATGAATACGTCACCGAACTTACGAGTCAGAGCACTAAGGAACGCATCGATGCACCTACATTGCTACCTGACGCTGGACCACGAAAGGGCAGCGCGTCATCGCGTTAAGGCACCGGTCGCGCGCCCCGCTACGCCGCGGACAGGGGATCGGAGCATTGTGTAAGAGTGTGGCTGTTCGTTTTGGCGGCCCACAAGCAATGCAATCCTGTTTTACAAGCACGAACGTGGGCAATTGATCCGAGGGCGATGAGACCGAAAACGCGACCCTCCGAAGGTATAGTCGATGCGCGCCTGGATTCTTGTGAAGCCCCACTTGTCTGATATGGTCGTGTCAAAATCCGTGACCGCACCCATCGCAAGAGCTTTCCGGCGTGGAGGTTGACGCCGGGCCGGACTTGGGACATAATTAACATGCTTAACAGTTAATCTAAGCATCCATTCTACCGATTTCGGAGATTTGGTGCGGCAATGAGCAAGTCGCGTGACGGCAATGGCCAGATTCGCGGTGTTCAGTTGGCGCGGAACGCCCGTATCTTCGCGTCTGCCGTTCAGGAAGTGCTCGAAGAACAGGTGCTTGAGGAGGCGGGGCAGGAGGAGTTGAGCGTCAGCAACTTCCACCTGCTGAAGCTCATCTGTCGCCATGGCGTCCATCAAGCTGGCGAGGCGGCAGGCTTCCTGGGCGTGAGCCCACCCGCCGCCACCAAGAACGTCGATAAACTGGTGCGAATGGGCTTGCTCTTGCGTCGTCCTTCGGGGACGGATCGGCGCGTGCAGTTGGTCTCGGCGAGCCCTACGGGGCAGCGTTTGGTTGACCGATGTGAACGACTCAAGCTGATCCGCTTGCACAGGGTTCTCCCGGCCTTTCGGCTCGATGAGATTGAACAACTTTCCTCGCTGCTTGAGCGCTTCGCGGCGGCGCTCTACCGCGCCGGGCGGATTGACGGTGGCTTTTGCCTGCGCTGCGCAGCAGACGTCCAAGGGCAGTGCCCGGTCGCTCCGATCCGCGGCGGTTGCCCCTATCAGGAAGGGCGGCAGTCAAAGACAACCACAACGCCGCGTCGAGTGACCGGGCGGTCGCAGGGTGAGGCCGGCGGAACGCGCGCGGCTTCAGGATTCATAACCGGCGCGCGGGCACCGGAAGATACAGGGAGACCGTCGAAGGCGTGGTCGTCAAACAAGAGCAGGATTCGATAAGCCCGCACGGAGTCTCGGTATTATGTCGTCCGCAACATCTTACGAGTTCCTCGATAAGGTAATCAGTGCCACGCCCGATGGTGAGAAGATTCGCAAATGCCTGCAGTGCGGGACGTGCAGCGGCATCTGCCCATACGGCTTCGCAATGGACTATCCGCCGCGGTCACTGATCGCAGCCCTTCGAGCCGACGACTTCCACGGCGTTTTGGAGAGTGACACGATCTGGCTCTGCGTCTCCTGCTTTGCGTGTGCCAGCGTATGCCCCGCGAAGATTCCGCTGACCCGCGGGCTCCTGGCGACGCTCAAGACGGAGATGTTGATCGGCGGGAGTATTCCGCAGGAGCTCCAGGTCGCCTTGGGAAATTCACGCCGCTACGGCAACGCCCTCGGTGAATCTCCCAAGAAGCGAGCTGAATGGGCCAGGGATTTCACCGTTCCGGTTCCCATCCTGAGCGCCCACAAGGAGCCGGTCGAGGTGCTTTGGTTCGTGGGAGATTACGCCTCGTATCACCCTCGTGCCCAGCAAGTAAGCCGGGCATTGGCAAAGCTGCTTTTCGTGCTGGATGTGCACTTCGGCATTCTTGGTCCAGAGGAGAACAGCGACGGGGACACGCAGGCGTTCACCGGCGAATGGGGACTATTTGAGTTGCTCGCCCGTAAGAATACCCAGGCTATGGGCAAGTACCGATTCACGGAGATTGTTACGGGCGACCCGCACGCTTACAACGCATTCAGGCACGAGTATCCACGGCTCGGGTTCGACCGGCCGGTCAAGCATCATACGCAGTACTTGGCGGAGCACTCCGAACGCATACGGGCGCTTTTACAGAACCGGGGCTCGCGCCGAGTCACGTACCACGATCCGTGCTATCTGGGGCGGGCCAACGACAACAACATTTACGAGGAGCCCCGACAGCTCTTGCGGGCTATACCTGGATTAGAGCTTGTGGAGATGTCGCACAATCGCGCTCAGAGCATCTGCTGCGGTGGCGGTGGAGGGGGCATGTGGCTTGACGGTTACTCGTGGGAGAAAGCCCACACTCGCACGTCGGAATGGCGGGTCAAGGAGGCGGTCGCCGTGGGGGCCGATGTGCTCGCCGTGGCCTGCCCTTACGAGACGCCCCGCTTCGAAGATGCGGTGAAGAGTACCGGGAACGAGGGCAAACTGGCGGTCAAGGATGTTGCGGAGCTGCTGGTGGAATCCATGTTCGGATAGGTCTGCCTGCGGCCCTTCGGGGCAACGGCCCGCAAGGAGAGTTCGCGATGGACATCGTGGTCCTGATCAAGTTTGTGCCGGACTTGGTGGAAGATCTGGAGATCGACGCCTCGACCGGCCTTTTGGATCGCAGCTTTCTGCGGCTCATGCCCAACGAGCTGGACGAACATGCCCTGGAACAGGCGGTCATTCTCAAAGAACGGCACGGCGGACGGGTCACGGTGCTGGCCCTCGACACCGGCGACGTTGACGAGGCGCTGTTCACAGCCGTCGCCAAGGGCGCGGATCGGGTGATCAAGATCACCGGCGACGGCTTCGATCAGGGTCTGGGCAGTCGACGGATCGCCACGATTCTGCGCCGCGCGCTCAGCGATGTGCGTTTCGATCTTATCCTAACCGGTACACAAGCGGTCGACGACCTCGATGGCTTCGTCGGGGCATTCCTGGCCGCGGACCTCGGGTTGCCCTACGTCGGGTACGTGACCCAAGTGGCTGCCGCCGATGGTCGAGTCGTGGTCCGGAAGGAGTACCCTGGCGGGCTCAACGCCGAAATCGAGGTCAGTGGACCCGCCGTCCTGGGGATTCAGGCCGCGGAGCGGGCGCCGCGATATGTCGTCACCAGTAAGGTCATGGAGGCGATGAAATCGGCGAAGATCGAGGAATTTGCGGTCGACGAGGTGTCGGTGGAGAACGAGTTTGCGATTTCGTCCATGGCGCTTCCGGAATCGGGGACCCATGCAGAGATGATTGAGGGGACCGTTCCGCAGATCGCGCAGAGGCTCGCTGCTCTCCTGAAGGAGCGGGGGATCTTGGCCTGACAAGAGGTGTTGGTGCTGGCGTCCAGCCCATGCGAGGATTGACCATGTGCGGTGAAGTATGCGTCGTTGTCGAAGTGTTGCGCGGCGAAGTTAAGGACATCACCTACATCATGCTTGCCGCGGGGCGGCAGCTTGCCGCAGGGCTGAAAACGAAGCTGACCGCCCTATTGATCGGCCGAGATGTGCAGAAGCTGGTCGCGCAGCTTGGGGCGGCTGACCGCATAGTCTGCGTGGAGCACGCCGACCTTGAAGAGTTTAACCCGGACGCGTATCTGCAAGTCCTGATTGCTGTTTTCGAGCAGCACGCCCCGCGACTGGTGATGTTTGGACACACGGCCACGGGGACAGATCTGGCCTGTGGCGTGGCTCATCGACTTCGCTGGCCGGTCGCCACGGCGTGCTGGACCTTCTCTCTGGGCAACGGGACGGTCCAGTGCTCATCGCTGACTTGCGGCGGAAAACTGATCGCCAACGGCCCGCTGCCGGAGCCCTCCTGCGTCGTGACGGTGATGCCCGGGGGCTACAAGGCTAAAGACGGGCAAGTCCACAAGACGCCCGCGGTCGAGACGGTGTCCGCGCCGGGACTCGACCAAGTCCGCACCCGGTTTAAGCAGTACCTGGAGCCGCCCGCCGGCGACGTCGACATCACGAAACAGCGGATCTTGGTGTCTGTGGGGCGGGGGATCCAGAACAAGGACAACCTTGCGCTGGCCGAGAAACTGGCTGCGGCGCTGGGCGGAGTTGTGTCCGGGTCGCGGCCGGTCATCGACCAGGCTTGGTTGCCGACGACTCGGCTGGTAGGGAAATCCGGTAAACAGGTTAAGCCGAAGTTGTACGTCGCAATTGGGATCAGTGGGGCTCCGGAACATCTGGAGGGGGTGGCCGAGGCCGAGTTGATGCTTGCGATCAACACGGATCCCAAGGCGCCGATTTTTGACGTCGCTCAGTATGGAGCGACCTGCAACGCCCTCGAGTTGATGCCGTTGCTTACAGAGAACCTCAAGAGGTGAAAGGGCAGACTGCTCTGCGACGGCCTCAGCCGGCATGCGGGCTCCTGTTTCTTGAAGGTATCGAGAGATGTCGCTCTCCACCGCCGTGGTGTTGCTCGGATTGGTTGCCTCGGTAGGCCTTTTTGGCTATCGGTGCTGGCAGCGCATGCAACATCTACGTCTGGGCCGCACGGCGGGCCCATTCGGCCGTTGGTCGAAGCGTATTCAGGGAGTCCTGGTCTTTGTCGGCGGGCAGACTCGACTTCTTCGGGTTCCCGGAACGGGGATTGCCCACCTGTTCATCTTCTGGGGCTTTGTTCTTCTCCTGCCGACGATTCTACAGGCGATCATTGAGGGCCTGTTCCCGGACTTCGTGTTGCCTTTCTTCGCCATGTTTGGCCCGTTGTTACTCGTTCAAGATATCGTCGCTCTGGCCGTGACAGTCGCGGTGCTCTATGGCCTTTACGTCCGCGCCGCCGTCCGGCCGGAGCGCTACAAGGGCAGCCATCAATTCGAGGGCAACCTGGTTCTGTGCTTCATTTTCACCATCATGGCGACGCTGCTATGCCACACCGGAATTCGCCAGAATCTTGGTGAGGCTCATGTGGCGGCGGCGTGGCAGCCGGTAGCGGCGGTCGTCGGCTTACCGTTGCGAGGTCTGTCTCCCGAGACCCAAGAGGCGGTGAGCGAGATCTGCTGGTGGGTTCATCTCGGCGTGGTGCTGGTGTTTCTGACGCTGCTCCCGTTGGGTAAGCACTTCCACGTTGTGACATCCATAGTCAACGTGCTCCTGCGCAATCTGCAACCGCCGGGGCGGCTTATGCCCGCCCGGCGCGATGAGGGAGCGGAGGGCGCAGAGCGGATTGAACAGTTCAGTTGGCGGCAGATGCTCGATTGGTATTCTTGCAGCGAATGTGGACGCTGCCAGGATGTCTGTCCCGCATACAACAGTGGAGCCCCTTTATCGCCGAAGTTGCTGATCATGGGATTGCGGGCCCACCTTTTTGAACGGGGGCAGGCGCTGCGGGCGAGTCCTGAAGACGGCCGCTCGGCCTCGCGTGAAGCGACTCTCAACAAGCGCCTCGTCGGAGATGTTCTGTCCGAGGAATCCGTTTGGGCATGCACGACCTGCAATGCGTGTGACCGGGAGTGCCCGTTGTTTGTCGAGCATGTGCAGCCGATCGTTGATCTGCGGCGAGGGCTTCTTTTACAGCAACGCGGCGACAAGACTCTGGCGACCGCCCTTGAGAGCCTGCGGCGGTATGGAAATTCGCTCGGCAAGTCGGACAAGCAGCGGGCGAAGTGGACCACAGGACTGGACTTCAAGATCAAGGATGTTCGCAAGCAGCCCGTCCAAACGCTGTGGTTTGTCGGTGACTATGCGTCGTACAGTCCTGCGCTGACACAGGTCGCCCAGGCAACTGCACGTGTATTCCAGACTGCTGGGTTGGACTTCGGCCTTCTATTTGACGCCGAGCGCAATGCCGGCAATGACGTACGCCGTGTGGGTGAAGAGGGATTGTTTGAGTTGTTGGCCCAGAAGAACATTGCCGCGCTTCAGAAGTGCCAGTTCGAACGAATCGTCACCACGGATCCACATACCTACAACACGCTGAAGAACGAGTACGTGCTCACCAATGGCCACGAGCAACCGCTCAGCGCCAAAACCCCCGTTCTTCACTATACCGAACTCGTGGATGAGCTGACCCGCGATGGCCGGCTGAAGGTCCTTCGGAAGCTCGATGGCGCCGTGACCTACCATGACCCGTGCTATCTGGGCCGTTACAACGGGATCTACGAGGCGCCGCGTCGCGTGCTCCGCGCGGTGGGTTGTCGGGTCATCGAGATGCCACGGAATCGGGATCGCGCCCTTTGTTGCGGCGCAGGCGGGGGACGCATCTGGATGGACGAGGGCAAGGTGAAGGAGCGCCCCGCCGAATCTCGTGTCCGGGAAGCTGCGGCGCTTGGCGTTGGTTGCATGGTGGTGGCGTGCCCGAAGGACCTGTCCATGTACCGCGACGCAGTAAAGACGGCGGGACTCGAAGGCCGAATCGTGGTCCGGGATCTGATCGAGTTGGTGGATGAGGCGACACGCGCTAACGCCGGGTCTGATGCGACTGCGGTTGCCAAGACGGAGGCGATGGCGTCGAGCTTGAGTGCCGGTTGATAGCGGGCGCTCCAGGAGGTGAGTCAATGGCCGAGAGAGTTGGCGTTTATGTTTGCCACTGCGGCAGCAACATCGCTGGTGTTGTCGATGTCGCGGAGATCACCCGCTGGGCCGGAACGCTCGAGGATGTCGTTGTCTCGCGCGAGTACAAGTTCCTGTGCTCCTCCCTGGGCCAGGCGATGATTGCCGACGACATCCGCGGAGAACGCCTGACCCGCATTGTCGTCGCGGCCTGCTCGCCGCACTTGCACGAGAAAACCTTCCGCCGGGCCTGCGCCAATGCCGGCCTCAACCCCTTCCTTCTGCAAATGGCCAACATCCGCGAGCACGTCTCGTGGGTGACGAAGGAAAAACAGACTGCCACGGACAAGGTGAAGGCGCTGGTGGCAGGGGCGGTGGCCCGTGTCAAGCGTCATTGCCCGCTCGAACCGATGCCCGTGAAGGTCAACCCCCACACCTTGGTTCTGGGCGGCGGGATTGCCGGTATCCAGGCTGCCCTCGAATTGGGAGATGCCGGTTACCCCGTCTACCTGGTGGAGCGTGAACCGAGTATCGGCGGACACATGGCCCAGTACGACAAGACATTCCCAACGCTGGACTGTGCGGCGTGCATCCTGACACCCAAGATGTCCGAGGTGGGACAGCATGAGAATATTAAGCTGCTTACCTACTCGGAGCTGGAGGAGGTTTCAGGCTCGATCGGCAACTTCAAGGTGCGTATTCGCCGCAAGGCCCGTTACGTCCGTGAAGACGTGTGTACCGGCTGCGGGCTGTGCATCGAGAAATGTCCCCGGAAGGTCGTGGACGAGGTTTTCGAAGCGGGGATGGGCTATCGCAAGGCGATATACACGCCGTTCCCGCAGGCGGTGCCGAAGATACCGGTAATCGACCGCGGCTCCTGCATCTGGTTCGAGCGTGGCAAATGCCGGGTGTGCGAGAAGCTCTGCCCGCCCAGCGCCATCGCGTTCGATCAGCAGGATGAGATTCTCGAACTCGAGGTGGGCAATATCATCCTGGCCACCGGATGGGATCTCTTCGATTGCCGGCGCATTCCGCAGTACGGCTACGGCCGCCTGGCCAACGTCTTCACCAGCCTGGAGTTCGAGCGGATGTGCAACGCCTCAGGGCCCACCGGCGGGCGGATCGTGCTTCGCGATGGCGTGACCGTGCCGCAGTCGGTGTGCATCGTGCACTGTGTCGGCAGCCGGGACGCGAACTACAACACCTATTGCTCCGGCATCTGCTGCATGTTATCGCTGAAGTTGGGGCACCTGGTCATGGAGAAGACGGAGGCCAAGGTGTACGCCTGCTACATCGACATGCGGCCCAACAAGAAGGATTACGAGGAGTTCTATTGGCGGTTGCTCGACGGAGGCATGTTGTTCGTGCGTGGCAAAGTGGCCGAGGTTACCGACATGGCCCGCCTCCCGCAGGAGGAAGGGAAGCTGATCGTGCAGGTTGAGGACACGCTGCTCGGCAAGCAGCGTCGAATCCCGGTCGACATGGTGGTGCTCATGGGCGCCATCGAGCCGCGACGGGATGCACGAGAGACCGGCCTAAAGGCGGGCATCTCGTGCAGCATGGCGGGCTGGTATATCGAGCGGCACGTCAAGCTTGATCCGGTGGCGACCATGACCGAGGGCGTCTTCATCGCCGGCGCCTGCCACGGACCCAAAGACATTCCCGATTCCGTCGCCCAGGGTGCGGCCGCGGCGGCGCGGGTCCAGGGCATGATCACCAAGGGCACGGTGATGATCGAACCGGTGGTGGCCTCCATTAGCGCCGACAATTGTTCAGGCTGCCGGATCTGCAACAACCTTTGTCCGTTTAACGCCATCGACTTCCTGACGGAGGAGAAGGTGAGCAAGGTGAATCCAGCGCTATGCAAGGGTTGCGGGACGTGCGTCGCGGCCTGCCCGGCCGGGGCCATTACGGGCGCCCACTTCAGCAACGATCAGGTCGGCGCCGAAATCGAAGGACTCCTCTGGGATGCGCACGGTGACGGGCAGCCAGCGATGGCGGAGGATGCATTGACTTTGGAGCTCGCGGTGTCGTAGGAGTAATAAGGGTATGCAGCGCGAAATCTACGAGCCGAAAATCATCGGCTTTTTCTGCAACTGGTGCTCCTATCGGGCAGCGGACGGGGCCGGCACGGCGCGGATCAAGCACTCGCCGAACGTCCGCGTGATCCGCCTGATGTGTAGCGGGCGCGTCGACCCGGTCTTCGTGCTCAAGGCGCTCTCCCTTGGCGCGGACGGTGTGCTGATCGCCGGATGCCATCCGGGCGAGTGCCACTACATCGAACAGAACTACAAAACGATGCGACGGTTTGCCCTGCTTAAACACACGCTGCGGGCCTTTGGAATCAGCGAGCGGCGAGTGCGACTGGTATGGGCCTCGGCGGCGGAAGCTTCCCAGCTCACCGAAGCGATCAACGAGTTGGTGGAGGACATCCGTACGCTTGGACCGCTGCGTTGGCCGGCGAACTGGGCCGAAGACGACGGACATCTACCCGCGGTCGACAGGATCCTGCTGGAACATCAATCGGCCATGGAGATTGGGCGATGAGCGACAAGGGCAGACTGGCCATATACTGGGCGGCTTCCTGCGGCGGATGCGAGATCTCCATTCTGGCGCTGAACGAAAAGATCCTCGACGTCGCAAACGCCTTCGACATCGTCTTCTGTCCGTGCATCATGGACACGAAGGCACGGGACGTGGAGAAGTGGCCGGATCGGCATATTGATGTGTGTCTCTTCAATGGCGGGATACGGACGAGCGAACAGGAGTACATGGCCCGACTGCTGCGGCAGAAGAGCAAGGTCCTGGTCGCCTTTGGCTCGTGCGCGTGCGAAGGGTGCATTCCCGGTCTGGCCAATCTCACCCGTAGGCAGGAGATTTTTGAGACGGTCTACTTCGAAACGGCCTCGACCGAGAACGCCGGGCGCGTCATTCCCCTGCCCGAGACACTGTCCAACGGTTTTCACCTTGTGCTGCCGGTGTTCTATGACACCGTACGCACGCTCGGACAGACCGTAGCCGTTGATTATTACCTCCCGGGCTGCCCGCCGGAGGCGCCCCGGATCTGGGACGCTGTCGTGGCGATCCTCGAGGGCAAGCTGCCGGCGCCGGGATCGGTGATCGGGGCGGAGACGACTTGCTGCGACGAGTGCCCCCGGACGCGCGGCGAGAAGAAAATCAAGGCGTTCAAGCGTACCTGGCAGATCATCCCCGACGCCGACACGTGCCTTCTCGAACAGGGGCTTCTCTGCTGTGGACCCGTCACGCGAGCCGGGTGCGGGGCGCGCTGTCCGGAGGTGAATTCGCCCTGCATCGGCTGCTATGGTCCGAACGTCGGCGTCGAAGACTTTGGCGCCAGGATGATCGCGGCGCTGGCCTCGGTCATTGATTCGAACGATCCTGACGAGATCGACCGGATCATCCGGGAAGGCATCCCCGACCCTGTGGGCACCTTCTACCGGTTTAGTCTGGCGAACAGCCTAATGCGGCGGGGGGCTCTTGTACCCGATGCCGAGCGCCTGGAACTGCCGCGACCCAAAATTGCCGCCCAAGCCTAGTCAGCGCTGACCTGAAGGAGTGGACCCGATGACGACGAAGCGCATCAGCATAGACCCCATCACCCGTCTCGAAGGGCACGGAAAGATTGATATCTTCCTGACCCCGGAGGGCGACGTGGCCGACGCGTACCTGCAGATTCCGGAGCTCCGGGGGTTCGAGCGGTTCTGCGTCGGCCGGGTTGCTG
>Ga0209777_10007732_pt1 | contig 11865 bp, 9 predicted proteins | sample FrelakmetHBP12HB_FD_187147 | JGI IMG/M metagenome (GOLD analysis project Ga0209777, IMG submission 187147) | Freshwater lake sediment microbial communities from the University of Notre Dame, USA, for methane emissions studies -HBP12 HB (SPAdes)... | ecosystem: Environmental > Aquatic >... | reverse complement strand
CGCAAACAGACCCTTGGGCCGCGCCGCCTGGTACGCCGTCACCAGCCAGGGATACAGGTTCAGGCGTTTGCTGTTGCCCTCCCGCCCGAGGTGCAGGTGCGAGAAGTTGCCCGACGGGCCGGTCTTGCCGAGCGTGCCGATCTTCTGGCCGCGCGCCACCTTCGCCCCCACAACGATCTCCGGCGCAAAGGAGGCCAGGTGCACGTATTCCCACGGCTGACCCTGGGCGTCCTGGATCAACACGCCGGAAGGCTTCTCGCTGCTGGGCCAGAAGGAGGCGACCTCGCCGTCGGCGACGCTCAGTATCTCCTCGCCGCCCTCGTACCCGGCCATGTCGAAGCCGTAGTTGTGGTAGCCCTTCAGGCCCGCGGGGTCTCCGTCGCCGCGGCCCAGGTGCAGGGCCTCGTTGAACGCCTGCGTTCCGTGCGAGAACAGGCGGTAGTTGCGGATCGGGAATCCGAAGCGTTTCGTGTCCACGATCGGGTCTGCGGCGTCCCAGAGCGACAACTGCGCCCGCTTTTGCATCGCGGGGACCCAGCCCGTGGTGGTGTCGGCCTGGATGCGCAGGCCGGCCGTTTCGGTCGGCATGACGTACGGGGCGCAGACCAGGTCCAGCGGCCGGCCGTCGATCTCAACGCGGACCTCGGCGCGACGGACGAGGCGGTTCACGCTGTCGCGCACGTCCTGGACCGACACGAGGCGGACCGTTCGCGTCGCGCCGCCCGCAAGCGCAAACGGGACCGCCTCGCCGGGGTCCAGAGAGACGATCCGCTGCTTCGAGTAGGGGCGCACGATGCGCTGGAGGAGTTCGTCGCCCGTGCCGCCCGCCTCGCCGGCCGCAGCCTCCTCCAGCACGTGCTGCACGCCTTCCCTGAACTGGAACGGCCCGGAGAAGAACCATCGGCCCCCGCGCTGCTCAGCCTGGGTGAAGATCGTTGATATGCGGCCGTCGCGGTGCTTGAAGATGAGCCGGCCGGCGCCGTCGATCAGCCAGAACGATTCGTTCGGACTTGCGATGCCGGCGATCGTGCCGTCCTTGCGGAGGGTGGCCGTGCCGTTCTGGCCGCTGCCCGCGCCGGCCTTCCAACTGAAGCGGAACGACTTGTCGTAGAGCGCCTCCGGCCTGAGCGTCGCGTCCCCTGCGGCCGCAGCGCTGCCGGCCTGCATCGCCAGCGCCCAGAGCGCAAGGAAAACTCCTGCCAGAAGAACCATCGCAGAGGCAAGCCGATCTTTCATGACCCGACCCCCAAAAGCGTCTGCGGCTGACTTTACCGAGTCCCGCCGCGGAGGGTAAGCAAAAAGTTGGCCTCGCGGCAACCTCTTCCGGTCATTTGACTTTTTGGTCGCAACGTCATTATACTATGGTCGGTTTGCGCCTCTTGTCCCGGTCCATATAGCCGTGGCTCGCCGGGGCTCCCGGGTATCTCGAAGGCAAGGCGGCCGCCGCATGCTGTTTAACAGTTACGTTTTCTGGGCGTTTTTCGTCATCGTGTTCGCCCTGTACCGGGCCCTGCCGCATCGGGGGCAGAACTGGCTGCTCCTGGTCGCCAGTTACGTGTTCTACGGGTGGTGGGACTGGCGGTTCCTGTTTGTCCTTGCGGCCTCCACGCTCCTGGACTATGCGTCGGCCTTGTGGATCGAGAAGACCGCCGCGCAGAGGCGCAAGAAGCTGTTTCTCATCCTGTCGGTCTGCGTGAATCTCGGGTTCCTGGGTTTCTTCAAATACTACGGTTTCCTGACGCGCGAACTGGCCGCCGCACTGGCCTCGGTCGGCATCTCCGCTTCGCTGCCCGTGCTGAACGTCATTCTGCCCGTGGGAATATCGTTCTACACCTTCAACTCCATGAGTTACGTCATCGACGTGTATCGGGGCCAGGCCAGGGCGGAGCGGGACCTGCTGACCTACAGCGTTTACGTGTGCTACTTCCCTCACATGGTCGCCGGCCCCATCCAGCGCTGCAAGACCCTCCTGCCGCAGATCGCCCGGCCGCGGGTTTACAAGGGCGGCGAATTCGCCGAGGGCCTGTACCACGTCGTCATCGGCCTGCTGAAGAAGGTGGCGATCGCGGACAACCTGGCGCCAGTCGCGAACGCCGTGTTCCTGGCGGACCCGGGGGGCCTCAGCGGGGCCGAGGTCCTCGTCGGAACCTACGCCTTCGCGATACAGATCTACTGCGATTTCTCCGGTTATTCGTCCATCGCGCAGGGCGTGTCCAAGTGGCTGGCCATCGACCTGACGACCAACTTCAGGATGCCGTACTTCGCCGTGTCGCCGGGCGACTTCTGGCGGCGGTGGCACATCAGCCTGTCCACGTGGCTCCGCGACTACCTCTACATTTCCCTGGGCGGCAACCGCGGCAGCAAGTGGCAGACCTACCGGAACCTTATGCTCACGATGTTCCTGGGCGGCCTCTGGCACGGCGCCAACTGGACGTTCGTGGCCTGGGGCACGTTTCACGGGCTCCTGTTGTGCCTTTATCGCCCCTTCCAGCGGCGGGAGGCGGACCCTGCATCGCAGCCGCAGCCGTGGCCGGCGTGGAAACGCATCCTCGCCATCGCCGTGACGTTCCACCTGGTCTGCGCGGGCTGGCTCCTGTTCCGGGCCGAGTCCCTGTCGCAAGCGTGGACCCTGGCCACGCTGGTGGTGACCCGCTTCCATCTTACGCCCTATGCAGTATTCTCGCTGGCGATGATCGCGTTCTACGCGGTCCCGCTGCTTGCGTTCGAGGCCTGGGTCGAGCGACAGAAGGACATGCTCAGCCTCGTGAGGGCCCGCGTGTGGGTCCGCGGCTTCGCCTACTCCTATGTCGCCGTCATGCTGCTGTATTTCGGACCCGAGGTAGCCCATGAGTTCATCTACTTCCAGTTTTAGGCAGGAAGCCAAGGTCCTGGCCATCGTGGCGGCCGTGTTGCTGGCCGGAGAGTTCGCCGTGCGCGGCCTGGAAACCCGGCTTTCGCGGGACATGCTGCACATCCGGTCGCTCCCGGACGTTGCGACGCGCGTGGCCGGCTGCCGAGACCTTCGCGTGCTATTCGTCAGCAGTTCCAAGGTGCGGACCGACATTGCCCCCGCGGTCGTAAAGGACGTGATGACAGACCTCGGCGCCAAGCCGCTCGAAATCGAACGGGTGTTCCCGGACGACACTTCCGTAATAGAATGGTACTATTATCTGAAGCATTACTTCGTTGATGCCCACTGCGAGCCGGACATCCTGATCGTGTGCTTTGCCGACACTGCGCTTCAAGATGACCGCGCCGTCCACCCGGAACGCCTCGGCGCCTACGGCACGGGCGCCGATGATATACCGGAGGTGTTCAGGGACGACATCGGAGATTTCGGCCAGCGCACCGAGTTCCTGTTGTCCAAGGTCTCGTGCGCGTTCGCCAACCGCAGGCGCATCCGGAGCCGTCTGCTCGACAGCCTGATACCGGGATACCGGGGCGGGGCCGACCGGCTCAACGCCGCGATACGATCCACGGGCGCCGTCGCCGCGGACCAGCAGTATCGAGTCATGACCAAGCTCATCGACCTGACTCGCAAGGAAGACATGGCGACCCTCCTGGTTGCCATGCCGACCCAGCACGGCTACGCGATTGACGGCCGTCTGCTCTCGGCGCTTCGAAGCCGCGGCGTTCCCTTTCTCGACCTTCGTCAGGTGGATGGAATAGGGGACGGGCAGTTCAGGGATTCGCTCCATTTGACCGAGGAGGGGGCAACCGTTTTCAGCAAGAAGCTGGCAACCGAGTTGATGAGCAACTACCCGGCAATCTTCAAGAAGACCTCTCCGCGCGGTTCACACTTGTAGATCTTTGGTGGCGTCAGCCGGCCGCGCTATCTTTCGGCCAGCCCCGCGGCACGCTGAGAGTCGCCCGGCGGCGCGTACCAGAAGGACTTCCAGTACCTGGCGTCGATCGTGTACGGATCGGGCAGGTCGCCGGCGGAGATGCCGGCGGGCAGGATGCCGTAGCGCTTCATCTCGCGGACGTAGTGTTCGTTGGGGCGGAAGCCCGGCATGTCGAAGCGCTTGATCGCTTCCAACTGCGCGCGGCCGTTCTCGATGCCCGCCAGGAGTTTCCGGTAGTCGGGGTCGCTCGTTGCAGCAAATAGCGGCGGAGCGACGGCCCCGCGCAGCGACCTCAGGCCGCAAAGGCCCAGCCCGCCAGCCGCCTTCGCCAGCGGCGCCAGAAGCACGAGCGACTTCGCCGGCCGCGCATCAACAGCGTGGGTGCATAGCACCCACCCTACGTTCTCTCCAGAACCCTTTTCGGGCGACAGGGTCAGGAGCCTTACAGATAGGGCTCCAGACCCCTATGCCCCGTCACGGAGGCGTGATCTCGCCGGTCGGGTCCCAGAGGTCTTCCCACGTCTGGCCGTCTTTCCAGAGGAAAACCTGGCCCTTGATGAGGCGGCAGTTCTTGTCGATGCCGGCGATGGCCTTCATGTCCGCGTCCGTCAGGGGCGCGCTCGTGGTGCACCGGAGGTTCGAGAGGTACTCGTTGCGGTAGACCGAGAACGGGATCGGAATCTGGCCGCGCTGCACCGCCCACTTGACGCACACCACCGCCGGGTGGACGCCCAGGCGCTTGGCGATGCCCACGATGACCGGGTCCTGGATGTCAACCGTGTCGGACTCGGCCTTGTCGCGGTCGGGGCGGGTGGGCGAGCCGATGGGGCAAAAGCCGATGGGCTGGATGCCGCTCTCGGTCACGAACTTAAAGAACTCGGGCTGCTGGAAGTGCGGGTGCAGTTCCATCTCGTTGCAGGCGGGCTTGATGCGGGCGTCGCGCAGGACGAGGCTGAGTTTCGCCGCGGTCATGTTGGACGTGCCGATGTGCCGCACGAGGCCCATGCCGACGAGTTTCTCCATCTGCCGCCACGTCTTCATGAAATTCTCGTGGATGTAGGGCTTGGCGTCGGGGCTGCGCGAGTGAACGTCGCAGCCGGCTGCGTGGAAGTTCGGGAACGGCCAGTGGACCAGGTACAGGTCCAGGTGATCGAGGCCGAGGTCCTTGAGGGACTTCTGGCAGGAGGCCGACACGTCCTTCTCGCCGTGCTTATCGTTCCAGAGCTTGGAGGTGACCCAGATCTCGTCGCGATACAGGCCGCCCGCCAGCAGCGCGCGCAGCGACTGGCCGATGAGGTGCTCGTTGCCGTAGACCGATGCGCAGTCGAAGTGCCGGTAGCCGACCGCGGCCGCCCCGAGGACGGCCTCGGCGACCTGCTCGCCGGAGAAGCGGTCGGACCCGAACGTGCCCAGGCCGATGGTCGGCATCTTCACCCCGGTGTACAGGATCTTCTTGGGGACGAGGCTCGGATCGACCCCGTCGGGAGCGATGCTGAAAGAACCGGGCTTCTGCGTTGCCATGACAGACCTCTTCTTGCGGAGTTCTCCGCCCCAGTGGGCGGCCCGCACCATCGCGGGCCATGTTCGAGTATTCTAACCCGGCGGCGCGGCGGAGCAAACGGGAATCCTACAGGCCCCTTGTGACCCCCCGGTTTTGGGCGCTCCGTCCCTTGCCTGCCGCCGCCCCGCGTGCGTGGCGGTTTTCGGCGTGCATTGCCGCCCCCCGGCGCCTACACTCGGCATACACGAAAGGAGGCGCTGGATACGTCCAGCGAACCGCTATGAGAACTCATTCGACAGTCTGCTTTCCCCTGCCGGCGATTGCGTTGGCGATACTATGGGCGTTCTGTGCCGCGCTGGCGCCTGCCTGGGGCGCCGCCGAAGGCGCCGGGGCGATGAACCTCTGGGACCTGGCCAGGAGCAAGCAGCAGGCCCATCGGTTCTCGACGCTGTTTACCGCGCAGGACGTGCGCGATCGCCTGGGCACGGACGAGGGGCTGGCTTCCGCCATCGACTGGTGCAAGAAGACCGCCGTGACAAAGGTGTACATCGAGGCATTCCGCGACGGTTACCAGGCCGAGCGCCCCACGCTCCAGCGCGCCAAGGAGCGGTTCCTTGCGGCGGGCATCGCGGCCTCGGGCTGCGTGACGACGACCAAGGTCGGCAAGTCCTCGATGGGCTGGAAATCGATCTCCTGCTACACCGACCCCGCGACACAGGAGAAACTCCAGGCCATCTTCGAGTATGCCGCAGGGCTGTTTGACGAGATCATGATCGACGACTTCTGGTTCACCGACTGCACCTGCCCCGAGTGCGATGCCGCCCGCCGCGCCAAGACCGTCACGGTCGGCCAGCGCACGTATCACGTGGCGGGCGATACCTGGGAAGATTACCGCTGCGAGTTGATGGTGCAGGTGTCGCGCGAGCGGGTGCTCGGCGCCGCCAAGCGCGCTAACCCCAAGGCGCGGCTGATCATCAAGTACCCGCAGTGGTACGACAACTTCCACGAGCGCGGCTACGAGGTGCTGCGGGAGACGGCCGATTTCGACCTCACATGGGTTGGCACTGAAACCCGCGACTACCAGGACAAGCGGTGGGGCGGCACCGTCCAGTACGAGGCGTATTTCATCATGCGCTGGCTCGGCGGCATCGGGGGGGCGAAGTGCGGCGGCGGATGGTTCGACTGGCTGGGCACGACCGAACTCACCTATGTCGAACAGGCGCGGCAGACGGTGCTGGGCGGGGCACGCGAATCCATGTTGTTCTGCTACGGAGGCCTCCAGCGCGACACGGGGCCGAAAGACATCGAGGCGCTGCGATCAAACATACCCGAACTGCTGGCCGTCGCCGAGGAGGTCCGCCGCCGCACTATCATCGGGATCGCCGCTTATAAGCCCGCCAACAGCCATCCCGAAGGCGAGCAGCGCGTGTTTGATTTCGTCGGGATGCTCGGCCTGCCGCTGGCGCCCTGCCACGAGTTCCCCGCCGACGCCCCTGTGGCATTCTTCTCCGTCCATGCCCTCAAAGACGCCAACCTCGCCGCGAAGTTGTCGGCGTTCATTGCCGCAGGCAAGCCCGTGTTGATCACCGATGGGCTCGCGAAGGGACTGGCAGGCAAAGTGGACCTGGCGAAACCCAACGTGCAGGTGCTGCCCGTGAAGGGCGCACCCAAGTCGCTGCTGCAACTGCCGGAGAGCGAACTGAACTCGCTGCGTGCGCCCCTGCTCGGGGCGCTGAAGGCATCATTCCTGGCGCCCAACCAAGTCGCGCTCTACCTCTTCAGCGATGGAGGCTGGGTGGTGGAGAACTTCAGCGACGCGCCCGCGACGGTGGAGTTGAACGGCAAACGGCTCACCGTTCCCGCACGAGGCTGGGTCCACCAGTGGAAATGATACGACATCGCAAATCGTAGCGACGGCGCCGCTGATCGAGCCCCGAGCGTAAGCTCGGGGTCACGCTCGAACGGCGAAACACCATCGGCGGCCGACCGGCGTAACCCCGACCTTACGGTCGGGGCTCGAAGCGCCAGCGACGGGTGGCGTGACCACCCACCCCTACAGCCCCTTCTGCTCCCGCTCCGGCGGCTCGAGGTTGACGCCGTCGGCCCGCAGGGCCTCCTGAAGCTGTGCGACCACGAGGTCGCGCGGCATGCAGCCCATCCTGGCCGACAGTGCCGCCGCCAGCCCGGCCGCGTGGCCGGTGGCCATGCAGTTGCCCATGCTCTTGCCTGCCGCCGCCCCCGCGTGCGTGGCGGAGATACACCGCCCGCCCACGAGCAGGCCGTCGAGTTTCTCCGGCAGGATGGCCCGGTAGGGCACGTCGTGCAGCCGCATCTTGACGTACTTGCCGCCCTTCTGGCCGCCCAGGTCCAGGAAGCCGCTCCGCCACGCGACGGCGTCCGGAAACGCGCGGCCGGCCATGGCGTCCTCTTCGGTGACCACGTACGTCCCTTTGACGCGCCGCGTTTCGCGGACGCTCACCTGCGGGCCGGCGCCGACCCACTCGATGCGCTGGAGGTCGGGATTCTCCGATTCGCGCAGGGCCTGGACCATATCGAGCACCTGCCGCCGGCTGGCGCACTCGGCCTTCGTGCGGTCCAGCGGATCGGTGGCGTCGATGCAGGCCCATGTCGGCGGTGCCGGAGTGATTGACCCACCAACTGACGCAGTTGGCGATGGGTTTGACTTCGACGAACCCGCCCGGAATCAGGGGACGCTTGCCGCGGCCCTTGCGGATGGCGCCGGCGACGTCCGAAGGCTTGACCCTGGCCTTGTCGATGTTGGTCAGGGCAAAGCCCAGCGTCATGGGCATGAGCGCGGCAGGCTCCGTCATCGTTTCGGCGCCGGCGTAGCAGGCGACATCGGCATCGCCCGTGCAGTCGACGACCACTTTGGCCCGGATCGCCATCAGGCCCCGCTTGGTGCAGACAATGACGCCCGCCAGGCGACTGCCTTCCACGATGGCATCGGCCGCACGCACGTGGACCAGGTAGCGGCAGCCGACTTCGTCCAGGGCGTCGAGCAGGGCCACCTTCAGGTACTCCACGTTGCACCAGACTTCGTGCTGGCCGAGGCGGACGGCCTGGTCGCCGTAGGCCTTCAGTTTTTCGATGACCAGTTCGTGGACCTTGGATCGCGGCTTGCCGCCGGGTCGCATCTGGTTCAGTTGCATCCCCATGGACCATGCGGCCACGCCGCCGAAGAAAGAGTGGTTCTCCACGAGCAGGGTCTTTGCGCCCGCGCGGGCCGCCCCCAGCGCCGCCCCGATGCCGGCCGTGCCGCCGCCGACCACGAGAACGTCGACCGAGTCGAGGACGGGCGGTTTCGTTCGGGCGCCGACGTCCGGCTTCGCGTCTTCGGCGGCAGCGCCCCTGCGCCCTGCGCCCAAGGCCGCCGCTGCGGCCGCAACCGTGCCGGCCGTAAACAACCCCCGCCGAGTCAGACCTCGCTGGTGGCTCATCCCGTCTCCTTTCAAGCAGGCAGGCAACGGCCCGCCGCCGTCTTCTTGATATGAGAGCACTACTTCCATATTGTGCGCGGCGGTTCTCCTGGACCTGTTGCCCAATATGTAGGGTGGGTGCTCTGCACCCACCAACGCCGTTTCGTCGCGTCAAAATGGTGGGTGCAGAGCACCCACCCTACATGAACAGCAATTCGGCAACAGACTCTCCTGAACCGCCACATGACCCTCAGGCGCGCGCATGCTGCCCGCAAGAGTGTACATCCGCGAGGGCGGCAATCAAGTCCGCGCAGGGCTGCGCGGTGTTCCGGCTGGAAACTCCGAACCGTATGGAGAAGGGCAAGACGACACCCTGCCGCCTTCCGGATGAGTCGGTGCACGCTCGCGGCATCATACCGGATTCGCCGGTTTGCATTTGGGGGGACTATGATTTATACTATCGCACGCTCGCAGCGGTTGCCGCTCGGCGCGGTCCGGGGCCGCGGTCCTTGCCTCATCGGCAACCTGTCATAGGGGAAGTCGCGCGATGCGCATCCTCAACATCGTCGGCGCCAGGCCGAACTTCATGAAAATCGCCCCGCTGATGCGGGCCTATGCGGCGTATCCGGACATCCAGCCGCTCCTGGTCCACACCGGCCAGCATTACGACGAGCGGATGAGCGACCTGTTCTTCCGGCAACTGGAGATTCCCGAGCCGGATATCAACCTCGAAGTCGGCTCCGGGTCCCATGCAACCCAGACGGCGGCCATCATGACGGCGTTTGAACCGGTCGTTCTCAAGTACGGCCCGGCCGCAGTGGTCGTCGTCGGCGACGTCAACAGCACCATAGCCTGTGGCCTGGTGGCGGTGAAACTGGGCGTCAGGCTGGTCCACGTGGAGGCCGGCCTGCGCAGTTTCGACCGAACGATGCCGGAAGAGATCAACCGCCTGTTGACCGACGCCATCAGCGATCTTCTCTTCTGCACCGAGCAGAGCGCCGTTGAGAACCTGCGGCGCGAGGGTGTGGCCGACGGAAAAATCTTTCTCGTCGGCAACGTGATGATTGACACGCTCCTGCGGAACCGGGCCAAGGCCGACGCCTGTCGCATCCTGGAGGACCTCGGTCTGACTCCTCAAGGATACGCCGTGCTCACGCTCCACAGGCCCGGCAATGTTGACGACCCCTCCGTGCTGGGCCGCCTCCTGGGCGTCATCGAGGTCGTTCAGCGCGACATGCCCGTCATCTTCCCCATCCATCCGCGGACGCGAAAGAACATCGACGGCTCCCCCCTGGCCAACCGGGTGGCCCAGATGAAGAATCTGCGGCTGATCGAACCGGCGGGCTACCTGGAGTTCCTGAAACTCATGGCCTGTGCGCGGCTGGTTCTCACCGATTCCGGTGGCATCCAGGAGGAAACGACTATCCTGAAGGTCCCGTGCCTGACGTTGCGCGAGACGACAGAGCGCCCCGTCACCGCCGAAGTGGGCAGCAACCTGGTGGTCGGGACGGAGCCGGAAAGGGTCCTCTCCGGCTATCGGGCAATCATGCGAGGCGACGGCCGCACGCCCGCCACCCCGCCGCTCTGGGACGGTCATGCCGCCGAGCGCATAGTCAAGATCATGGCGGAGCAGTTGTGACGGGTGTGCGCCGGCTCGCTTGCCGCCAAGGGGAACGCTCTATCATGGGACGCGAGGTGCTCACGAGATGGCTTGCGGCGGCCATGCTGCTGGCCGGCGCGATGACGGCGGCGGCCGAGAAACCTCCCGACAAACTACTGACCGGCCTTGGCCAGGATGCCCGACTGGCGGCCGAGGCCAAGGCCATGGCCGAGGCGTCCCAGAAGAAGTACGGCGCCGGCTATGTTACGCAGATCGACAATCAGCGGCACATCGTCTACGTCTCGACGCTGGACACCTACACGATGGGCCGCGTGACCGCCATGCTGGGCACTTACATAGACCAGCAGCGCCGGTTCCTGTTTCGCCAGCCGTTGTCGTGGAACGTCACGGTCATCCTGCCGACCCTGTCGGACTACCGACGGCCGCCGGCCGCGGGGTCGTTTGCGGGCTACTACGACTCGGCAACGCGGACGCTCGAGAGCCTCAGCCTCAGCGACGTCCTGGTGCACGAGTTCACCCATGCGCTGCACCACGGCGACCAGGCGGCGGCCAACCAGCGGCATCCCGTGTGGCTTCGCGAGGGGCTCGCGTGTCTCTTCCAGCGGTCGAAGGTGCGCGAAGGCCGGTTCGAAGCGCTCCTCGCCCGCGACCTGGCCGGCCTCCAGGATGCCGTGCGAGACCGCAAGAACCACGCGATTGCGGCGCTCGTAACCACGGAGCCGGAAGAGTTTCTGAAAGACGCCGGCCTCTGCTACGCCGAGGCGCACTACGTCATGTTCTACCTGCACCAGTTGGGGAAACTGAAGGACTTCTACGAGACCTACAAAGAGGGATACACCAAGGACCCAAGCGGCGCGGCCGCGCTGGTCCAGACGCTCGGCAAGCCGCTGGACGAAATCGAGGCCGACTGGCGGGAATGGGTACTCCGACAGCAGGCGCCGTGGACACCGGCCCAGCCGACGAAGCCGCTGCTGGGCGTCAGGATGGAGGCCGTGGCGGAAGGCGTCCGGGTCACGGGATTCGTTCGCGGCAGCGCGGCGGAGCGGGCCGGACAACTGAAGTTCGGCGATATCATCCTTTCGGTGGCCGGTCAGCATACTCTCAAGCCAACCGACCTGACGGCCGCCGTCCAAGCGTGCCATGCCGGGGAAACCATTGAGATCGAGGTCGTCCGCGGCGAGCGCACCGCGGTGGTCAAGCAGTTGCTGGGTGTAATGCCGCCGTAAAGCTGCGAGACTACCACTACAACGCCACTTGTGCGAGTTTCGCGCGGCGGGTCTCCCGACCCGCCGCGCCAACCGCGTTCTGGCGGCCCCCATGCCTGTTTCTTGCGCGGTGGGTCAGGAGACCCACCGCGCAAATCCCGAAGTGGCGTTGTATTACTACGCGCCGGCGCCGTACGAGAAGACCGGCAGGTCGGCCGTAGCAAGGCCGGCAAGGCACTGCGCGACCGGACCGAAG
>Ga0209777_10007731_pt1 | contig 11867 bp, 8 predicted proteins | sample FrelakmetHBP12HB_FD_187147 | JGI IMG/M metagenome (GOLD analysis project Ga0209777, IMG submission 187147) | Freshwater lake sediment microbial communities from the University of Notre Dame, USA, for methane emissions studies -HBP12 HB (SPAdes)... | ecosystem: Environmental > Aquatic >... | reverse complement strand
TCAAAACCCCCTCATCCTAAATACATAACCACTTTGATGTAGTCAATGCTGAAGGTCGGCTGCAGGGTCATTGTAACTTTGGCAATGCCTCGAATCTCCTCTTCGCGCGTGGCAGTTACATCCAGCTGGTAACCGATCAGCATCTCATCATCTACCATTGCAGCCAGGAAGCCGTTGATAGATCCTTTGAGGGCTCTTCTCACGCGGTCGTTATTGAGAAGGCCGATATAAGGATCACATGCCGAGCGGACGCCGTACTTGGCATAGTCTGTGATGCGGCGGGTGGTGATCTGCTGCCAGGCGGTGTTTTGAGATGTAGTGATGGCCTTGACAATCCTCGGTCCCTGGCGTGATTCCAATGCCAGTACCTTCGACTTGATCAGCTGTTCAAGCTGGCCAGGGTTGAGCTTGATCTCAAGTCCAGCGACGGAGACGGTCTTGTTGGTGAGGCTCACATGAGGCGACCTGGAGCTGAGCATTCCTGCTATGGCTGCGGATGCATAAGCACCAGGCAGGGTAACGTTTTTGCCGCTGGCCGAGTCTGTAGCGATGATGCCGGGTCCGACCATAATCACCCTATCGCTATCCATATTTTTGCCACCATCGCTTATTTCCTTAAATGTCGCATTCTTCTGGCTGCCGACAACTGCAATCCTGTCGTGTTTGATCTTATCTGTAGAAGCGCTCTCGACATGAGATTTTAACTTATTACCAATGGTTACGACATCCTGGCCGGCTGCTATGATTATATGGCACTCCTCATTCAGCAGCTGCTGGAGGCCTAGATCATACTCATTTGCGCCTGCAACTGCACCATTATCTCCTGGCAAATCACCGGTGAGCTTGCCGAACTTCACGAAGGTCGTATCATTTGGATACCCATCCGTCGTCGGCAGTACTAAGATGTATTCTCCAGTATCAGGGTTTTTTTCAGAAGAACCTGTTACGAGAGATGAGCCTGAGTCCTCATCATTCACCAGGTCGACGAGTTGCTTTCCATCTGGAACGGTGTAAGTCTCAGTTATTCCTTCATAACGCAGGGTGACCTTTTTGCTATTCTCCTTTTCTACGACATATGTGGCATAAAGCGTATCTGTTGATTCCGGGCCTTCATGATTGGCAAATGTCAGAGCGCCCGAAGAGGGAGTTATCGTTACCTCGCCGGTTTTGGGAGTACCATCATAGACGGTATTGAAGATCTTGGTCTGGCCAGTACTATTCTTCAATATTACGATCCTATTGCGGGGATCCTCCTTGATATGTTGTCGTTTGAGCTTGCTTGTCGATCCAATATACTTTTCATCGACTATGAGGCTAACTTCGTCAGCATTGGATACATTGATGCCGATATCGTTGCCCCATGTTCCGTGTGTGCGAGCTTCTAGCAATGCAGCAAGGTGCACAGTAACCACGTTGGTAGCAGGATCGGTTGTCTGCGCACCCATCACGTGGAATGTAGCCTTAGCAGCGGCGGCCGCCTTTGATATGCGGACGGCATATACTGTAGAGGCTCCGTTTGCATAGGCAAGCTCGAGTGCTCGCACGAGCGTAAGCTCATTTCCAGGCGTCTCAGGGTTCTTGAAGTCATCAGACGTCCCAAATATCTCCATGGCATCTCCCAGGCTGCTGAGGATCTTGACCTCTCCAAGTGGTCCTCTTCGAGCGGTTCCAACGATGCCTATGTTGCCTACAGTGATCGGGCCAGCGACGATAAGTGCCTCTGGCCGCTCTTCGATGTAGACTCCAGGCAAAACCATTTCTGCCATTTTCATTCCTCCTTTATTTCAAGGGAGCTGAAGGATCTATCGCTAAGGTTAGCCAATCAGACCCTCTTGCTCATCTATAATTCGTAACCTGCGCTGAGGAGCGTTTTCTCAGCTCTTGTTGAGCAATCGAAGATAAACTACTGCATTGCTATCAAAAGACGGCGCAGAATAACTAATGCGAAGTACATCTTCCCTTTTCCTGAGTACTATTTGATCTGGGAAATCCGTGTTTGGAAATGCCAGTTTTCCTGCAAAGTATGACTGGCCACCCAGACCAACTGTCTTAAAGTTTCCACTATCATATATGTTTAGCTCACCATTTTCCATCTTAGCTATGAATTCATCTCTTCTAAAGTCGTCTATTTCCAAGATCAATTTAGTGTTTTCATCATTAAGTTTTAGTGAAAGCGAATTTTCTTCGCCAGACACTTTGATAGTCTTACCATTGTCGATTTTTTCAATTTTCGCAGTTTTTGCCCAATCGATACCAAATTTCTTTGTTAGAAATTCTATGAGTCTTTCGTCATCTATTCCGGGAATTTTACCCCAGCTAAACACATACCCGCCATCCATCTCGAAATGGAAGGCATCTCTGAACATACGTACGTTGTTGAACTTGCGCTCACGGTTGATGCCGCTGATAAAGGACGATATTGAAACCTCGCCCCCGTCCCATCCGGGAGGCAGAAATGATAGAATAAACAATGCACCTATATGGGCTCCTCTATTGGTCAGGCCGCTAGCTTCTAGCACCGGAGCACCCTGATTATCCCAGCGAACTATATCGTCGCTGACTACAGCATATTCTCCATCGATTTCGATTGGGATCCGTGTGATGATGCTCTGAGCTCCATCCTTGTCCTCATAATGGAACTCGTAAAGCAAATTGAAGTCGGCGGTTTTGCGCCAGGCGTGCAGGCTGTCTATCTGCTCCGATGATGAGGCTCCTCCGGCGGATAATGTAAGGAAGCCCTCTGCCCTCAAATCATCTCTGGCAGCCAGAAGCCGCTCGTGCAGCGCCTCGAATTCGGTATCTACTTCCTTGAGATCACCCCCCCATAGCTGAAAGCTGACCTTAGCTTCCAAGCGGACGCCTTTGAGTTCAATGATCGGGAACGAACCTCGACTCTCATACCCGAGACTATTGCCAATCGCAAGAGGGCGCTCTTTTAGGGTAACGATAGAAACTACAGGCTCTGGCAAGGGGGATGGCATAAAATGAAGGTACTTACTCAAAGTGGCCAGCATACTTCCCAGAACTTGATCCATGGGTGGAGCGCTGTTCATATCTCACTCAATTCCTGATGCGTTCAGCTTTATTTCTGATATGTGATAATGGAGTTAAAATGTCGTCATAAGTACAAGAGATTCGTTGCCCAACTGCTTATGCCCCTGTGATTTGGTCTCACTGATACCTGTGAGGTCTGCAAATCGAATTGCCATTAAACCATTCATTTTATCCATTGGATTAGAAGCCAATTCCTCGCCGGTGCTGCGAATCATCCCTCCCACCTTTCTTGATGACTAATCGGTCGATGCGATGCCCTGTAAAATACGGGTTAGCATGCCTTTAGATCTTAGGCGAACTGCTCGACTAAATGCTTTCAGTTTCCCTATGATTTAGTATTATTTGGCGTTCATATGTACAACCCTAACTCGCCACATTTCCATAGAATAATCAAATACGCATCTAAATTCGATGTAGAAAAAGCAAGCTGATCCATGAGTATCATAGCACAAGCGCTCACTCCTGTAATTTCACCGATCATCCTATATTGATACTTACAATGGATATTAGTTATATATATTATTGTCGGGCAGTAAGCCCGCGATGTAGAGTCCTAAAAGCTTGGCAGTTATATACCCGTCACCTCCGATATGGTATGGGCAAGACAGAAGAAATAGGGTCTTGAGACTGACTCCTGCCAAGGTCAAATACAATATCCTAGCTAAAAGCAATGATATTAGCTCCCGAATCATATCGACAGGAATGAAGGTCAGCATTCGAACGATCAAGAGTGTCTGGGGACATTGAATGAAGAACATAGAGCTATTGGCACCAAGGAAATTTGGCAAATTCTTGGATTGGCATAATCAGACTCGCTATCTTAGAAGCCTCGATGAAAACACTATCTTCAGACTCTAGAAGATGCTTTGGTCGAGAATGCCTGTAGAGTGCAAGCTGAATCATTTCCCTTTGAAATAGAGAGCGATTTTTAATGAAGCAAGAAGATTTAAGAGGTAAGGCAGGGTATATGATGCCGAACATTCGGGACCCTACAATCCTCCTTCTTGGAAGCAATAACCATAATCGGTCTACCAGTAATTCAGGAGCGCCTTTTGAACCAGAAGGCGTCTCTCCTCGACCTCCGGATCCAGGAGCGCCATGGGAAGGACCCGGATCATCTGATCTAGGTACCAGGCCTTTCGCTCCATCAGCTCCAGGGCGGAGTTGGAAGGCAGAGACTCAATCATCTGCATTGCCAGATCGCAGGAGGCTTGGATGGAAGTGCGAAGCCTCCTCCCGGCTTCATCCGGATGGCAGTTCAACTTGCCTGTATCCTGATAAATGGCCGTTCCCAGATCCTGAAAGGCCTCGATAAAGAGGCTGAATGAGGAATCATTGCAATCGCAACGGCCATGCGTCCCGGCATAGCCGCAGCCCTGGCAGCTCTGGCTTCTTCCGTACTGTATGCAAAAAGGGCAAGTTCCCGGCCGGGTGGGCAGGTGGCCGAGTATGGTGAGAGCCAGGGCCCGTGCAAACTTGTGCAGCTCCTCCGGCCTCACTGTCGGCAGTCTCCGGGAGAACAGGTCTGCCCGGCGAAGATATTCCTGGCAGCTCATGATGACCGCAGCATTGGCTGCATCCAGTGACTCGATGGTGATCAAAGACGCAGCTGCTTCAAGCTCGCTTGCTCTGTCCGTCATATCAGTAGTAATAGTTGCTAACGAAGGCTGCAAAAATAAAGGTGCTTCTGGTGGCCAGATCACCACTCGGAAGCTCCGCTCTAGTACCCTCTCTGGGTGTGTGTCATGTTGTTGCAGAACTTGAACTTGTCACGGTCCTTGTCCTGCATATAGACATACCCGATTCGCCTATCATCAACATGCTCCTCATACTCCTCTTTGGCATCCTCCCGGCAAGAGGAGCAGGCGCCACGCGGCAGCGAGACACAGAAGGCTGTGTTTAAAATGCCATATCCGCGCTGGGCAGAGGAGGAGATGGTTATGAAGCCGGCACAATTCGAGCAGAGCCGAACCACTTCCTCCTGGTTCTCATTGATCATGTCCGTATCATAGAAGACGCGCTTTTTCCTGCGGTAAAAGTCGCCCAAACCCTGCAGCGCATCTTTAACCAGTTCATCTCTATCGTCCCAGATCTTCTGAACCTGTCCTACCGTTTTCTTGATCTCGCGCCACATCTCATCCGTCTGCACAAACCTTCCCGGCACATAATCCGGCTCTTTGACATGAGAGTAATCAAGGCCTGCCATGGCCTGGATGATGCCCGTATTAACATAAGGCAGGGCGGTCTCTACTGCATAACCGCCTTCCAGGACACAGATGTCCGGGGCGAGCTTTTCATTGAGCCTGGCGTAGCCGTTGGCAGAGAAGCGCATATTGGCCAGGGGATCTGTGTAGTGATTGTCCTGGCCGGCCGAGTTGAGGACGAGATCAGGCTTGAATTCCGCCAGGATGGGCAGAATGAGGTTATCCAGAACGTAATGGATCCCTTCGTCGGTGGTGCCCGGAGGCAAGGGGATGTTGAGAGTGCGGCCTAGTGCCTGCGGCCCACCCATCTCATTGACGGAGCCGGTGCCCGGGTAGAGGGTGCGCCCATCCTGATGGAAGGATATACAGAGTACATTGGGGTCGTGCCAGAAGATCTCCTGAGTTCCATCGCCATGATGAACATCAGTATCGACGACTGCGATTCTCTTATGGCTGTACTTCGTCCTCAGGTACTCGACAAGGATGGCCATATTATTGATATTGCAAAAGCCCCGGTTGCCGTGCACCACGCGCATGCTGTGGTGGCCCGGTGGGCGAACCAGTGCAAAACCGTTTCTTATCTCTCCCTTCTCCAGTGCATCGGCCAGGGTGAGGGTGCTGCCTGCCGCGATGAGGTGGGCCTGTGTGACCTGTGATTCCACATCCGGAACGCAGAAATGGGTCCGAGCAATATCCTTCATCTCAGCCAGGCGGGGTTTGTACTCCTCGATTTCAGGAAGGTCCATCAGCCCCTCCTCGAAGATCTGGTCCCGGGTGTAAAGCAGCCGTTCTTCTCGTTCCGGGTGGGTAGGTGAGATGGCCCAGTCGAAGGCCGGGAAGAATATCAGGCCCGTCCTGGCTTTCCTTAAGGACGACATCAACAAGGCCCCCAGGATGGCAGAAGGCCTGCAGGAATTTCCATCCGGATGTCCAGGAGCCTTCCTACGGTTGTCCAGCCACGGATCATATTGAAAACCTCGCTGTAGGTAACCTCGGCCTCACCCGCGTATTCTCCTATGCCCAGGCGCTCCGCGCGCTCGGCTAGAAGTCTTTTCGCGAGCCTCTCGGCATATTCTGTGGTCATCTTTTTGTCTGTCACTTTGCCGATGAGGCCCTCTTCGGCCACGATGTACTCATTGCGTTCGGTGTCGATATGCAGGTTCAAGGTGAGGGTGGGCCGGGCCACGGCCGCGCCTATGGCATTGGCCACAGGTGCATACTCGGGCACAATGGAGGCGGCGCCGAGACGCGCGGCGACCAGCGGCACCAGCGCAGGAGCGCCACCGCCCACGCCGATGACGCTCTGAGCCAGGAGCCTCTCTTTTTTAACTATCTCCCAGATGCGATAGGCGGGTTCCTGTTCCCATTCTTGGAACATCTCATTGACCTCAAACACGATTCTGTCCACAACGGCATCGACAACACTCTGGGCTGCTTCCAAGGAAGAGCAGCCCAGCTTGTCCGCCACATCCTGCATAGCCTTTTTGGCTTTTGCTCCGTCGCCGATGCTCGATAGTCCCAGGACGCGCAAAGCATCGGTAGGCGTGGGTCCGGTGCCTCCCATACAAAGGGGAGGACCGTTTCTGTGCGGTCCGATGGCCAGGCAGCCTCCGGCGACGTTTATTACGCTATCGCCACCAATAGCCACCGATTTGACGGCGAACGCCCTTACCTGAGTGAGAAGCGACCCCACTTGGGCCCCTTTGGACGAGAGCAGGGGCTTGCCTGAGAGGATCAGTGCCAGGTCGGTGGTCGTACCGCCGATGTCGACGACGACAGATGTCTGCCCCGGCGTCGTCAGCGCCAGAACGCCCATTATGCTGGCAGCGGGTCCCGAGAAGATGGTCTCTACCGGCATTTGCACCGATTTGTCAAGAGGCAAAGTTCCGCCGTCTGCCTTGAGGATGTAAACCGGCGAGGATATTTTTCGATGTTTCAGCGCCCTGGCCACGGCTTCGGCGAACTCCCTGTATTTGTCCTTGGTCGCCACTGTGAGCATGGTCGTAGCCGCTCTCCTGGGAAAGTTGAGCTGGCCTGAGACCCTGTGTCCCAGCTCAATCTCTGCCTCTGGCATAGCTCTGGCCATGATCTCTCCGACCTTCAGCTCATGGGCATGATTTCGCTGGCAGAACTTGCCCACAACAGCCACGCGGGAGAAGCCCTGGCCCGAGATCTTAGAGGCGGCGTCTTTGATCTGGGATTCATTGAGCCGTTCGATCTCCTTACCCCGGAAGTCGATAGCACCATCCAGGATGATGGCCTCGCCCAGGGAGTAGTCCTTGGGATTTGTTCCGGGCCCGGGGATGAGCACCAGGGCCACGGGGTCGGTCTTGCCCTCGGCGATCATATTTGTGATAAGAGTGGTGCTCAAGACCACCCTCTCGATCTTGCTGGTATCAACTCCTTTGACCAGCTCATCCAGAGCGCCAAGCAAGCACTTCAACAGATCATCGTGATCTGTCGGCACGTAAGCGGTTTTGGTCACACTACCACCATCCACCAGGACGGCATCTGTGGTGGTCCCGCCGACATCAATTCCAATAAGCATTTTCCATTCGCCTTTCCATAGGCGCACAGATCTGGATGTATATCGGCTTTGTGGTCTTTTTGATATTGGTTCCTGTTGATGGGATCTTTTTGAGCAGCGAAGAAGACCGGAATGTTGCGATTGAAAAGCCCGGCTCAACCGGTCCATTTGTCTCATTAAGACGCAGGCCAAGCGCTCGCGGTGATGGAGGAACCAAAATCCAAACACCGCGGACGTTTGCTCCGGCAGTCAAGACCTCTTCCTGAAACATCCATAAGCGCCTAATGCCTCCCCCTGAAAAAGTTATGGAGGCCGTCTCCCTCAAGAGCCGATGTCGGGGAACTGGAACTGATCCGGCAGGAAGTTGGAGGCACCGGCTTCATAGAGGTCCAGCTCAAATATGGAGTACTCGATCTTATTGCCTGTGTCATCGGTCACAAATAGCAATGGCGTATTGTAGCGATAATAGCCGTGAACGTTCTGAAATCGTCCCGCCTGCCCATCCCACCGATCTCCGATGGTAAAGTAAAGGCCATAGTCTCCATCTTTGATGCCGGTGATATCGAGGGATTCCTTGGAGCGGAGGTATACGACCAACAGGGGCTTAACATTCTGGTCGGTCAGAACGGCCACGGTGTCCATGGTCCAGTTGTTATGGATGGTGAGGAGACCATAGCCGTCCCGCTGCGTGTCCCGGATATAGGTTCCGGTCTCTGGGCGGTCGGCTGGTACCGATACTGACAAGGAGCATAGGATAAAAATTGCCAATGTTATGGTTAGCACGAAACGCCTAAAGGCAACAGTTTCCTGCAAAAGGTGGCTCCAAGATGAAGAGAATCGCAATGGCTGGGAATTGGTCCAAGAAGGCATGCAAAATCGCCCTACAACCTGCTTTGAGAAGATACCGCCGTTACCTTGAAGATCGCATATTAGCTGCATCTACTATTTGATTGCTACTTAAATTGAGTTAAACTTTTCCTTGATTGGGCAGAAACAGACGCGCCTTCAACCAGCCAGTTTGACAGCTTTAGAAATATTGCGAAAAAAGAATAACCAGATATCGTAATCGGAAGAAAGCAACAGCTTTCGCGACCGATTTACGGCAACCCCGCATCCATCGTATACACTCTGGTGTGACCCCATTGCGAGCCATCAAGCCCCGGCTCTTCATCTTGCCAGTATCCAAGCTTCATTTTGCTCAATATAGCATTTCATGCGATACTTGGGCGGAGACAGTTAAGTTGATAATCCCCCTGCGCTATCGGTAAATTTGAGGATCAAATGAGCAACCTATTTGAGTATTCAATAAGTCTGCTGGTCGTTTTAATGACTGTATCTTTCATGATAGGCAGCGCCCAAGAAGACAATAATGCAGCGTATAATAATACTTTGAAGAATATTAGCACAAATCTTTCTGCTATGAATAAAACCGTCCTTAATAGAACAAACATCGAGAAAATTGACCCTGTGAAGAAGATCATAGTCATCAACAGCACTAATGTGGCCGATTCAGCGAACGGTATTGGATTTGATAACTCTGAAAATGCTTCAAAAGTGACTCCATTCATCATTTGCGGTTACACTAGACCGACAAGAGACGCAATTTATAAAAACCAGTCCTCGCTTAATGCAGCTATTCTCAGCCGTATCGTCGAAGGGACGCCGCATGGATACGCGACATATTATTAGTTTTCCCAAGCGGTTTTTGTGTTTTGATAATCCGACCGAGCCCGAGTGCTTGAGTCCCTTTATCAAATAACCTGAGACCCGATTACGATTGCTGGTTGCCATTCTTCGCTACTGCCAACCACCTGGCGAGCATTTCTGACAGTTCTCTTCTCTGGACGGGCTTGGCAATGAAATCGCTCATCCCAGCCTGAATACACTTCTCCCGATCGCCTTGCATGGTAGCGGCGGTCATAGCAATGATCGGAATGCGTGGATTGAGCGCCTTCGATCCCTCCTGACGAATGACTCGTGTGGCTTCGAAACCGTCCATCTCAGGCATCTGGCAGTCCATCAATACCAGGTTGTAGGGAATCATCCGGAGTGCATTGACGGCTTCTTGGCCATTGGCCACCACATCCGTTCTGAGTCCCATTTTCTTAAGCATCGCCTGTGCCACTTTCTGGTTAACGGGGTTATCTTCTGCCACCAGGATGCGCATTTTGCAATAGCCGTTTCCAGAAATTGCAGGTTCACCAGCGGAGGGCTCCATTGCTACTTCGCCCTCAATCCAGGCAAACTTCTCCTGTGCCGATCCCGATCCGGCTGGCTGCCTCTCAAACACCGCTGTGAACCAGAAGGTGGACCCAATGCCCTCTTTGCTTTCCAAGCCGATCTTGCCTCCCATCGATTCTGCCAGCTGTTTGGAGATAGCCAGCCCCAGGCCAGTTCCGCCGTATTTGCGCGTTTTCGAGCTATCTACCTGAGTAAAAGGTGAAAAGAGACTATCCAGCCGGTTTGCCGGGATACCGATGCCCGTGTCGCTAACTGCGAAGCAAATTGTGACATTTTTTTCGTCTTCGCCCTCCATGCTGACGCGGATCTCAATCTTGCCCTTATCGGTAAACTTCACGGCATTGCCTCCCAGGTTGATTAGAATCTGACGCAGCCTTCCCGGATCGCCGCGCAGGAGCAACGGAACTGCTGGCTCCAACGGACAGACCAGCTCCAGCCCTTTCTCATGGGCGCCGATGGCCAGGAGATCAACAGTATCTTTCAGCATCGAGCGCAGATCGAAGTCCAGCGTTTCCAGCTCCAGTTTGCGGGCTTCGATCTTGGAGAAGTCCAGGATGTCGTTGATGAGAGACAATAGGATTTCGCCGCTGAAACTGGCGATTTGTGCATATTCATACTGTTCAGCATTCAAATCCATATCTAGCAGAAGCCCGATCATGCCAATGATGCCGTTCAAGGGGGTGCGAATCTCGTGGCTCATGTTGGCCAAAAACTCAGATTTGACTTTGGTTGCTGCCTCAGCCGCTTCTTTGGCTTCGCGCAATACAGTCTCCACTTGCTTTCGCTCGGTGATGTCACGAGCAATCCCAAGCATTGCCGGATTGCCATTCAGCATAATCTTTCTTATATTCAATTCCACAGGCACCTGAGTGCCATCTGATCGCACGTGATTGCTCTCATAAGAACTATCTGCATTTTCCAGGGTCTTCAAGCGCCACGATGCCTTGGCTACAAGTGATTCAGGAAGAATGTCTGACACATGGCGACTAAGCAGTTGCTCGCGGGTGTACCCAAGCTGCTTGCAGGCAGCAGCGTTCACTTCAATGAAAGCCCCTGTTTGATTCACAATGAAGATTGCGTCTGGAGCCATTTCGACCATAGTGCGGAATCTGAGTTCACTCTCTTTCAATGCCTCATCGGCCTTTTTACGCTCAGTAATATCTGTGAGCATGGCAAAGGACCCTGTAAATTGGCCAGCTTCATTTTTAAGCACTGTTGCGGATACTATTGTCCAGCAGCTGCTTTTGTCCTTGCGGCGGAGCCTGCGCTCATATTGCCCACCTGCACCGGCGGCACGTTTTCCCATAGCGGCTAGATGATCTGGCAGGTCCTCTTCGAAGATGATGGAGATTACCGGCCGATCGAGCATCTCCTCTGGCAGATATCCCAGCATGTCAGCCAGTTTCTGGTTCACGAACGCGAAGCAGAATTGACTATCCAAAATCATGATGCCCTCATTGGCAGTCTCGACTATTCGCCGGTATCGTGCTTCGCTCTCTTGCAGTTTATCCACGGCACGCTTGCTCTCGGTAATCGGGACAACGAGTTCTAGCGCTTCCGTGATCATCCCATTAACATCCATGATCGGGGTGGCAATGATCTCAGACCAGATGGTCTCGCCATGCTCGTCCGTGCCGCTTTGCCTATGAACCGCGACCTTCTCGCCATGCTCAAAGACCTTCTTGACTCCGCAATCCGGGCAAACCGTATCCCGTTGATTGTAGGTCAGGTGGCAGGACTTGCCCTCAACATCTCCGAAGATCTTCTTGATGACGTTGTTGGCCCATACAGTTTGATAGTCCCGAGAGATGATGGCCAGCCCTGCTCCGATATTCTGACCG
>Ga0209777_10007730_pt1 | contig 11870 bp, 9 predicted proteins | sample FrelakmetHBP12HB_FD_187147 | JGI IMG/M metagenome (GOLD analysis project Ga0209777, IMG submission 187147) | Freshwater lake sediment microbial communities from the University of Notre Dame, USA, for methane emissions studies -HBP12 HB (SPAdes)... | ecosystem: Environmental > Aquatic >... | reverse complement strand
ATCATCCCAGTATGCTCCGATGAGAGCGGTGTTGCCGTCAAGAGACACAGACCAGCCAAATAAGTCCCCTTCTCTGTTATCTGCAGGGATGAGCTTCGCTCCTTGTGTCCAGGTAGTTCCGTTGCGGGTGAATACGTACGCAGACCCGGACATATCTCCATGGTCATCATCCAACCAAGACCCGATGAGAGCGGTGTCTCCACTGAGGGAAACATAACAACCAAAGTTGTCTCCTTCTGCACCATCTGAGGCGAGAAGCTTTTGCGTCTCAGTCCAGTTCACTGACATGCTTGCCAAAGGAATGCTCGGTACCTTCGGATTTATCGCAGCATTTTTTAAAGACTCAACTGTCAGTACAGAAGAAGCCATTAACAATAGACAAATCCAAATACCAATTATTTTCTTATTCATGATTACTTTTGCCTCCCCTAAATATTAGATGTATAAGAGTTTATATCCTGCGGATTGATTTAAATGTTTTTAGGACAATAATTTTTACAATATATGTGCTGAAAATAGATTCGATCTAACAATTACACTCTCACTGTCTTTCTCCCTAAGCTCTTGAAGATAAAGAGATTTAGATGTAAAATTGGAGTCTCTTCTCCTGCACAAAAAAATTAATGCTTTGTGAATTTTTTCACTAATTCATCAAGAGCCTTTGATCGATGAGAAAACCTATTTTTTTCTTCAACCATCATCTCCCCAAATGTTTTCTCTGCACCGTCTGGGATAAAAATCGGGTCGTACCCAAACCCGTTTTTCCCCTGCTGCTTAAGTGTAATCGTTCCGTTGCATTCACCAACGACAATCATCGGTTGTATCCCAGGCTCGTTATATGCATACACTGAACGAAACACCGCAGATCTCTTTTTTTCGCCATCAAGAAGCCGTAAAATCCCTAGTAACCCAATGGTAAAAAACACATACTTCGAATACACTCCGGGAAACCCCTGCAACGTATCAATAAACAATCCTGCATCCTCAAGCATAAACGCATCATCAAAACGCTTCCGCACCGATTCAACACCCTGCAATGCGACCTCCTCAAGAGTATCTGCCTGCACCTCAGGGTATCCTAAATCTTTCTGCACCACCGAAAAACCTAACGGTCGAAGTTTCTCTGTCGCCTCCTGGACTTTCCCTTTATTGCTCGTAATAAAGAACAATGTTTTCATCGGTATCGCCCCCGTCGAACAATCTCTTCAATTTTCTTCATTACCGCTGTTGCATCCCCATTAAACTGCTTCGAATACCCCTCAAACACGTACATAAAACACTGGGGATGCTGTGAATGGGTTGACTCAAATGCTTCCATAAGGACATGTAAATCAACTCCTTTTGCCTCCAGCTCACTATTCGTACTCCCCAGCCCGAAATCGATGAAATACACACGATCATCAAACAGAATCATATTTGATGTGGTGATATCTCCATGGATGATATCATGGTTATGAAGCAGTGCGATATTCTCCCCTATCTTCTGACAGAGACGTTTCCGTTCCGATTCATCCAATGTATTCAGGATGTCTTTCACACGCTTCCCCATCACATACTCCATCGTGATAATACCAGCAATAAGATCAACATCATACAGAAGCGGAGCAGAAACACCAAACGATCGTGCCTGTGTGATGAGCTTTGATTCTTCTTTCGTCCGCATCGCGATGAGAACTGAATCAATCTCCTGGATGCGATATGATTTTTTCACCCGCCGCTTCTGGATTACCGGCCGTCTCATATATTCTGATACGAATATCTCAGCTTCAGCGCCACGATACAGGAGGGTACTAGTCACGCCAACTCACCTCCACCATATCGGTCCGGTACCGCTGGTTAATGACACTATCCTCAATGCTCATTCGCAGGCCACTGTCGTACATTACCAAACCAAGCCATGCGATCATCGCACCATTATCAACACATAAATCCTTCCTTGGAACAAAAAACGATGCACCACGAGCAGACGCCATGGTCTCAACCATCTTCCGCAACCGTGTATTCGACGCAACCCCCCCACCAAGAAGCACTTCTTTTTTCTCAGTATGAGCCATCGCCCGTTCAGTCACCTCGGTCAGCATCGCAAACGCGGTCTCCTGCAATGAATAGCAGACATCCGCCATTGGTTTTCCTTTTCGAATATAGTCCTCAGCGGTCGTCAGAACACCTGAAAATGCGATATCCATTCCTTTGATAGAATACGGCAACGCAAGATACGTTTCTCCGTTCTTCGCAAACTCCTCGATTTTCGGTCCACACGGAAATTCCATTCCGACACCCCTGCCGAATTTATCAAGACAATTCCCTATTCCAACATCAAGGGTTTCCCCAAACACGCGATATTTTCCCTCTGCAAATGCGATGACTTGGGTGTTCGCACCAGAGACATATAACAACACAGGATCAGTACATTCAGGAATCGTCCCTCGACCGATCTCAAGATGCGCCACACAATGATTCACCCCGATCAACGGCTTCTCCAAAGATAAAGCAAGTGCACGAGCAGCAGTTGCTGCTGTACGAAGACAGGGACCAAGACCAGGCCCTTGTGAAAACGAAACCAGATCAATCGCAGAAAAATCAACCCCTGCTTTTTCGAGAGATTCACGGATCAAGTCCGCGATATACATCGCATGATGATTTGCTGCCTCCCGAGGATGGATCCCGCCTTTCTCTGGTTTATATGTTTTAATCACATTAGAAAGAACATAACACCTCTTGCGGACATCTTTGACGATGCCGACACCGATAGAATGCGCGGTTCCCTCAATACCAAGACAAATCATCAACAGTCGGTAATAACAACACTATAAAATACATTTGGTTGACAAAAAAAAGTTCATTATTTTTCAACAACAACCTCTTCGTAAATGTAAATAACGCCGGTCTTCACCAATACAAAAATAACGCTAATACATCCAATAATAATGCTTGTGATAATGAGGAGAAGCATCCATGGAACGTCAGAAAATAGAGAATGTGGTGAAGGAACCTGATCACTTATCGTCTGAATTTCCCCTAGCAAGGGAGCAAAGAGATAATCCCAACTTCCGTCATTCTCATCATCGATGAGATACTCTCCGCCACCCGTCCAAAGAACAGCATTCGAGAGGCCACTGGTGGAGTTATAAAAAGTCCCATTATGATTTGACGTAAACAATATATGATGCTGTACCTGATTAAGAGTAATAAAATCAATAAAACCCGTTTCAGTGTTGGTAGTGTTTTTTATGGTCACGTCGACAGGGATTGACCAAGGCGATTCCAAGTAATATTGATTCCGTGCTTTCACCTTGACACGATAGTCTCCAGGCTTATCCCAGGTATGAGTAAGAACACAGACGCCTCCTGTCGGAGCACTAGATGTCCATTCAGAAGCAATTCCATTCCCCCAATCAATAGAATAGCTGAGCTGATCAGTCGATGCATCTGCCGAAGAAACTGAATATGTATACGAACAATCAATGAGTCCTTGGATCGTCCCGCATAATATCATAGGAACATTGGGAAAATTACCACTTGAAGCCGCATAAATAGAAACAGCTAACGGGACAGACCATATGCCATTAGGGACTTTTTCATTTTTAAATTTAACTTTTACATGATAAGACCCGTTTGAATCCCATTGATGCGTTTGAGTAAGAGAGGTGTGTCCTTCATCAAGCTGCAACCATGAAGACATAGTTCCATCGCCCCAGTCAAACATCCATGACGCATTATGATTCAATGTCACGATGGCATATTCATAATTTATATTGACAAAACCTTGAGTTGGTCCATCAGGGGATGCAGGAATATAGTTAATGCCTTTCGCCACCACAATAGATGCACCATCCATAACAACAAGAAGAATTGGACTAATTATAAGAATTACAATTACCTGAAAAAAAAATATCTTACTCTGCTTTCCACTACTGAATCTTTTATTCATTTCTTTTTGCATCCCATCAATGCAACACTATTAATGCATCTTTTCTTTCATAAAAAAATCGTATTCTTTGTATATATACTTTATTGGCAGGTGCCGTGAGAAAAAATTATGTTCGAATGCCGATTTCGACTTCGAGGTCGTCAATCGTCCATTTCTTCACTAATACCCCAGTTGGTTTCTCAGAAAATCGTACTATTTTTGACCGGGTTTCCTCTTTGATATGTTCACTCCACTTTTTCAGGGCTTTTTGTTTTGTCTCATCAAGGGTTATTTCTGTGGTTATCCGGTCTTCGATCTCAAGCATCATTTCCTTTCGCATGGACTGTATCCGCCGGATAAGCTCTCGAGCTAATCCTTCTGCTTCTAACTCAGGTGTCACGGTTGTATCTAAAAAGAGGGTGATGTTTGGTACCGCGGCTTTCACAATATGTTCTTTTTCATGCTCAACAATATCAAAATCATCAGAAGTTAACCGTATTTTTTTGGCCTCAACCAGAAGCGTGAATTCTTTTTTCTTGGTGAGTTGCTCATATAACTGATGTTTATCAACGCTCTCAAGGCTTTGTGCAATCAGTTTTGCTTTTTCTTTATATTTCGGCCCGAGATGAGAATATTTTGGTTTAACGGACTTGGTCATAAACATGGTGGTATCCCGAGCATAGGTAATGGTTTTCACATTCAGTTCTTCTTGTAAGAGGTCAAGTAAGGGTTGTGTTGAGTGTTCGATTTCTTTTGAGCAGACGAGGTATGCTGCTGGTAACGGGTGACGCCCTTTGATGTTGATTTTCGAGCGGAGTGCACGACCTGCTTCAACCAAGGCTCGTATCTGCGTCATACCATTTTCTAAGTCATCATGGATTGCTTTTGTATCAACCGTGATATAATCACAGAGATGAACACTTTCTGGCATTTTTGTTGTTCGTAAATTCTGGTAGACTTCCTCCGTGATAAAAGGAATGAATGGTGCGAGCAACTGAGATAATCCCACAAAGACGTCGTACATCGTGGAGTAGCCAGCCATTTTATCCTGGGTTTTTTCTTCAACCCACAGACGTTTTCGGGATCGACGGAGATACCAGTTGCTGAAATCATCAATGACGAATGTTTCCATCGCACGGGCTGCTTTATGGATCTCAAATTCCTTCATGTATCCTTGAACATCCTTAGCGAGTCGATGGAATCTGCTCCAGATCCACTGATCAAGCAATCCTCGTTTCGAATGAGGGACTCTATCTTTTATGGGGTCAAAGGAGTCAAGCACTGCATACGTGGCAAAGAAATTGTAGGAATTCCAGAACGTTAAAATGAATTTACCAAGGGTGTCTTTCACTGCTTCTTCGTAGAACCGTGTTGACATCCATGGTGCGTTCGCGGAGATAAGATACCATCGTAGTGCATCAGCGCCTTCGTGATCAAGAATGATCGTCGGGTCGACATAGTTCTTTTTGCTTTTGCTCATTTTCTGATTGTCCTTGTCTAACACCAAGCCTAACGTAAGGACTGTTTTGTACGGGTTTTCGTCAAATAAAAACGTTGATATCGCAAGTAAGGAATAGAACCACCCCCGGGTCTGATCAAGTGCTTCACAGATGAAATCAACAGGGAAGTTCTCCTTGAACAGTCCCTTGTTTTCAAAAGGGTAATGCCATTGAGCAAAAAACGATGAACCAGAATCATACCAGCAGTCAATGACTTCTTTTTCCCGCTGCATACGCGTATGACATTTTGGGCAGTTCACGACTAGGTCATCGACAAATGGTTTGTGTAAATCATAAGTCTCAGGGAATGACTCGCTGAGTTCACGGAGCTCTTGGACGCTGCCGACGCAAAGCAGGTGGCCACATTTTTTATTGGTGCACGTCCAGATGGGTAATGGTGTCCCCCAATATCGGTCCCGTGAGAGCGCCCAGTCTTTCACCTCTCGGATGAAGTCACCAAAACGCCCTTGTTGCAGATGCTTCGGATACCATGCGATTTGATTGTTGTTTTTCACCAATGATTCCTGGACTTTTGACATCGCAATAAACCAGGATTCCATGGCATAATACAGGAGTGGCGAATCACAACGCCAACAGAAGGGATACTCATGGGCGTATTTTTTCGTCCCCGCAAGTAGTCCTTGATCCTCAAGGTATTGAATGATATTCGGGTCAGCGTCTTTGACGAACTGTCCTTTCCACAAGGTGACTTCCTCAGGGAATGTGCCATCAAGTTTCACAAGTTGAACAACAGGCAAATCATAGATACGACCGATATTGTAGTCATCTTCACCGAACGCAGGAGCGATATGGACAATACCGGTCCCATCTTCCATCGTCACAAAATCAGCAAGCACAATATACCATGCTTTTTTTTCAGGGTTTGCATAAGGAAACAGTGGTTCGTATTCCTTATATTCGAGTTCTTTTCCGGGAAATTTGTCAAGAACCTCAAACTCCTGACCTTTCAATAACACCGCTGCGCGTTGTTCCGCAAGAATCAGTATCTCCCCATTTGATCGTACCTTAAGATATTGTTCTGTTGGATGCACGGCGAGTGCGACATTGGAAATCAACGTCCATGGGGTCGTTGTCCATGCGAGGAAATACCCAACATCGTCCTTGAGTTTAAATTTGACGAAGATGGATAGATCTTCGACTGTTTTATATCCCTGGGAGATCTCATGAGATGAAAGTGCAGTTCCACACCGAGGGCAATAGGGGACGACCTTATGGCCTCGATAGAGTAACTTTTTTTCCCATGCCTGCTGCAACGACCACCAGACTGACTCAATATATTCATTTTTTAACGTGATGTACGGGTTGTCCATATCAAGCCAAAATCCGATACGCTGGGTCATCTCAACCCATGCGCTTTCATAGCGAAACACGCTTTTTTTACATTCTTCGTTGAATTTCGCAACACCATAGGTTTCAATTCCTTGTTTATCATCAAGACCAAGTTTTTTTTCTACCTCTATTTCAACAGGTAATCCATGGGTGTCCCATCCTGCTTTCCGCAGGATATAATGTCCATTCATGGTCTCATATCGCAGTACTAAATCTTTCATGACTCGTGTGAGAACATGACCTGGATGAGGAAGACCGTTTGCGGTGGGTGGCCCTTCTAAAAAAACATACGGCGTGTCTCCTTTTCGCTGGATAATGGATTTTTTAAAAATATCATGTTCTTTCCAGAATTGTTGAATCTTTGCTTCGACTTCTTTCGGGTTGTATTTCTGCGATGGTGATTGTATCATATGGTCTTCACCGGACAGTGTCCCTATCTGGTAAGGTTGCCAGGTAATGGCACAACGCCGTTAAAATCGTTTCCCTCCTCTTTGGTGCTAATAGTTTTTGGGGTCAGCTGATTTCATTATTTCTCGTAAAAATGATGTCGCGTAGCAGCCTTTTTGTAGTTCGAACTGAAAGGTTACTGCTTGTTTCTCATCAAATAAATCATCGTTATGGAGCTTCCATTCAAGTGAGGAAACAAACGCAAGCAATGATCGTCTTGACCCAGAGGAAGAAAGAAACGGTATCTCAGAGATGATAAAATCCCGTGGGTCTATTTTTTCTTCTTTAATGATTCTCTGTTCGATTTCACCCATTTCACCAGCCGCAAAGACCGCATCAGAACCAAGGAGCAGTCCAGTAACGGTTGCTTTTTTCTTTGAAATTTGAAGGTTGACTTTTTCAAGGTTGCTGACGGTAACTGGAATATATTCCTCTGTTACACCACCTGATTTTATCGGAGCGATGAGATCACCAGATATCGCCTGATGAATAGATAGTTTCCGTCGCATTCGTTCACTCAGAATCTTGTTAAAAAGGATTGATTCATAGGCGTTCACAAACATGAGTAATAAATTTTTCGGGAGTTCTTGAAGTGCACCAATAAAATCTGTTGGGTTCTGAATCAATTTATTCAAAATTGCTTTTTCAAAATGTAATGAATCAGGATAGGAATGGAATGCTTTTGAATAATCCCTGGTTTGTTCAAGGTCTTCTCGTAAAGAATATGTTGTTTCATTTTCTCCTTTCATCGGATGTGCGATATAGGTCATAACTGCTTTTTCAAAATCCCCTTGGACAATATATTCCCCGACAACGTGGGTAATCGGTCGTATCACACCAAAACGTTGAACACCATAAAAATTAGGAAAACCGCCCCATGCCTCCAGAGGAGATTGTAACTTTTTTATCTGTGAGGCACTCACTGATGCATCAATATTCCGAATCGTGATTCCAAAACGATTTCCCAGTAAATTTCCTATTCGTACCGGAACATCGGATTGATACATATTTTCAAAAGACACATCCTTAATGTTTAGGTGGGATAACAGGTCAGGTGACACATGGTCAAAGGACATTAACTGGGTGCTTAAGGCTCGTTTATCTTTAGTCCCAGCAAAACTTATCCGCCTTTGAGAAAAGTGCAAACGATCTGCGATTTCCTGAACTAGGGTATGGGTCTCCCAGTTCCTTGCGGAGACCTCAGCGATGGTAAATATTCCGTTTTCTTTTTTTGGTGGATATAAAAAAAGCTCGGTGACATGGAAATCATCGATGCGAACTCGGAGTTTTCCACCAATTCCTGGTGTATCAACGCTATAGGTGTCGATGCCAATTTGGTGTTCAAAATCAGGTGTCTTCATCGATGCGTAACTCGGCGTTTTTATTCAAAATTCTTCCCGAATTGTTTTACTTCATCCTCAAGATATTTCACTGCTTTTTTCAGGATGTCTTCAGGGTTTCCTTTTTTTACTCGGATAAATAATCGTTTTTTAATGGCAAGAGGATTATCAGCCATACATGCAGCGTAATCAACATCATCATTCTGAAGTAAAATATGGGTAATGGGATGAAGAATGGTTTCATCTTCCCCGATGATTTCAACCTCAAGCTCTGTTTTTGTCTTCCGAATGGTTTTTAACTCCATATTCTCACAGTTCCTCTTGTTTTTCTTATTATAATGTCTGTAGGTCAAGTGACCCATAGTCATCTGCTATACGTCGATGTTCTTTATTCCCGCAGTTTTCGCATTCCAAGCCATTGCTTTTTTTCACGAGCGGGTGTCTGCATTTTGAACAGAGCGCTTTGATTGCTCCAAGGTTTCGGTCTTTTGTTTCAAGCTGGACACTGGGTTTCACCTGAATGACTTTCGCACGGACATAATCCTCAGATTTATACTCAGTTGATGCATCTTTAATGAATCCTTGAGCGATTTCTTTGACGTGAATGGTTGCATCAGTGTCACTAGAGATACTTCTGTTTTTCCCGGCGACATGAACGACTTCAGCGATAATCATTGTTGATTTCGCCATGATTATTTTTGCGATGACAATATCTCCTTTTTGGAGGATAACTGGTATGCTCGTTACGGGTTTTACCTCAGCAGTTCGATGTTTATCATTGACTTCGTATGTTCCAATTCGTGCAGCTCGAATGATCCCATTTTCTTCAAATGTCCCATCGCCAGGTAATAACTCTTCTGATGTAGAAAGTTGATCACCAGGCATAACGATTTTATGCTTCATTTTTTCTCACAAATCCAATTAGGCAAGTCAATCCATGTTTTAAAGGTTATGGTTCAATTGTCCTCCAGAAAAAGGAGCGATTCTTGAAGAAAAAAGTATCACTGCTTAGTATTTCCTTTTTTTTATAATTGCACAATTGATTTTGTATACATATTTTGGGTACATAAATATGCTTCAGCGGCTCCGCCTACTTCAGGTTGAATACGAAGTGCAATATCTTTTCTGGTTTGTAAACCACCAAACACTGAACCAGCGTCAATCGAAAGAAAAACAATGTCTCCTTGATTGATAGTTGGATGCGTTTGCGTACAAGAATTGTCGGCATCCCGTTGAACAAAAATCCCATATTCATTTTCCTCCAAATTAAAAATACTAGAATCATAGGTATCTACTGATTCTACACTCCCTATTGATTTTAAAAAACCAGCACTATCCTGTGTCACTCGATACGATGTTTGGATCCAGGTGGGACTTCTTGCAGTATCTGATACAGTGATTTCATCAAGGAGCCCGTCGAAATGATACCAATCATTTCTATTTTCAAATGCAATACTTGAATGCAGGGTGTTTGATATATTTCGAACAGTACCGACCGTGCTTGTATCAAGTGAGCCATCAACATAGATTTGTAAGGTAGTCCCTGAACGGAGATAGGCGATATAATGCCAGGTGTTATCCGTCACATCAACGATTCCGTTCAAAGAGGTTGGCTGTGACGATTCAGTGGTGTATAAAAATGCTCCATTAATAACGCTGAAGATATACCCTTTCCAGGTTACAGGGTTGGAATTCGGTCTGTTACTGAGGATAACTCCTACGTTTGGGTATGAATTCGCATCACTTTTTTCCCAGACCATGACCGTAAAATCACTACTTCCAAGATTAAGATTAGTAAAGTTAATGTAATCATCAGATCCATCGAAATTATTCGCACCGTCGACCTTCCCAGAACCACTAAAAGAAGGAACCATTCCCGGTATTCCATCACCACCCCTTCCATCATTATTATTTGAAGTTGAATCCTGGTATTCATTTGCAGTGCCGGACCCTGTCTCCTTCAGATGCCAGACTGACTTATAATGACTATCCCATACCCCTGTTGGGTTTTGTTGATTTGCACAACCAGTATTATTGTAATACAAGTAAATGGTCGTGTCACTGGTACTACTCAACGAGGGGATTTTTACCCAGGCTTGCAATTCACCGGTTGCACCATTGAAATACTCAATTTCATGAGCAAGTTTCACTCCTGTTGCGTTGGTAAATACGATATCATCACCATCATCCTGTGCATGTGCCGCAAGATCTGCATCCAAAGATATATCGATAGGGGCAGGGAAATCAGTTTGAGTACTGGTAACAAACGTATGGTCAAGAGTGAGTTGTTTACGATCCCTCCAAGCACTATCCCACCAGATCGCACCCGGGAGACCTTCTGCGGGTGCATTAAATAAACCGGTACTTGAAATGTGATGAGCACATTTGATAAAGGTATCGTTTAATCGTAGAACAAATTTATTTATTTCATTTGAAAGAGAAAGGTACGTCTGTTGAAGATCAATATCATGTGAACCAGGGGTGACCGTGATTTCAACGGCTATTTTATCCACAACGTTATTTGATACGTGGCCATCAATATCAAGGATTTTTAACCCTGTAGAAACACTATTTTTTGTTTCCTCCCCGGTTTGCATCGCGGTGATTTCTAATTTCCCTGCAGTTTGAAGAAGCAGAGACGCTGCAATTCCAGAGATTAAAACAAAAGCGATAAAGAGTATCATTCCTCCAGTACCAATAGAACCACTGGTATTCTGTAGTGTTCTTGTTATTTTAGCGAAATGCCTTCTAATTTCTAACCCGTCCTAGAGGAGGAAAAAAAATCTGCTATTATGCTTAATACTATTTTTCGCAGGTAGGTACGCACCTTTCTACCCGGATAGGTACACAAAACAGTATTTCCCCAGCTATGCACGAAGCTTCTCTGTAAAACAAGATATTTATTCTTTTATTCAATACATGACCTGAAATGACGGTTTTTTCAGGGGGAACTTTTATAAATAACCTGTTTATTTCGATGTGCCTAACAAGGTTTAAACCGCATAGGTGAAGACTATGTCACGAAAACCAGCGAGGATGTATCGATACGGAACAGGTATGGTTACCACCAGACGAAAATACATGGGTGGAGTACCGCCATCTCGTATCACCCAATTTGTCAGTGGGAATAAAACCGCGAAGTTCCCTGTTCAGTTATCATTAACTGCAGATGAACGATGTCAGTTACGCCATAATTCGTTAGAAGCTGCACGTATTTCTGCAAACAAGGCTCTTGAGAAATACATTGGAGCTGCGAACTATTGTTTGAATATCCGTGTATATCCCCATAACGTTATTCGGGAAAATAAACAAGCAACCGGGGCA
>Ga0209777_10007729_pt1 | contig 11870 bp, 11 predicted proteins | sample FrelakmetHBP12HB_FD_187147 | JGI IMG/M metagenome (GOLD analysis project Ga0209777, IMG submission 187147) | Freshwater lake sediment microbial communities from the University of Notre Dame, USA, for methane emissions studies -HBP12 HB (SPAdes)... | ecosystem: Environmental > Aquatic >... | reverse complement strand
ACCTTTCCGATAGCACCCAGCTTACTAACCTTATCTATAATGTCAGGCCCGATGAAATATATCACCTCGGTGCTCAAAGCCATGTAAGGGTCAGCTTCGATACTGCGGAATATACCGGAGACATAGTGGCTCTGGGAACTACACGCCTCTTGGAGGCTATCCGTCATAGTGGGATAAAGGCTAAGTTCTACCAGGCTTCAAGCAGCGAGATGTTCGGAGCTTCTAAACCTCCGCAGAATGAGCAAACGCCCTTTCGACCACGGAGCCCTTATGCGGTCGCCAAGGTCTATGCCTACTGGATGGCAGAGAATTACAGGGAAGGCTATGGGCTTTACGCCACCAACGGCATCCTGTTCAACCATGAGTCGCCACGGCGCGGCGAGACCTTTGTCACCAGGAAGATAACCCGCGCCATCGCTTACATCCTCGCCAAGAAGCAGAAAAATCTCTATCTGGGGAACCTCGAAGCGAAAAGGGACTGGGGCTATGCTCCAGAATACGTAAGGGCGATGTGGCTTATGCTGCAGCAAAAAAAGCCCAGCGACTACGTTATAGGAACTGGTGAAACCCACTCAGTAAAGAAATTCCTCATTGAAGCGTTTAACTACGCTGGTCTCGATTGGCAGGAATACGTGAAGATAGACCCCCGCTACTTCAGACCGCTTGAAGTGGATATGCTCATCGCGGATGCCTCGAAGGCGAAGAAAGAGTTGGGCTGGGAACCCAGAGTAACCTTTAAAGAGCTGGTCAGGATAATGGTGGATGCCGATATGGAGGCTTTGGGCTTGAAATCCCCCGGGAAAGGCAAAAGGATACTCGCGAAGTACGGAATGAACTCGGTTGACCGGGCTTTATGCAAGCCGGGAACAACGGAGGAGATAAGGTGAAGGGCTGGCTTGCTAACAAAAGGATAGTAGTGACCGGGGGAGCCGGCTTTCTGGGGAGCAATGTAGTCAAGAAGCTGGAGGAAAGGGGCTGCAAGCAGATTTTCGTTCCACGAAGCAAGGATTACAACCTTGTGGAAATGAAGGCGGTGAAGCGGCTGTACAGCGACGCCAAACCAGATATAGTCATTCACCTTGCCGCCAGGGTGGGCGGCATCGGCGCGAACATGAATAATCCGGGCAGCTTCTTCTATGAGAACCTTATGATGGGGGTGCAACTGATAGAGCAGGGGAGGCTATCTGGGATCGAGAAGTTTGTAGCCATCGGAACAATCTGCGCCTACCCTAAGCTCACCCCTGTTCCCTTCAAAGAGAAAAACCTGTGGAACGGTTATCCAGAGGAAACCAATGCACCATACGGCCTAGCCAAGAAGATGCTTTTGGTTCAATCCCAGGCTTATCGCCAGCAGTACGGCTTCAACGCCATTTATCTTCTGCCGGTGAACCTCTATGGCCCTGGAGATAACTTCGATCCCGAGTCCTCCCATGTTATTCCCGCTTTGATTAAAAAGGTCTTTGATGCCATGGATAAAAGAAAAAAGAGCATTGTAGCATGGGGAAGTGGCAAACCAACGCGAGAATTTCTCTATGTGGAGGACGCCGCAGAAGGGATAGTGCTGGCAACGGAAAAATACAATAAACCCGACCCGGTGAATTTAGGAGCAGGTTTCGAAATATCGATCAAGGACCTGACAGAACTGATACGTGAACTAACTGGCTTCGATGGCAAAATAGAGTGGGATACCTCTAAGCCAGATGGGCAGCCTAGGAGACGTCTAGATGTTAGCAAGGCAAAAAAGGAATTCGGATTCGAAGCCAAGATGGACTTCAGGGAAGGGCTCAAGAGAACGATTGAGTGGTATGCAAAGGAAATGTTACAAAAGGCACATCAGGCATGATAGTTGCCCCTTTCGACTCCGCAAAACACAGAAGCCTTAATAACAGCGGCACGAAGCTCCTAATTCAGAGGCGATTCTAGCCCAAAACTAAGCAGGGTTGGCGAGGTGTTAAAAGATGCTCTCTGTACTGCTAGCACGAACTCTTTATCGAATTATCAGCAGTAGGAAGATATTCTCATTGTGTCAAAGATTTGGTTTCCATATCACCCCCAACCACTACTACTTCCCCATACCAGATACGACTAAACTGAAGGACAACCTGTGGTCGAAAAACTCTGGGCTCGTTGGCGTTGATATTAACGAAGAGAAGCACATGAATCGATAGAAATTGTTAATGTATAAAGGAAAGGTTGAGGAGCGACTTCCATCAATTGAAAAGTTGAAATAGGTTGATTTGGCCAGGGAAACATATACACCCAAGGTATATCCCCGAAAATGAATGTGGTCTTCGCTTCTTACGGCGAAATCGTTAATTTTTCGATGAGTTTTTGAATGAGGTGGTTAATTTAGCGAGTTAATTGTATTAGCCGCCTTCGCTCAAAATTAAACAAAAGGTACTTCGACAATGAAGTCATTTGCATTGGCTAAGAGTATCTATTCAATCTTGAGGCTGTTAACACTGCTTCCTCACATTGTTCTGTTTTCAACTTCACCTAACCGTTGGATAATAAAGAGGGATTTGGAAAGATGGAGCCAATTGGTAACACGGACACAAAAACAGGCATCTGATTATCACTTGTATAAGTATTTTGTAAGAATAATGACCAGTAATCCGGAATTTCGCAGTGTTTTTTATTGCAGAATTGAGCACGAGCACCCCCTACTCACTTATATTATGTCAAGGTATCTTTGTGTTCCCCAGAGCACTCTCTACATTACTACACCGGCATCTAACATCGGACCCGGTTTGTTCATATTACATGGTTTTAGTACAATTATTTCGGCAAAATCCATTGGCAGTAACTGTTTCATAGGACAGCAAGTAACTATAGGTTTCAGGAGCAACGACCCAAATGATTGTCCAACAATAGAAGACAACGTCGCTATTATGACAGGAGCAATTGTGATCGGAGGGATTACGATTGGAAGTAATTCAACAGTTGGAGCAAACGCGGTGGTTATCAAGGATGTGCCGAAAAATTGTACTGTTGTAGGCGTTCCCGCCTACATTGTAAAAAGAAATGGATTACCTACCAAAGAGAGCCTCTAAAAAATTCATCTTTAGATCAGTGTGATTGCGAAAAAGTGCGGATAGCTCACACAGGGTAAGCAGTGACTGGTAGGTTAGATTGGAATCTCTCCCAGTTGGGTTTATCTTAATCAGAGACTCTAGCCATGTCTTGAGAATCGGAAATGATGTACAATATGAACATTCAGACATATTGCCCAGACTTAACAAAGGGGTTATTACCCAAATTCATGATATATTCTTGCCAGCAGAATACCCCACCAGGCAATGGGTTTTACAGGAACGCAGATTTTGGACTGAGCAGTATCTACTACACGCTTTCCTTACTTTCAATGAAAGTTTTGAGGTCCTGTGGGCCGCAAGCTACATGCACTTAAAACATGCTGACAAACTGGAGACTGCTTTTAGCTCATACAATAGACATGAGGTATTGCCAGGAAGCTTTTGGATGAGAAGAACGAGATAATTCTGCATAGTCGACAGCCGCTGAGCTTGCTCAGCCCAAATGATAAAGAAGGCGAGGTTTAAAGAACTGGTATCGAATCGTGACTGTTGCCTTCGCTGCCTGTTTGCAGCTACGGTTTCGACGACTAATCGTGTGAACGGAATATCTACACTGATCCGGAGAAATTGATGGAAAGCAACCCTTTGGTCTCTGTAGTAACACCTTCATACAATCAAGGACGCTTTATCGAAGAGACCATCCTCATAGAAGGAATCTTCAATCTTGCTGTGAACAGTGGTTGGTCAAACAATGGTCAATTTAGAGTAGCAAATCCAGAGAATTCATAAAGGTGTATTACTGTGAACTAAGCGACTTATTTTCTTCTATAGAAATATTGCCAATGCGCGGAAGGGCACCAACAGAAAATCAACGAAGGTTAGAGATTCAATATGCCGACAGTCAGCGTGATCATCCCAACATATAATCGCGCCTTGAAGCTTAAGGAGGCAATCCAGAGTGTGCTTGACCAAACATACACAGATTATGAGGTAATCGTAGTGGATGACGGCTCTGTCGATAATACCCGTGAGGTTGTGAATGAACTGAAACAACACAGCGACAAGCTTGTATACGTATATCAGGAGAATAGAGGGCGATCGGCCGCACGAAACTATGGCATCAGCTTGGCAAAGGGGGATTATATCGCGTTTCTCGACTCCGATGACAGGTTCTTGCCTGAGAAGTTAAGTGTGCAGGTAAAGGCTCTTGAAAACAATGGGGATTTTGCAATGGCTTATTCGACCCTTATTTTTATGGGCGAAAATGGAGCGATATTGGGAAGCAGCGACAAAGCGAGAACACGGCTATCAGGATGGATTTACCCTGAACTACTCTTTATTAAGGGAGCCATAATCATAACGTCTGGCGTTATGGTGCGAGCCAGCGTTTTGAGCGAAATCGGTGGTTTTGATGAGGAGATGCATATCTGTGAGGATTTGGATTTGTGGAGGAGAATAGCCAAACGGTACAAGGTACTCCAAATAGAACAGCCCTTATCCATTTATGCGTACAGGCTGAATGACCAGCCCGACGTGTTGGAAAACGTAAAAGCACGTTCCTTTTACTATCAAAAAGCAATTGCTGAAGATCCGGCTTTGGAGAAATCAATTCAATCGAAATTATTCTTAGAAATGTATAGCCAGTATGGTGCAGTGGCGCTATTTGAGAGGAATATTCCATTAGCTTTCAGTCTATTGGTACAATCCGCTAAAACAGACCCGTTTAGGTTCTTGTTTGTATTCTTCGGGCACGTTGTTGGCTACTCGTATTATTATGTTGGTTCTAGGCTATTGAGTTTATGGCGCAGGTATCTTCCTCATGAACCTTCAACCAAATAGGATCATCATCTGGGAAGTTTGCAGGTAGATGAATAAGGCTTATTCTCGGATGACATTACACTTTTGATATAGTCATTTTCGTGCAGCAAGAGCGTTAACTTATCTGTAGTTTGGGGTTTTGGCAATATCTTTAAACAATAACTGCTATTAGGTTAGGTAAAGCGAAACGGCGAGCATGGTAAGCCGAAGGTCATGATTTCGGTTCATAAAAATCAGCTTGCGCGAGAATATGTGTTGAATATATAGTGGGGCGGAAGGAGAAAGAAAGATTTTGTCCACTGATGAACTACCGTTGGTTTCTATCATAACACCTGCATATAACCGAGCTTCATATCTGGATGAGACAATTCAAAGCATCCTTGGGCAGGATTACCCACGCATCGAGTATATTGTGTTGGATGATGGTTCTACGGATAATACCAGGGAAGTGTTGGCCAAGTATTCGGGGCGACTGGTTTGGGAAACACACCCCAACATGGGAGAAACGCGAACGGTAAACAAGGGGTTGAGCATGGCGCAGGGCGATATCGTAGCTGTGGTGAACTCGGACGACCCGCTATTACCCGGCGCAGTCAGTGAGGCAGTGACCTTCATGCAATCCCACCCTGACGTACTGGTCGCGTATCCGGACTGGGAGAAAATTGGACCCAGCTCGGAGGTCATAGAGCATGTTAGGTTGCCCGAACATGATTATCTCTACATGCTCAGGCGTCAACTTTGTATTGTCGGGCCGGGTGCATTTATCCGTCGCAGGGCGTTTGAGTTGGCAGGAATGCGAGACCCGGAATATAAGTATGTGGCAGATCTTGAGTATTGGTTAAGATTGGGGTTATATGGGAAATGTGCACGCATTCCAAAGACATTGGCGACGTTTCGAGTGCACCCAGATTCCGCCTCAGTATCCCATAAGGGAGTGGCTATGGCGGATGAACATGTTCGGTTGATTGAAAAGTTCTACTCGCGTCCTGGTCTACCGCTAGAGGTCCGCAAAGTGCGCGGAGAAGCCTTCGCCTGGGCCCACTATGAGGCCGCATACGCATGCGGATCGGCTCGCATAGCAGCGTCTGGACACTACCTCAAAGCCATGCTGTACCATCCGCCGACTTTCTTACGCAACTTGATAAACTTGCGCAAATGGAAGACGCCCTTGTCTATCATACTTCCTGCACCCTTATTTAAAGTACTATTTGGGGGCTGGCAGGGTGTTCAGACAGTCTTCGGGAAAGGGCGTCGCCTGCTTAGACGGAAAGTTAATATCAACGGCTGAGACTGTGATATACTAACAGTCAGCATTGCCATACGGACATGAGCTTGTGCGAGGATAGTTGAATTGGTAATTCAGTTATTAGTTGAATCGCGGCAATCCTGAAAATGGCCAAGGAGGCTTTCAATATGAACATTCTTGTCGTCGGAGGTGCGGGGTACGTTGGTGGCGCGGTAACCGACTTGCTTATGCAGGGTGAGCATAATGCACGCGTCTATGATGCTCTTTTGTACGAAGAATCCTACCGCAAGCCAGTAGACTTCATATACGGAGATGTAAGGGATGCCGATAGGCTGTTGCCTCACCTGAAGTGGGCTGATGCCGTAGTCTGGCTGGCGGCGCTGGTCGGCGATGGCGCCTGTGGGCTTAACCCTGAGATAAGCGTCTCTGTTAACCAGGAATCAGTGAGGTGGTTGACTGAGCATTATGACGGGCGTATCATCTTCATGTCCACCTGTTCAGTCTATGGCGCGCAGGACGTAGTGCTCGACGAGTCGTCGCCCACAAACCCACTCTCTGTGTATGCCACAACCAAGCTCGCTGCAGAAGAATACCTTAAGCCTAAGAATGCTCTTATCTTTCGTCTGGGAACACTCTTTGGGGTTGGCGATCAGTTCGCGCGCATACGGCTGGATTTGGTGGTCAATACCCTCACGGTTAGAGCTCACCGACAGGGGAAGATCAGCGTTTTCGGAGGAGACCAGTTCCGTCCACTACTACATGTAAAGGATGCCGCACGAGCTGCTGTAGATAACGTGGCAACAAAGCACACCGGCGTATTCAATCTTGCCCGTCAAAATGTTCGTATCATAGACCTGGCTTATCAGGTGCGCAATCACTTTCCAGACCTGATTATTGAGCAGACGCCGATGAAGTTTCAGGACGCACGCAACTATCGAGTGAGCGACGAAAAGGCCCGGAAGGGGTTGAGGTTTAAGAGCATCTACTCTATTGACGATGGAATTGAAGAGATAAAGGAGTTATTGGACTCGCACCGGCTCAGGGACGTTGACAATCCACGCTACACTAATCAGACATATCTATCTATGTTCAGCACGCACAAGTATAGCCCCGGAGGTTAGGACATGAGCGAGACAAAACAATCAACCGTGCCATATATAATCGAAGGCGGTTTGGCCGTAGACGATCGTGGCGACCTGGCTTTTGTCAACGATTTCCACTTTGAGGGTGTTAAAAGGTTCTATATGGTGTCTAACCATCGCGCTGGTTTCGTACGAGCATGGCATGCACACCGGCACGAAGCCAAGTACGTAATAGCTGTGCAGGGGGCTGCCATTGTGGCTGCAGTGGCTATTGACAATTGGGAACACCCTTCCAAAAATGCTCAGGTTCATCGCTACGTTCTTTCAGCACAAAAGCCGGCTGTTTTATATATCCCGGCTGGCTATGCTAATGGCTTCATGTCGCTAACGACAGATACCAAATTGATATTCTTCTCGACTGCGACCCTGGAAGAGAGCCGCAACGATGATATGCGCTACGACGCGCACTACTGGGATGTGTGGCAAGTCGTCGAACGGTAACAACAAGGGGGAACTGATGAAGGTAATTGTTTTGGGTGCATCAGGCATGTTGGGCTCGATGGTGTTAGATTATCTTTCCAGAGATTCATCCTTAGAGTTGGCCGCCACGGGCCGTAACCAGGATTTCATTCATAGGCTCGGATCGCGGCTGCCTAGCGTTAAGTGGCATTTACTGGATGCCGTACGGTGCGAAGTGAAAGAGATCGTAAACATTCTCGGTGGTGCTAGCTGGGCCGTAAACGCAATCGGGATAACAAAACCTTATATCCACGATGACAATGCAGCTGAGGTGGAACGGGCAGTTGCCGTTAACGCACTTTTCCCGCATCTGTTGTCACGTGCAGCGGAGCAAAGCGGGTGCCGCGTGCTACAGATAGCTACCGACTGCGTGTTCTCCGGAATTAGAGGCCATTATATCGAGAGGGATAGTCACGATCCATTGGATGTTTACGGCAAAACCAAGAGCCTCGGGGAGGTTCATTCAAGCAATGTTTATCACTTACGATGCTCTATCATCGGACCGGAGCCCAAGGAACCCGTTTTTTTGATGGAGTGGTTTCTCCGACAACCTCGCAATAGTGGAGTCAGCGGCTACACGAACCACCAATGGAACGGGGTTACCACACTGCATTTTGCGAAAGTGTGTCACGGTGTTATCAAACGGGGGCTCGACTTACCCCATGTTCACCACGTGGTTCCATCGGGGGCGGTTTCCAAAGCAGAGCTTCTGCAATGCTTTGGGCGTGATTATCGGCGGCAGGATGTAACTATCACTCCTACTGAGGCTAAGACGGTTGTAGACAGGACCCTGGCAACCATAAACGAATCATTGAACCGACAGTTGTGGGAGGCAGCAGGATACACTACACCTCCATCCGTACCAGAAATGGTTGCGGAGCTGGCCAAGTTTGATTATCACTTTTGTCAGGAGAAGCCTAGATGAAGATTTTAACTATTCTAGGTACCCGCCCGGAAATCATACGCTTGAGCCGCATTATCGAAAAGTTAGACAGCCTTTGCCAACAGGTGCTGGTGCACACGGGTCAGAACTACGATGTGAACCTAAATGACATATTCTTTCAGCAGCTCGGGGTGCGCAAGCCGGATCATTTTCTGGGTGTTGGTGGGGGCACATTCGGCGAGCAAATAGGTAAGATCATTGCCGCCAGCGAGCAAGTCATTTTGTCTGAGAAGCCGAATAGAATGCTTGTCCTTGGTGATACCAATAGTTCCCTTGCTGCTATAGTTGCCAAACGAATGGGCATCCCTGTCTATCATATGGAGGCTGGAAACAGGTGCTACGATGACCGCGTGCCTGAGGAGGTAAACCGTCGAATTATTGACCACAGCAGCGACATCCTAATGCCGTACACGGAACGCAGTCGCGCCAACCTATTGCGCGAAGGGATAGAAGGAAATCGAATTTACGTTACCGGTAATCCTATCTTTGAGGTAATCCAGCATTACGACCCCGCTATCTGCAAATCTGACATATTGCGCCAGCTCCATCTGGAACCAGATAAGTATTTTCTGGTTACCATGCACCGAGAAGAAAATGTGGATATCGAGGCTCGCCTCCGCTCCCTAACCGAAGCACTCGTACTGCTTCAAAAAGAATACCAGATGCCGATAATCTGCAGTTTGCATCCGCGCACCAAGAATAGGATGCAACGCTTCGGCGTAGATGTGAAAAGCAAGCAGATAAGATTCCATGACCCGTTCGGTTTCTTCGACTTCATCGCTCTGGAGCAGAATGCCTTCTGTGTGCTCAGCGATAGCGGCACCGTGCAAGAAGAGTGTTGTATTTTCCGAGTAGCGAATGTGACCATCCGTGATGTTACCGAGCGACCCGAGACGATCGAGTGTGGCAGCAACATGCTCAGCGGTGCTGATCCTGAGATGATTCTAAACTGTGTGCGTGTCGTCCTAAACCAAAAGTGTAATTGGACTGTGCCTCGGGAATATCTTGAACCAAATGTGAGCAACACCGTGGTTAATATAGTGCTCGGTTATACGCATCTGACGCGCGCTTTGAAGTAGTAGACTGTTGGTCAAGCGCTCTGATATGAGATAAACTCTGGAGAAGCAAATACTTGATAACGGGCGTATATGTGCTTAAGTCTTGGTTTGCTAAATATATGCGTCTTTGGCTGCCCTCCTGAGTAACAGTAGAAGACTAAAGTTCATTTTCTATAGTCTGAACCTACGACCTATCAGTCTCACCCCCAGATATAGCACGAATATAGGGATCATATAGGTTGAACGTAACTTATGAAATCGCAGTAGAAATAGAACCTGATTTCTTGCATAGTAGTAGTCATCCTTAAGAGGGCTTGAATGGCAGCCACCCGACCTGTATTTTAGGTGATATATAATCGCCTTCGGCTCGAAGTATATTTCATAGCCCTTTTGCCCAGTTCTTAGGTAGAAGTCCGTCTCTTCCCTGAAACATGTTCCCTTGTATCTGGTTTCGTCATATCCTCCAACTTGACTCCAAGCTTGTTTTGCAATTAGTGAGCATGCATGTCCTGACGGGATCCGCACTCTCCCTTCGAGATCAATATGATATTGGGGCTTATCCAACCCGGTCCATTTACTGAAGACAACCACCTCTTTGCCCTTGCTCTTTGTGGAATCGGCATCGTTTTCGGTTATCATCCTCGGCATTATGGCGGCAACCTTCCTTGAAGCAGCCAAGTCGTTGTACGCACAAATCAACTTGGCTAAGCAATCCTTTTCTAGAATCACATCATCTTCGAGGAAGAAAATTAGGTCGCAATTGCTAAGTGGGAAGATAGTGTTGCGGTTCTTAGGCTGGAGAACTCTAGAAGCTTGGCGAAAATACCTGATCCTGGGATCTCTATTTACTAGTTCTTGGGCGACTTTTGGAGTGTCGTCCGTAGAGTTGTCGTCCGAGATAATGAGTTCCCAGTTACTGTGGGTTTGATCGAGCACAGACTTCACGCAGCAAGGTAACAGGTTGGACCGATTGTAGGTTGGCAAACCGATCGTTATTTTTATGTCAGAGATTTCCATCATAAGCTCTACAACTTCTCAGCTTTGCTGACATCCTTGGCTGCTATTGTGAGATATATGCCCATGTAATCCTTGACCACATTCTGCCACTTGAAGGCCTGTACTCTATGACGTGCCTTTTCTCGCAGCTTCAAAATCAGATCTGGCTTATTGATTAGCTCAGACATTTTCTCTGCCAGAGCATGAGGGTCATTCTCTTTAAAATACAATGCTTCATCATCAGAATATATCTCTCTAAACACCGGAATATCATTGGCTATGATAGCCAGGCTATTTGCGCCTGCTTCTAACAACACAATTCCAAATCCTTCGAGGCGCGACGGGCAGATGAAACAGTCTGCTTCCAGATACAGTCTATCCAGTTCCTGTTGTGGAACCAACCCCCACATCCTGCAGTTATTAAGATCATTTCTTCTAATCATATTCTGACAATATGTGAAGAGCGGCCCTTCACCCACGATATCTACGTATATGTTTCTAATCCCTTCCCCTTTGAGGATCTTGATAGCCTCGATGAGAATGTCTACACCTTTTCTGGGGACCAATCTTCCTACATACAAAAACTTCATGGGGCTAGAGTTATTCGCCTTTAGCCCACTGTTCTTAAAATACGATTCGCTTAATGCATTGGGAATCACCGCTATCTTACTGGAATTGATTCCCCAGGAAACCAAAACAGAGCGTGAGTGATTGCTCACAGTTATGACTTGTCTTGCCATTATCAAGCTAATATATTCCTGGAGAATCTTCAGGGGAATAAATAGGTATGGGAGGCTTTCCTTTGGCGCTTTGAACAGGAACTTCAGATGAAAAATCAATTCCTCTACATGGCTATGGTGAAATTGCTCTATAGTATTTTTATTTTGCTTGCCAAACAAGCCAAAGATGAAGTACAAGAAACCAGAAGCCTCTTGGAAGTGAATGACGTCGAAAGCTTCGTTTCTGTCTTTAAGCCATTTCCAGGCTCTGAATTGAAAGGTTGGGATCTTTCTTAATTTACTCTGAAGAGGCACTTTGAGCCTGGTTATCTTGAATGAATCATTAACATGGTCCTGCTCATCCTTGTTACCCGCCGTCAATACGTGTACATCCACCCCTTCTTTAGAGAGATAGTATACGAGGTCATAAGTCAAAGTGCCTATGCCACCGATA
>Ga0209777_10007728_pt1 | contig 11871 bp, 10 predicted proteins | sample FrelakmetHBP12HB_FD_187147 | JGI IMG/M metagenome (GOLD analysis project Ga0209777, IMG submission 187147) | Freshwater lake sediment microbial communities from the University of Notre Dame, USA, for methane emissions studies -HBP12 HB (SPAdes)... | ecosystem: Environmental > Aquatic >... | reverse complement strand
CAGCTCGTAACCGGCAACGCAGATTTGACCGCTGGTTGGCTCAAGCGCACCGACCATCAGGCGGATTGCCGTGGTCTTTCCGGCCCCATCTGGCCCGACCAGGCCGATCATTTCGCCTGCCCGCACCTCCAGGTTCAAGCCGTCCACGGCGCGCAGGGTGCCAAACGTCTTGACCAAGTCTTTAGTTTCGAGCAGGATCTCTGGTTCCATGATTATTTCGCCAGGAAGGTAACGTCGGCAGGCATGCCGGGTTTCAATTTCTCGCTGGTATCGTTCAGCCGGAGCTTGATAGCAAAGACCGTGTTCTTACGGCCCGATACCGTCTCGACATTGCGGGGGGTGAACTCTGCTTGGTCCGAGATGTAGCTAACGGCGGCCTTGAATACGACACCCGGGAAGGAGTCTACGCTTACATCGGCGGTCTGGCCAAGGCTGACTTCACCGACACGGTCCTCGGGCACATAGACCGTGATGGTCAATTCGTCCAGACGGGCGAGCGTGAGCAGGGCCGCCCCGACGTTGACCACGCTGCCAGGCTCGGCATTGCGCGTTATCACCACGCCATCCACCGGCGCGACGACGGTAGTCTTAGCGATCTGGTCATCCAGCAGGTCCAGGTTGGCTTGCGCCAATTGAACGGCGATCCTGGCCTGCTGCAGTTGTACGATCCCTGCTCCGGTGGCATTATCGGGGATTGGGCCTCCATTCAGCACATCCAGCAAAGCCTGGTCCTCGGGCAACTTGGCTTTAGCCAGGGATAGAGCAGCCGCTTTAATGTTAAGTTGTTCCGATTCGACTTTTCCGGTCCATAGAGCATACGTATAACTGGCACTGTTATAGTCCAGCTGCGCCGCATATAGTTTCTGATATGCGTCTGCCTTGTCCTTATTGTTATTCGGGTCGCCACTGATTTTGTCGTAATCAGTCTGAGCATCGTCCAGAGCCTGCTGGGCCAGGATCAGGCCGGAATGGGCATTCTGAACAGCGCTTTGATTGGTCGTGAAATATTTCTGGTTGTCATACGTCTGCTGGGCATTGTCGATGTCCTGTTTATCCTGGGCAATGGCTTTTTGGATATTGGCAATTGTTGCCGGCGAGGTCAGTTGCACCAGGGCTATTTTCGTCATCTCCAGGTTGGAGGTAGCAATAGTGCGCTGATCTTTAAGAATAGAGTCATCAAAGTGAACTAATACATCACCGACATGAACGGTGTCGCCTTCCTGGACATCCACAGCAAGTATCTTTCCGGCTACTTCAGGGGCAACATTGATCTCGGTCGTTTCCACAGTGCCGGAGGCGGTCAGTGCCACCGATGTGGCAGAGGCCGGATTCACCAGGGAGTTCCAAGCCACCGCCAGGGATCCGGCCGGGCGGACCCAGTAATACCAGAGCGCTGCAACCGCCCCCAGGATTAAAATGATTGGGAAGATCATTCTTGAGATGCGTTTCATAGAATAGTTCCTTTCTTATTCAATCGGAATAATGCTAATCAAGTTTTTTGCGGAAGCGCAGGGCGGCTGCCCCAAGAAAAACAATGGCAAAGGCGGCCAAGGCGATGATCTGGGGAATGATCATTTCGATACCAACCCCCTTGATGACAATACTGCGCAGCATATAAATAAAATAGGTTAGCGGGAATATGTTACCAACGAGCTGCAAAAAGACCGGCAGAGAGGAAACCGGGAAAATAAACCCGGAGAGCATCATGGCTGGCAACAGGATCGGCATGGTCATCAACTGGGCCTGCTGTTGGGTACGGGCAAAAGTGGAGATCAGCAAGCCGAGTCCCAAGGTAGGCAGCAGGTAGAGACCGGTCATGGCAAACAGGAGCCACAGGCTGCCGCGGATCGGAACGCCAAACCATAGCGTGCCAATCAGCAGGATCAAGAGCATATCCGCAAACGAGACCAGGATATAGGGGATGATCTTCGCCAGGATCAGTTCCCAGTTGCGGATCGGAGTCACGATCAATTGTTCGATCGTGCCGCGTTCGCGTTCCCTCACGATGGAGAGAGCGGTCAGGCTCGTGGCGGTCTGGAACAGGATCATGGCGATCAAACCGGGGACGAGGTTGTAACTGCCAAGCAGGTCCGGGTTATATAACACTCGCGTACGCACATCCACTGGCGAGACCCCTGCACCGCTTGCCCCTGCCAGCGCCAACTGCTGGATGCGCAAGCTGATCCCGTGTGCCTGACCGGCAAGAGTTGCCGCGGACAGCACCGCACCGGCAGTAGTCGGATCCGAACCATCGATGAGCACGGATACCTGAGCCGTATTCCCAGAAAGAAGATTGCTGTTGTAATCTGGAGGAATGGTGATGCCCACCTTGACCTTTCCGGCAGCGATCAGGTTGTTAACATCCGCATCGGTGGAGGCTACGTAATCGAACGAGAAATAACCGGTTACCTTGAAAGATTCCAACAGAGCCCGGCTGGCCTGGCTGTTGCTCTGGTCAAAAATAACCGTGGGCACATTTTTTACATCGGTATTATTGGCATAGCCAAGCAATAGCAATTGCAGGACAGGCATAATGAAAATGAAGATCAGTGTGCGCGGGTCCCGCAGCATATGCAGAATTTCCTTCTTGATCATTGCTCGAAAACGTCTCATGGTCTGGCTCCTCTTTGAAGGACAATAATAAACATGCCTGACTCGTTTCGCATCTTGATGAAAGTCAATTTGAGTCGGCGATTCAAGCCGCCTCTTCGAAGGCGTTCAATACTTTTTTCAACAACGTAATGAAAACATCTTGCTCGGCCGTGGTCAACTGGCTCAAGGCCTGTTCGACCCTTTCCAGCATGAATGTGCTGATAGCCCGGTAGGTTTCTTTTCCTGTCTTGGTCAGTTTTACCCGGACAATCCGGCGATCTTTTGGATCGGGCAGCCGCTGTGCATAACCGTTGTCCACCAGCCAATCCATGGTGCGTGTCGCTGTGCTAAGCGGGACTTCCAGGTCGCGACTGAGCTCGCCCATGGTAATTGGCCCTTCGTAGCGGGAGAAAACGGATCCAGCATTAAAGAACAGACCGGCATCCTCAATCCCGGCACCCTTGCCGGATCGATGCGACTCGTGAATCTGTTTTTTGAGCGCAGTTAGGTTTTCCGGCGTGACTACCTTGAAGTGGCTTCGCAGGCGGACAATCCGCTGCAGCAACTTTACGACCTCGGGAGAGCTGAATGGCTGAGTGATTTTGGACATAAATTTTCAACCTGGTATATTTGCGTGAAAAAATACTTCCAGAGCGGAAGCATTCTACCCGCGTGTCCCCGGACTGTCAAGGCACCTTTCATAAATGTAAGAAACATGGATTCGCGAGCAAAGCTCGCGAATCCATGTTTCTTACTTCTCTATAAGCCCCTATATCACGACGATTGCCGGGGGCTATTTTGCATGATCTGCCTGGCCACCTTCTGTGCACCCATCATCACATTCAGCACACCGCCGGCGGACTCACTTTGCGCGCCGATGAACCACAGGCCAGCGATGGGCGTCATGTGCGCGGGAGGCTTATTGCCGATGACCGGCGGCACCCCGCCGAACGAATGATGCTTCTGATGTGTACGCCGTCGGTAATCCTCCGGCGTCAGGATTAGGCGCGTGAGTGTGTGCTGGCGCAGGCCGGGGATATGGACCTCGGCTTCCGCCACCAACTTTTCGGCCAGCTCCTCTTTGCGGTCAGACCAGGTGCCTTCGGCGAGGGTATCGGGAGCAACGGTGTAGATCGTCAGCGCGTATTTGCCAGCCGGCGCCAGCGACGGCGAATGCAGCGAAGGCACGTAGATCAGGAAACCGTCCCGGCCCTCGTGGTAGTCTCCGGTGCGCAGGCGCTTCACTGCGCCCTCCAGATCATCAGTATTATAGTAATAGCACAGTGCGGCCGGCTGGTAGGGAGTGGGGTCGATGTCAATGCCCAATTGAACCATCAGGACTGATTCCATCAGGCGGTTACATTCAATCTGGCCGGCCAGTTCGGCCGGGATGTTCTCTCGTCCGACTAGGTCGAAGAAGACTTCCTGCATCCCGCCCGAGGCCAGCACCAGGTCGGCTGTCTCAATGTGCCCATCCGACCGTTCCACGCCGGTGGCGCGCCCGTTTTCAATGACGATCCGTTTGACGGCCGTGTTTGTAAGCACCTTCCCACCATTTTTTAGGACCACACCCATGACCGCATCCACAAGCGTCTGGCAGCCGCCCAGGATGTAGGTGTAGGCGGTCTGGGCGCTGTGCGTCCCGGGATGGGTTGGGATGCGTTTATCGAAGGCTGTCTCGAGGTGGATGGAGGGGACTCCCAAGGCGGGAAACTCGCTCGGGGCGGTGACAAAATCAGCCACGATGCCCAGGAAGAAGGTCTTGAGGACAGGCGAGGCGAAAAAGTGGTCCATCAAATGGCCACCATTCCAATTGACATACTTCTTGACTGGCTGGAAAGTCAGTAGCATGCGCAGTTTGAGCCACAGGGCCCTCAGGCCGCGGGCAGTCTCTGAACGGCGCCCCAGCGACATAAGCCGGATCATGCGGTCATAGAAACGGTAATAACGATCCAGTGCGGCGCTTTCCTGCGGGAAGAGCTGTTTAAGGCGTTCGCGCCGCCAATAAGGACCCGCATATTCCTGCGGCCGCCACAGCGCAAAATCGGGCATGGCCAGGCCGCGGTCTTCGTGCACGACTGGAACCTGTTCGCTGACGCCCAGTTCCTCCAGGATGAGACGGCCCTTGTCGCCGGGGGCGAAGCCCTCCAGCAGGAGCGGGCCGATATCCCAGCCGAAGCCGTCCTGCTTCACGGTGGCGGTGACCCCGCCCGGGGTGGGGAACTGCTCGAAGATCGTGACGGCATGCCCGGCTTTAGCCAGGTACGCTCCGGCGGTCAAACCGGACATCCCGGAACCGATGATGAGGACTTTCATGCGACTCTCCTTCTTGAGAAAAGCGCTAAACAAAAAGTGTCACAACGGAAAGTTTATAAAACTTGCGTGTCCTTAGTGCCCCTGTTGGTGAAATAAATTATCCATGTGCGGCCTTGCGGTCGGCAAGTTCCTGCACCAGTGCGGCGTGCTTGCTGCGGGTGATCGGGTACCAGATCAGGAACGGCAAGCTGAACAGGATGACGACCGCCGGGACAATCGCAAAGAAGAGCCGGATGCCCAAGAGGGCATGCGTGGTTTGTTCGGCATTCGGTACGTAACCAAACAAGCTCAGCGCCCAGCCACTGACCGCCACCCCGAGCGCCCCAGTAAACTTGCTCAGGAAAGCCCACAATCCGTAATAGACACCCTCACGCCGCTCGCCGGTAATCTTTTCATCGTACTCGACCACATCCGGCAACATGCTCCACGGGAAGACCCACTGGGCCGAGAAGCCCATCCCGGCCACGGCGGCAATGACATAGATCAGCGGCGTAGCCCCACGCGGTAGGAAGAAGCTGGTGATAACTGCCAGTGAGGCAATCCCCAGGCCCAGGGCATAAGCCGGGCCTTTGTTGATCCGATCCGAAATCAGCTTGGCTGGGATGAGAAACACCCCGATGGTCACCAGCATGACCAGCAGTACGAAAGGAACCTGATCTTTCATATTTAACTGGTACTGGATGAAGTAGGGCACCAGGGCGGTCAGCACGGTGAAGCTGAAACTGCTCAGGATGAAGGCGATCATCAAAATTACGAAGGGTTTGTTCTTGAAGGAGGTCAGGAAGGCCCTGGCCGGAGGCAGCGTGGAGGGCTCCCCAGCCAGCTCGGGGTTTTCCTTGACCGAGAAAGTGGTCACCAGGGTGGTGGTCAGGACGATACCACCGAAGACGGCCCCGGTGGCGCTCCAGGCGTGCTGCAGATTCATCCCTGAGCCCTGGAAGATGCCGGCTAGGATGGTGGTCAAGGCCGCCCCAAGGATGTATCCGAACACACTGAAGACCATGCGGACCGAGGTCAAGCTGGCGCGTTCGTTGTAGTCGCGCGTCATCTCGGGGGTCAGGGCGTAATAGGGGACGGTGGTCATGGTGTGGAAAGTATCCACCAACCAGAAGGTCAGCAGGACGGCTAAGAAAGCCGCCACACCGGTGAGACCCTTGGGCAGGGAGAACATGATGCAAGCAGCGATGCCAAGTGGAACTGCGCCGATCAGCATGTAGATGCGCCGGCGGCCGAAGCGCGAGCGAGTCCGGTCGGACCAGTAGCCGAAAAGCGGGTCGTTGGCGGCGTCCCAAGTGAGCTTGCCAACCAACAGGGCCAGGCCGGCCAGGGCCGGGTTGATTCCGGCTACATCAGTGTAGTAGAAAAGCAGGAAAAACTGCATGGCCGAAGTGATCAGGGCAAAGCCCAGATCGGCTAAACCATAACGGAACTTGCTGCCGAGTGTGAGTTTTTGTTCCATTGGTTGCCTCAAGTGGAGATGGATATGAAATTGGTGGGAGAAGGAAAAGAATTGTTGCTCTTCCTGGCGGCCAGGAAGGCCTGTACGTATTATAAATGAGTGGGTGGAAATGTCAATTCGATATGGGATGAAAACCTTGGTTATGCTCTCATTGGACATTGAAGAATCAATTCAATTGGAGTATAAATATTCCCATATCTGTTCTCCTATTGAGATAATTTGGATAGACAGCATGTCCATTCCACCCTCCGGTATGGTCACATTCCTCTTCACTGACATCGAGGGCAGCACGAAACTTGCACAGGAGCTTCCGGATATACGGAAGGCAATGCGTGAGCGACAGCATGCCGTTTTGCAATCCACCATGGATGCACTGCATGGTTATATATTTAAAACCATCGGCGATTCTTTTTACGTGGCATTCCATACCGCCGGGGAAGCCCTGGGCGCGGCGCTTCAAGCCCAAACAGCCCTGCACGCATAAGACTGGGTGAACGCTCCCATTAAGGTAAGAATGGGCCTGCACACAGGCAAAGCAGATTTTCAGGACGGCGATTATTGTGGGATACCTTACCCTCTGCCGAGTAAACCGTCTCATGTCCGTGGGGCATCGCGGGCAAACGCTCCTTTCGCTGGCAACCCAGGAATTGGTGCGCGATGAATTGCCGGGTAATGTGTCCTTGCGTGATCTGGGTCAACACCGCTTGAAGGACCTGATCCACCCGGAACATATTTTCCAGGTGAATATCGCGGACCAGCTGGTTGATTTTCTTGCATTGAGAACGCTTGATCCGCAAGGGACAAAATAGGTTATGGATAATCCAAATGAGCGTAAAAATATTATCAGCCTAGAACCACTGACCGTCGAACGGATGCGCGAACTCTGGTCCCGGACCTACAACCGGGAAGGGAAACCGGACTGGTCACACATCTTCCCTTACTATCACGAAGACATCATTTTCGAAGACAGCATCCAAAGGATCGAGGGCATCGCAGAATTTACTGCGATGTGCAACCGGCTGAGCAAACGCTGCGAGCAGCTTCACGTGGACATCCTCTCAATTGTCATGGATACCCGCCAGGTTTTCTTTCAGTGGAAGATGGTGATGATGTTCAAGAAATGGCCAAGCACCTCCCTGCACGGTTGCACGGTGCTTACCCTCGGCGACGACCACCGGATCATCATGCAGCGGGATTATTTTGATCTCTGGGGCACTATCCTAAATGGCATCCCCATGCTCCGCCGAGCCTATTGGAATTTCATGCACAGGTACTTTGGATAGGCGACAGTCATGAAACTCCCGGATGAGCTGCAATTCATTTCCAATGCACGCATGCCCCAAAAAACCACGCAGGCAAGCATGGATGGGCGCGTATGCATCATCACAGGAGCGACCTCCGGTGTCGGCTACCAGGCTGCCAGACGTCTTGCCCGGGGCGGGGCGCATCTCGTGATCGTATGTCGAAACAGCGAGAAGGCCGCCAGGTTTCAGGAAGTTCTGAAGCGTGAATATGCTGCTCAAGTCGATGTGGTTCTGGCGGATTTTTCACGGCTCACCGATGTACGCGAAGCTGCTGGAACCCTCCTGGCCAACTATCCCCGGATCGATGTGCTCATCAATAATGCCGGTGTGCATAACACCCGGCGCAGATTGACCGGGGAGGGCCTCGAAACCGTTTTTTGCGTGAATCACCTGGCCTCCTTTCTGCTCACCTGCTTGTTGCTCAACCGGCTGATCGAAAGCGCACCCGCGCGCGTCCTTCAGGTGAATTCCCAGGGGCATCGCTTCGGCGGCCTGGACCTGGATGACCTCAACTGGGATCACCGTCGCTACAGAGGCCTCCAGGGATACGGCGCTTCCAAGGTCGCCCAGCTTCTCACGGTCTGGGAGCTGGCAGACAAACTGGCAGGCAGTGGCGTGACGATCAATGCGATGCATCCGGGCGAGGTCAGAACCAATATTGGCATGAATAACGGGCTGCTCTACTGCTGGTACCAGCGCTATTTGCTCTGGTGGATCCTGAAGGACCCGGAAATCTCCGGAAATGCCATTTACTACCTGGTAGCCGCGCCTGAGATGGCGGAGGTGAGCGGAAAGTTCTTCAACCAGACAATCGAAGAAAAACCGGCGCCGCATGCCCTGGACCGCTCATTGGGAAAGCGCATCTGGTCGGTCAGCGAGGAACTAACAGGTTTATCTGTGACCCAAGTTCACTGAACACAGGAGGGTGTACTATAATTAAAGAAAATATTCCTTTTTGCCAAATCGTTTCTATCCTGTCATCGATCAATTATCAGGTTCGGAGTGAATATGGATTATGATGCCATCGTCGTTGGCGGGGGGATCGCCGGATTGACTGCTTCGGCCTTTCTGGCCAGGGCCGGGCATTCCATCCTGCTGTGCGAAAAGGAGGCAGCCTGCGGGGGTCTGGTGAACTCGTTTGAGCGCGATGGCTTCATCTATGACGGCGGCATCCGGGCAATGGAGAACTCCGGTGTGATGTTCCCAATGCTCAAAAATCTGGGACTGGAGATCGAATTTGTCAAGAACCACGTATCAATCGGGATCGAGGACCGCGTGATCCGGGTCAATTCCGAAGCAAATATCACCGAATATCAGGCCATGCTCACAGAAATATATCCGGAAAGCCGGGAAGAGATTGACAGGATTATCGCCCAAATCCAGAAAATCATGCATTACATGGATGTCCAGTATGGCATAGACAATCCCATATTCCTGGATATGAAGAAGGATCGAGCCTACCTGGGCAAGGTTATCCTTCCCTGGATTCTGAAGTATGCCCTGACATTCCCGAAAATCACAGCCTTGAACGAGCCGGTCGAGGACTTTCTGAAACGCTACAGTCACAATCCGGGTTTGCTGGATATCATCGCACAACATTTCTTCCATGCAACCCCGGCATTCTTTGCACTCAGTTACCTGAAGTTGTACATTGATTATTATTACCCGCTGGGGGGCACCGGGAAATTCGTCGAAAAAATGGTCGCCTTCATTAAATCCCACCAGGGCAACATCAGCACAAATACGCTGATCACAAAGGTGGACCCGCAGAAACGGCTGGTGACCGATGCGCAGGGCAACACCCACCAGTATCGCAGGTTGATCTGGGCGGCAGACCTGAAATCCTTCTACCGGTTGATTGATCTGGGAAACCTCGCCGATGAACGAATAAAAAAGGCCGTCCAGGAACGCCAAGCAGAGATCGCCGATAAATCCGGAAACGACTCTGTTTTAACCTTGTTCCTGGCATTGGATCTGGACAAAGAGTACTTTGCCAGCAAGGCCAGCGAACACTTCTTTTACACACCCAGTCGGTCCGGTCAATCGGCGGCAGGGCCGATCCCCATCGATGCGGACAGAAGGACTATCCAAAAATGGTTGGAAACGTTCTTCGCCAATACTACCTATGAAATTTCGTGCCCAGTCATGCGAGATGGCACATTGGCGCCCGCCGGAAAAACGGGCCTCATCGTGAGTGTACTGTTCGACTATAAACTCACCAAACACATAGAGGAGATGGGGTGGTACGAGGCCTTCAAATCCTTCTGTCAGACATGCATGCTCAACACCTTGGAAGCTTCGATCTACCCAGGATTGAAGAATGCCGTCCTGCACAGCTTCACCTCCACTCCAGTGACCATGGCAAAGGTGGCTGGCAACTCAGATGGCGCCATCACAGGCTGGGCATTCAGCAACGCTCCCATGCCGGCGGAAAACAGGCTGCCCAAGATCATTAAGGCCATCAAAACACCGCTCCCGGGTGTGTTCCAGGCCGGCCAGTGGACATACAGTCCATCCGGACTGCCGATATCCATCCTGACCGGCAAGCTGGCGGCAGACAGGGTCATCCGGGAATTAAAGAACCGTCATCCTGGAAGTTTCCGTGTAGATGCGGGTGCTCAGGGATAACCGGGGCACTATTAAATTCAAAAGAAAGAGGCGCACATGCCCGAACCCACCCCCACCACCAGCCAGAATGAAGCCGAAAGATTTTCCTTCAAGGCCGAGACCAGGCAGCTCCTGAACATCCTGATCCATTCCCTATATAAAGACCGGGAAGTCTTTCTGCGCGAGCTGCTCTCGAACGCCTCCGACGCTCTCAACCGTGTCCGTTTTGAGATGCTGACCGACCACCAGATCCTGGACCCGGGCGCCGACCTGCGCGTCCGCCTGATTGCGGACAAGGAGAAGCGCCTGCTCACCATCCAGGATACCGGCATCGGCATGACCCGGGACGAGATTATCGAAAACCTGGGAACGATTGCACAATCGGGGGCACGCAAATTCATGGAAGCAACCCGGGATACCAAGATGGATTTTTCCCAGGTCATCGGGCAGTTTGGGGTGGGCTTTTACTCGGTTTTTATGGTTGCCGAATGGGTGCGGGTGACCAGCCGCTCTTACAAGCCACGCGCCCGGGCGGTCAGCTGGTATGCCACCGGCGAGGATAATTTCGAGGTGAACTCAGCGGAGATGGACGAGCGCGGCACGAAAGTCGAGATCAAGCTCAAGGAAGATGCCGCCGAGTTCGCCGAGCAGTACCGCCTGAAGGAGATCATCCACAAGCACTCCGATTACATTGGTTTTCCGATAACCCTGGGCGACGACAACGAGCCGGTCAACAAACAGAGTAGTCTCTGGAGGACGCCTAAACAGTCCGTGACTGAAGAGCAATACAAGGATTTTTACCGCCAGGCGACACTTGACTTCGAGGCGCCGTTGCTCCACATCCACATGATCACGGATGTGCCCGTGCAACTGTATGCCCTGTTGTTTATTCCACGCAAGGCTGAACGCGGCATCTTCGCCCTGCGTAAGGAGGATGGGCTGAAGTTGTATTCCCGTAACATCCTGATCGATGAGTACAACAAGGATCTGCTGCCCGAGTACTTGCGCTTCGTGCAGGGCGTGGTGGATTCGGAAGATCTGCCACTCAATGTCTCCCGTGAGACGATCCAGGCCACCGGTCTGATGACGCGCTTGAAGAAAGTGTTGACCAACCAGGTCATCAAAGACCTGGAAACCCTGGCCGGGAAGGAGCCTGAAAAATACCAGGAATTCTGGAAGGAGTTTGGGGGCTATCTCAAGCAGGGTGTGGCAATGGCTCCGGCGGAAGCTGATCCCCTGTATGATCTGCTGCGTTTCAGAACGAGCCTGCAGTCTGAAAGCTGGTGTTCCCTCGAAGATTATTCCGGACGGATGAAGCCGGACCAGAAAACCATCTACTACATTATGGGAGAGGATGCGAAGTCAGTCCTGCGCAGCCCACACCTGGAATATTTCCAGACGCAGGAGCTGGAAGTGCTGCTGCTGATCGAGCCAATGGATTCGTTCATGCTGATGGTGCTGCATAAGTATAAAGACTACGAGCTTAAGAACGTTGCCCAGACGGACCTGCCCGAAAAGCCCCAGGAGGATAAACAGGGCGAGAAGATCCCTGAGGTCGATTTCAAAGCACTTGTGGAACGTTTCAGGCAAGTA
>Ga0209777_10007727_pt1 | contig 11872 bp, 12 predicted proteins | sample FrelakmetHBP12HB_FD_187147 | JGI IMG/M metagenome (GOLD analysis project Ga0209777, IMG submission 187147) | Freshwater lake sediment microbial communities from the University of Notre Dame, USA, for methane emissions studies -HBP12 HB (SPAdes)... | ecosystem: Environmental > Aquatic >... | reverse complement strand
TTCTATTTCTGAAAGATTAATATTTGCTATTATCTTTCTGAGACTAGCCCTCCTTTCCTTTTTCATTTGTGCATTCCCAAGCAAAATGAAAAGTTGGGAGGGCTCATTTAATTTTTCAACAGCCTAAAATTCGTATAAAATAGAAAAGGGATTGAAGATTATGTCTACTGTGATTGACCTCATGGCAAAGATAATAATTTCATTATCCAAAGAAGACGAAAAAATCCTTCGAGAAAAAGCAGAGGAAAATTTCAGGTCGATCTCGGGGGAAATATCCTATCTTATCCATAAGGTATATTCTGAAAAATAAATAAGGATGTTTTTTCAAAGTTTTTCATATGACTACAGTCATCTAATTAGATTTGACACTCGTCTAATTAGAATCCCTCTATCAAAGCAAATATTTTGATAGAGGTAGTGTTCCTTTGGTAAAAATAAGACATCTTAATAATTCTGTGTTAAATATTAGAGATTTGGATACAATTCCAAAAGAGTATTATGTGACGTGTAATAATATATCGTTAAAAGAAGGGGATATTCTTTTAACAATGGATGGAAAAAGAATACGTCTTAGGGCTGTTCTATTGAAAAAGAAAAATACCATAGAATAAGCATAACAACATCAACGATGAACACAAAAACATGAGTTTCTAATGATAGGTTTTTAACAAAGTAACCACAGGGTTATAGTAACGTTGGAATGAAATCAGTCTCGCGATCTTATGTTACATTTGTTATGAAAAATATTTTTACAAACATTTAAATGAATGTAAACGATAACAATCTCAGGTTTATATATTAAGGGAGGACAAGAAAAATGGAGAATATGTTTTGGAGAAGAGGCTTAGTTGTTGGAATAGTAGTTTTGTTGGTCGGAGCTGTTTTTCTGCCTTGTTTCAGTGGGAATATAAAAAACATGAGTGTAAGAGCCTCTGATTATCACCGAGCAGCTACTGGTAAAAATATTATTTATGTTGATGACGATTCACCAAGTCCTGGTGATGGTACATGGGACTGGCCGTATTGTAAAATTCAAGATGCTATTGATAATGCATGTGCAGGTGATGATATTCATGTCTGCAATGGGACGTATAAAGATAAGGGGCCAGTGTGTAGAATAGATAAATCACTTACTATTTACGCGGGAGGCGACGACCCACATGGGGGTGATACTCAGTATCCACCAATTATTAATGCATCTTATTTCAATAATACCATAGTTGTGACTACGAATGATGTGACGATAACAGGGTTTGATATTACAGGAAGTTCAAAAGAGAATGGTACAGCAGCAGACGGAGGTCTCGTTTATTGGTATTCAGGAATCCGAGTAGAGCCAGTGGTGTCGAACTGTAATATTTTAAAGAATATTATTCATCATAATGGCGCTGGTATAAGAGCATATGGTTACACATTCATAATTAATAATACTATATGCGATAATCTTGATGATGGGATTAAAGTAAGAGCTGGATATATTGAGAATAATTATATTGCTCGTAACGGTCGAGTAGAGACAAAAGCGCTTCCTAGTAATGCAGATGGTATTGAAATTTATGGTATTTCTGGGACTTCAATAATAAATAATACCATTATTGACAATCAAGTTGACGGCATCTGGGATGATACTGGTGATAGACACACCATCAGTGGAAATATCATTGAAAATAATCATCAAGGCGGGATTGATCTTTTCGAAGCTAGGCGATGCATGATAACAAATAATAATATAATTTCCAATGGATATTTCGGGATTTACATGAACGTCGGTTCATCAAATACAATAGCGAATAATAACATATCAAATAATGTTATAGGTATTTTTTTTAAGAGTAGCTCATCCAATTCAATAGAAAATAATATAATATCTTACAATACCCAAATAGGTATTTATCTTGAAGAATCAAGTAGTAATAACTTTATAAAAAATTTCATCTTGTATAACATAGAGGGAATCTATGACTATAAATCTTCAAATAATATTATTTATAACAATGATTTCAGAGAAAACAATATATCAATCGAACTGACTTTTTCGATTCGGGATGTCATTGTTTTCAATAATATTGCAACCACGAGTACAATAAAACTTAGAGCTACATGTAGCTTTGCGATTGCACCAATAAATTGGTGGGGTGATTGGAGGGGCCCTTGGCATAACATGAAAAGGAGGATTAGTTTTGTTCTCGTATTCCCTTGGTCTCCGATCGAATTTCCGATTAACTCAGCAAGCACACAATATCTAAAAAACTCCTATCCAAAAGTATAATCAATTATGAAAAAACTTTTCTCAACCAACAGCGTTGTCCTGCCGCTTGTTCTTTCATTCATAGTGGCATCACCAGCGATACTTGGAGATTCAGAAAATTTTTTAAGAAAATCAAACGGAGAAAAAATGGTCTTACTACAAGACCAGCCTCAGGGATTGATGGCAAGGAATGTCTCAGAAAAAAGTTTCTCTGTGAATCCTAATTTGAAAATACAGTACTATGATAAAAGATATGCGGTAATAATAGTTGGTTACTTCAAAGATAGCCAACATTATAAATGGTTTACAACAGACGCGCAGCGACAATATGATATCTTGACGAAGAAGTATAACTTTTCCGACAATGATATTTATATGCTTGTAACACAAAAAAAAGAATGGGCTGATAACCTCAGCATGAATCCTGCTATCATTTACTATAACGCCACGAAAACAAACATTTCAATGGTTTTTTCCCACCTCGCTTCTGTTATCGATGAGGATGATCTCCTTTATATCGTTGTCATAGATCATGGTGGAGATACTCATCACCTTTTCTTCACTCGTCTTGGATTTGACATAGATTTCCGGCAAGGCATATTTGCCTATGATACCTATTTTGCACTCGAAAAAACAGGAAATAGTAGCAAAGATGCTTTGATTTCACATCAGTATTTAGGTAAAAATAATTCTCAGAGTGAGAATTACGATCGGATTTTTGACCATGAGTTAAATGAATATACGAAGAACATTCATGCTCGACGGATTATCTTTGCTCTGCAGCCCTGTTTTAGCGGGGGTTTTATCAATGACCTGAGTGGTATAAATCATGTGGTTCTTACTGCGTCTACAGAAGCTCAACAAGCAAATGCTCCCTTTATCGGTTATTTTTCTTCTGGATTGAACGGGTCAGCTAACGATAGGAACCATGATGGTAGGATCTCGTTAGGAGAAATTTATGAATATACCGCAGATATGGTTTATAAATGGATTCAAAATAATCCTGAGGGGAATGGGAATAGGTCCCAATATCCGTTGATTGATGATAATGGTGATAAAATAGGACATCACAATGACGATTTCGGCTATAGACCTGATGCCCAAAATAAAGATGGTTATGTCGCTGCCCGAATATATGATCTCAGTTATGAAGAAATATAAACAGCATTATAAAAAATCTCCAAGAATACCACTGGTTTTACAGTAGTTCCGAGGGTGTAACTGCAAAATACAACAATAATTGAAAGAATACTATGATCATAACTTAAAATGACAAACGAATAATGAAAATATCTAATAAAATCAAAAGGATTTCTCAAATATCAATAAAGCTACCGCTAACCGAACGCAGTCATTTCTCAGAAAAAATCATCCAAGAGAACATATGGATCATACAAAGAAACATCATCAAATACGAAGAAACATGAGGTTTTTCCAGCTGCATCCACTGACTCTTATGTTTCAACCTAGAGTTTATACAAATCCAAATATTATACAAAACAAAAGAAAGTAAAATCAGAAATAGTCTCACTGAGTACGAGAGCGAACAAGTTTTACCTCGGAACTGTTTTTTCGTTTTATAACCTGTTTCAATACACCATCTCTTCCTAAAATCTCGTGCGAGTTGAAATGCTGTATCCTGAGAATCAACAGGAAGATTGGTGATGAACAAAAAATATCGATCATCTTCATCGTAACTCTCAACAGGGATTCCTTCAGCCACTGAACTATCCACAACAACGAGTGCTGTTTTCACTCGTGTTCCTCGTCTGTCACTCCACCCATGAGCAGTTTTATTGAACTCATATTCATACACGTGCCATACCCTATAATTCCTCTTGAACTCCTGTAAACACCGTTTGACCTGTTTTGTTCGAATAGCTCGGATAACAAAAGGCACACGATGTTCATATAAACGATCTACTGTAACCGCCTGAAAAAAACCTCTGTCCATTAACATCGCTTTCATACGAATTGTTCTCTTCACATTTTCAATCAGAGATAACGGTAATTTTCCTTGATCATAATCCGTGAGAATAGGCTCAAAATAAACAGTAAACTTTTCATCCCCTACAATATCTGCAGAAAGAACTCTGTGGAAACAATGGGTTCCATATTGTTTCTTACTATGAACTATTCTATCAACATCATCGCATTTTTTCTTACGCGGTTTCCAATCACGTTTCTTCTGGACATACCTTGGAATATCATGATAATCCACAGCCACATACACTTTTCCCTTTGGTTTATCAACCCACCTCTTGAAGAGTTGTCCATTGATGGCTTTCAAATCTACAAGGATCCTCTCCCACCCATAGGTATTAATCCGCTTAATTACGGTATCTGCACTACAAACATCATCTGCAAAATAACCACGTTGTTGTACTGTTGTTTCTATACATTGATGGAGAAACGACGTCTGTAAAAGAATTTCAAATATCTCTCCATTACTATGGATTGTATTGTAGTTGACAGGAAGTGTAATTCCTTGTTCCAACGACTTCAAAATAGTGTTAAATATCTTTTTGTGCATTCCCATCCCAAGTGTGTGTTATGTGTTTTTGTTAATTCCAATTCAAAATCACATTTCACACACTTAAACATTTAACATGCGGAACTACTGTTTAACCAGTGGATGAATTAGAGTTTAACTTTTTTTCACCTGCCGAAATCACCAATCTTTGTCTACCCTGTGTAATCCCCGTAAATGTTATAGTCGAACATGTCCTTTCCTTCCTGCTCAAGAATATACCGTTTCACTGCATCTTGGGATACATGTCCTGCACTACCACAGTAGTATGCAATATCCTCAAAGGAGGCGTTTTTTGAGTTCAACACGATTGGCCATTCTAACATTTTTTCTTTGTTTTTAAAAAGGTGTTTTAACATCATTTTATCCCTCAAAATCGACAAAATTCAATAGGTTTTTATATGAGTTTTTACACTCGTTGATGATGACAAATAGACCTCTCTCCAAAGAAACTATCACGACTATAAGAGAACTAGTTTTGAATGGTCAAACAAAAGCTCAAGTATCGAGGGACCTTAATATCATCTATAGAACAATATGGAACCATACTAAGGATATTCGAACCCAGAAAGTAATTCCTAAGAAATTGAAAGAGAAAATACGAGCGGAAGTAGAAAACGGAAAATCCAAGTATCAAGTCACTAAGGAGTATAAAATTTCCGGTACAACAGTATACGGGATAACAAAAGACCTTCCGAGTAAATCTTATGGTTGGTCAGGAATCAGAGGTAGAACACTCGATGTACTCCAAGAGATAGTGACAAAAGGGTACGCATTTCCTCCAAAGGGTAGGTATAATCTACGACAATACATGGTATTACGAAAATATTTTCCAACGATACGAAGAGCTAGCGTATATAAAAGACAAATTTTTTACCTAGCGGGAAAGGAAGATGTGGCGGTACGAGCATGTTTGGAAAACACAAGAAAGAAGATTATCACTTATCATGAACTAAAGCATGTCACCGATATTTTTGGTACTGACATCAGTCAAAAGGAAAAAGAAACACTCTTTTTCAAAAAACGAGGTAACAGAAGATCGAAAAATACAGGGGTTCAAAAAGAGGGTCTCCTCCGAGAAAAAGACGATTCTTTTTCATTTTTCTACATTCGGAGGTACTGCCGTGTTCTCCAGGATAACTATTAAAATGTTGTATAGAATGTCTTTTGTATGACCGTGAAAATTAAGAATCGACATCGTCTGAAAGAACGGGAAGTAAAGGAGCTGGCCAATGATTTAAAAACTAGGTTTCATGGAGATTTTTTTGATGCCAAAGCCATTATCGATGTGGGGACTCTTGAGGAGTTTACAGTCCTGCTCGTGGATGATAGTATTGATTTTATGATGCATAATAACAAGCTTGTGTTTACACTGCACGGCTTGAATAAGTATCAGCCGAAAATCAATTTTGTAGTCGTTGATATGGGCGCGGTAGTTTTTATCACGAAAGGAGCTGACGTGATGGCACCAGGCATCACCGATGCAGATCCGATGATTCAGAAAGATGATCTTGTTTGGATCTGTGATGAGAAACATCGGAAGCCATTGGCGGTTGGGGTTGCGATGATGACCGGTGAGGAAATGAAAACGAAAAGACCAGGAAAAGCTGTAAAAACACTCCATTATGTTGGTGACCGGTTGTGGATGCTTACCCATTAGTGAAACAACAGCTTATTTTTATAATAGCTCGGAGATGATAACAGGGAGTTTCTGCAGGTTTTTTGAGAACCTATGGTCATCGTTGTATAACAGTATCGTTGCCTGTTGTGCCTTTGCGAAGCTAACGACCCAGTCGTCAGGACCACGTCGTCATGGGTTCCCCGGAGGATGGTAATAGATGCATTGATCTTCTGTTCAAATAATCGTGGATCCATCATTTCCTCAAGTATTTTGTAGGGCATCCCCCGGACTGTATGCAGATCGGTCCACGGTGGGATAATCGCAGGGTTAAGGAGGATGAGTTGTGTGACGTTAGGATGGGTAAGAGCGGTGGCTGCCGCGAGAAAACCTCCAAGAGACGAACCATCAACACCACATGTTGATCTATTTTTATTACATCAGAAATACGGCTCAGACATTTGGAAATAACAAGATCCTCAGGAGCGCCATCTTGGTAAGTGATTGGTACGGCCTGTATTGTCTCTCTCAATAATGTTCCTTTTTCACTGAAAGGATCGGATTGATAGCCGTGGAGGTAATACAGCATGCAAGATGCTCCTGTTCTCTTGAAGATATGAAAATGATAAAGTAAAAAAATTATACAATTGTATTTTTTTTATTGGAAGCATCAGGTGTTCCTTATTCCACCGTTTGACCTGCAACTTCTTCTTTTATTTTCTCTTTTTTTTCTTCGTTTCCATCGGCCGCAAGGATTTCAGCTTTGATCTCATCTAATATCTTCAGCATATCGTTCATCTTGATTCGTGGTTCTTTGATAAATCGTTGACGAACCTTCCATTCCCATTTACCTGTATCAAACAATTTGATTTTTATCGTAATTCGTTCGACAAGTTTGCCATTTTCGCTCAGCCTCACACCCACACCAGTATTCTTACTCGTTGTTTATAATGTTTTCCTTTTTCTTTAAAATCAACAGAGAAATGCGACGTATACATAATCCATCTCAAATACGTAATTATAGAACACTACAAATGTTTATAAAGAGAAATATATTTTAGAATACGAGCAAAAATTAGGAGTAGTGTGTCAGTATGGGAATAACAAGTAAGATTTTTGGTGAGAAAAAAACGGGACCAACAGAGGGATATATCGATCTTGAGAAATATGCAGATGCACAAGTCGGAGGTATGTCCAGTGCACGGATGCATGTTGCTATTGCTGAGATTCAACGGTACGAGGAGTTAAAGGAGTTAACAGATTATGTCTATGGTGGAAATGTGCTGATCCTTGATTTCACCGCCATTTCTGACCAAGAAGTACTCCTCAAGAGAGTCACCAATGAGTTAAAACGAATTACAGATGATATCGGTGGCGATGTTGCAGGTATCGGCAACAACCTTATGGTCGTCTCTCCGAATGGCGTGAAAGTCGAACGCCGGAAGTTACGAGGAAAATTCTAAAACTTGTTTACTTTCCTTTTTTTTATTTTATTTTTCTGCTTTTTTGGTGCGAAGCAAGCAGAACCACAAGCGAGTCTGCTTTCTCCATGACTTGTTGGTAACCGAGTTGTTCTGCGAGTTTCTGCCCAAAGTTTCTGATCTGGTCATGGGTTGGCATATTAGAGAAATGAAGCCGGTTTCGTGATGAACCAACAAAAACATACCCTTTTGGTTCGATAAACGTCGGTGACGCTTGAGAATCGAGTTTCGCGTACGCTTCGATGTATTTCTCATCCATGTTCCAGTCATGGACTAAGGTATGACGAATCACGGTTCGTGTGTCAAGGGAAGGGAGGAGAGCGAGTGTTTGCTGGATCTTTTCCCACCCATTTGTAATAAGGGGAGCACAGATTTTCTTATAGAGTTCCTCAGTTGGTGCAACAACTGAGACATAGAGTTGTTTTGGCAAAGGATCTAACTGTTCTAAAGCCGCGGGTGATGTACCGTTGGTGACCAGAAACGTAGTAATGCCTTTCTGGTGACATGCTTCAAAAAATTCTCCAAGTTTCGGGTACAGTGTTGGTTCCCCGGAAAGTGAGCATGCGAGCATGTTTGGTTCGTTTGCTTCCTTCCATTTTTTCTGGTCGCACTGAGGATCTCCTTTGAATCCGGTGATGAGTTTTTTTTGCGCCTCAATCGCATGTTCCAGGATGTATCCTGGATCGTCGACGTCATGTAACTCTTTTTCCGTAAAATTTTGGAACCGCCAGCAGAACAGACACATCTGTGTACAATGCGTAATTGCGGGGGTCATCTGCAGGCATCGATGTGAATTGATGCCGTAAAAGGTTTGTTTATAGCATTCTCTACCGAAGAGGAGACTTTGTTTCATCCAATGACAGAGTTTTACCCCAGAATGTTTCCCGATAATCGCGTAATGCTGTCGTTTCAGGATTTTTTCTAACTCAGGATTCATAGGTAATGGAAAAAGCGATAGCATCTTGTCTTATATCAATTATGCCACCAAAGGGTTTTTCTCCTTAAAAAGGGTTCTATGAGGCGCAGTCATCCACATCGGGAAACGTATCTTCATTGAAAATAATTGACATCTTGCACAGATGACAGATACCTTCCTCGTCAGCAGGCAGAAGATTGGTGCCGCAGAGTGAGCAATGCTGGTTCATAGAAATAACTCCTTTTTTTATCCCTTACCAGAGTAATAGAGACCGTGAGATATAAAGTATTTCTTTTTTAGTAAAGCTTATATGATAATCATTTCCCCGAGCTTCTGTTTATCCTCCGCCAACAACGGTAAGTTTTTGTAAGGATACCTGATTTAGAGATAGAACACCTATGAAGATAGACCCGTGGAGCTCAACAACATATCAGGATTACACACGACTGCGTGATGAATTCGGGATTCAGGAATTCTCTGGAGAGCTCTGGAAGGACCTGCCACATCCACATCGATTGTTGCGACGTGGCGTGGTGTTTGGCCATCGAGGTTTCGAGAACATTCACGAGGCAATTCAGAGGAAGAAACCATGGGCGATTTTAACAGGGTTGATGCCGTCTGGGCGAATGCACCTGGGCCATAAGATGGTGATTGACGAAGTTATGTATTATCAGAGCCTGGGCGCAGATATTTTTATTGCAGTTGCTGACATTGAAGCGTACGCAACCCGAGGTTTCAACCTGGAGGAGACTAAGGAACTGGCTGTGAACGAATATATCGCCAATTACATCGCGCTGGGGTTGAAACCAGAACACTGTCATATCTACTTCCAATCAAAACACCAGGATGTGAAAGATCTTGCTTTTCTTCTGGGAAGGAAGGTGAACTGGTCGCAGATGGTTGCGACGTACGGGTTTGAAGGATCAACGAATATGGCACATATCTTCTCACCCTTGGTTCAAACCGGTGATATCCTGCATGTACAGCTTGAAAAGTTTGGTGGCGTACGACCAACCCTTGTACCAGTTGGGGTAGACCAGGACCCGCATATCAGACTCAGCCGAGATATTGCTCAGGCGCATCGTCTCTATAATGTGACCGTGACAAAAGATAATAGAATCGGCGTGTTCGTCAAGGTTGATACGAACATTAAAGAACTTTTAGATACCGCAGAGAAAATCCTAAAACAACTACAGTTTTTTGATTTGAAACGTATCACTGACTATAAAGCAATTTATATTAACAGCGCAAAAGAGGCTGATATTCCTGGTATTGACGAAGCACTTGCACATATTGAACCAATGCTTGGCGGGTATGGGTTTCTACAGCCGTCGTCCACCTATCATCGTTTTATAACCGGTTTGACGGGAGAGAAGATGTCGTCGTCGAAACCAGAAAGTGCGATCTTTCTTACAGACACTTCAGAGGAAGCAAAAAAGAAGATCATGAACGCGAAAACCGGTGGTGCAGCAACCCTTCAGGAACAGAAGAAATCTGGTGGAAGACCAGATGAATGCATGATTTATGAATTGTTTTTATATCATCTGGTCGAGGACGATAACGAGCTGAAAGACATCTATGAGTCTTGTAAGAAAGGGGAGTTGATGTGTGGTATATGCAAGAGACGCGCAGCAGAGCAAATGGATAAACTCCTCATCGATCTACAGGATAAACGAAAAACAGCTGCGGGAAAAATGAAGGATTACCTGAAATAAAGTTATTCGTATGATGTGTACATTCCATCGTCAGAAACCATTTTTTCAAAGTAGGTTCCAAGTTTTTTTTGTTGCGAGGAAAACGTGTTTTTAAGGCAATGAAACGTGTCTTTTGAGGTAGACACGTGTCCTTGAACGGGTATTGTGATTCCGAGGTCTCCCCCGTTTATCGCGCTGGTAAGGATTTGTTGCAGAGGTATCCCCTTGTTGATGTTTGTAAGGATTCTCTGGATATCTCCTTGGATGATGCCAAAGTCTCCAGATTTTCTGGTTATTTGTTCTTCGATGTCTTCATCGATGTGTCGTGCGAGTTTTGATCCTATTCCTTTGACTTCAAACGGGTTTTTGTTATATTCTTTTAACAGATAAATTCCAATACGAGGGTGGAAGATGTAGCAGTCATGAGAAAATAAATCAGAATCTTGACCGAATGCTGCGTTCCATCCTTTCGGATGTTTTTTTGCATCTCGGATGATATCTGAGAGAATGTCGTTTCTTGGTTTGATTTTCACAGGTACCTTATATAAGATAATACGATAAAAATATAACGGAGAGGTTCAACACTCATATGTCTCTAACAGGGAAATTGGTACATACATTATATTGGTAAAAGAAATCGTGATGAAAAATGTCGTAACCATTGATACTGACGCGTCTGTGTGGGACGCATGTATGATGTATAAGGAGAAAAAAAGCGGACGTTTGATGGTGATTGATGATGAAACCTATGTTGGTATTATTACTAAGCGGGATGTGATTGAGCGTTCGATTTGTCAAGGTCGGGACCCCGAGAAAACCAAGGTTTGTGAGATTATGTCTCAGAATATCAAAGTCGTGTATGCGTTGGATGTGATGGAGAAAGCGTTGGAGACGATGAAACAATATAAAATCAAGAAGCTCCTAGAGATTTTTCTGAAAAAGTCGTAGGGATTATCACCCTAGTTGATATTGCGGAAGCACGTCCAGAAATCTCAAAACGATTTATGGAGATCTGGATGAGAGTAAAATAGAGAGATAAACAAATTTTGTCAATATGCGTGCCCGCACCACCAGTCAAATAGACTGGTGGCACGCTCGGCTAACTTCATTAGCCTCGGCGGTCACGCTCTACGTGGTAAGAGTTCAACTCTCAATATTACTCCTTTAGGATGCGAAATCTTCAATGTGTAATTGCCCTCGTTTGATTGAATGAATTCTTGGCAATCCTTGGTTTCGGGCATATGCATCCATGTCTGTTATGGTTCTTTCACCGAGACTGTCGAAAAAGATTGTCGGACTCCAGAATCCACTTCCCCAAAAGTATGTTTTCTTTATGTAAGGAAATTCCTTTAGAAGTTTTTTCCCTGCAGTTCCTTTAAGTGCTT
>Ga0209777_10007726_pt1 | contig 11873 bp, 11 predicted proteins | sample FrelakmetHBP12HB_FD_187147 | JGI IMG/M metagenome (GOLD analysis project Ga0209777, IMG submission 187147) | Freshwater lake sediment microbial communities from the University of Notre Dame, USA, for methane emissions studies -HBP12 HB (SPAdes)... | ecosystem: Environmental > Aquatic >... | reverse complement strand
TTTTTATCGAAAACAAATTTATCAGTTATCTATTGGCTGGTGTTGCATACCTGCTCATCCCGCTGGCAGCGTTCGCCAGCGAGGCGGATCTGGCGATACCTGACCTGCACAAGGGCGCTCCCTATACGTTGCTGGGCGGTATAAAGCCATGGGATCTGCTCTTCTATGGTGCATGCGTCATCGCCGGCACCCTGGGTATCAGTTTGTATCTGCGCTCCCAGATCAAAAAAATACGGGCCCATGACTCGATGCTCAAGGTCGCTGAAATCATCTTTCAGACCTGCCGCACCTATCTGATTCAGCAGGGCAAATTCCTTATCTATCTGTTTCTGTTCATCGCCGTTGCCATGTCCTTCTATTTTCTGGCCCTGAAGGGCGAGACGGTTGGCACGCTGCTGCTGGTCCTGTTCTTCTCAATAGTCGGCATAGCCGGCTCCTACTGTGTGGCCTGGTACGGCATTCGCGTCAATACCTATGCCAACTCCCGCACCGCCTTTGCGTCACTGGCGGGGAATCCCTGGGACGTGGTGAATATACCTCTTCGCGCCGGCATGAGCGTCGGGCTGTTCCTCATCTCCCTTGAGCTCATCATGATGGTTATTATTCTGCTCTGGGTGCCCCGCAGCATCGTCGGCTATTGCTTCCTGGGTTTTGCCATTGGTGAGTCACTGGCCGCATCAGCACTGCGTATCGCCGGCGGCATCTTCACTAAGATTGCCGATATCGGATCAGACCTTATGAAGATCGTCTTCAAGGTCAAGGAAGATGACCCCCGCAACCCCGGAGTTATCGCCGACTGTACCGGCGACAACGCGGGCGACAGCGTCGGCCCCACGGCAGACGGTTTCGAGACCTACGGCGTTACCGGTGTGGCGCTGATCACGTTCATCACGCTGGCCGTTATGAGCCCTGACAGCGCGGTGAAAGAAGCCATCCAGGGAAAACTGATCGTGTGGATTTTTGCCATGCGCTTCCTCATGGACTTCTGCTCCGGAATTTCTTATTTTGTCAATCAGGCAATTTCTTCCGCCAAGTATAAAGGCAAAAAAGAGTTTGACTTTGAAGAGCCGCTCATGCGGCTGATCTGGATCGCCGCCACCCTCTGCATCAGCACCTCGTTTATCATGAGCTACCTCTTGATCAGCGACCTTGCGGTTATAAAAGACGGCGTGCTTACCGCGATGCCCAATGTCTGGTGGCAGCTCGCCATGATCATCGGCTGCGGAACCCTTGCTGCGGTGCTCATCCCCGAGTTCACCAAGATATTCACCAGTTCCAAATCCAAGCACGTACGCGAGATTGTGACCGCATCCCGCGAGGGCGGTGCATCGCTTACCATCCTGTCCGGCATCGTGGCCGGCAACTTCAGCGCCTTCTGGATTGGCATGCTGATCGCCGGTCTCATGAGCATCGCGTATTTCATCAGCCTTCTTATACCGGTCGAGGTCATCCATTATCCGTCGATTTTCGCCTTTGGTCTGGTCGCCTACGGATTCCTCTGTATGGGTCCGGTCACCATCGCGGTGGACAGCTACGGTCCGGTTACCGACAATGCCCAGTCAATATTCGAGCTGGCACAGATCGAATCGATTCCCGGCATCAGGGCAGAGATCAAGAGGGATTTCGGCTTCGATCCCGATTTCGAAATGGGCAAATTCTACCTCGAATCCAATGACGGCGCCGGCAACACCTTCAAAGCCACGGCCAAGCCGGTTCTCATCGGCACCGCGGTGGTCGGCGCAACGACGCTGATTTTCTCGATCATCCTGCTGCTCCAGAGCAAAAACATGCTTCAGGTGCAGCTGACCGACGCGCCGATCATTCTCGGCCTGCTGTGCGGCGGCGCGATTGTCTACTGGTTCTGCGGCGCCTCCATGCAGGCGGTTACCACCGGCGCGTACCGGGCGGTCGAGTTCATTAAAAAGAACATGGACCTGGACAAGAAGGAAGCTGATATCGAGGATTCCAAGACGGTGGTAAAGATCTGCACCCAGTATGCGCAGACCGGCATGTGGAACATCTTCATCGCGCTCATTTCCATTACGCTGGCCTTCGCCCTGCTCAATCCCAACTTCTTTGTGGCCTATCTGATCTCCATCGCCTGCTTTGGCTTGTTCCAGGCAATTTATATGGCCAATGCCGGCGGCTCCTGGGACAACGCGAAGAAGGTTGTTGAGGTGGACCTGAAGGATAAGGGGACTGAGCTGCATGCCGCGACCATCATCGGCGACACCGTGGGTGATCCCTTCAAGGACACGTCATCCGTATCCCTGAACCCCATCATCAAGTTCTCAACTCTGTTCGGCCTGCTGGCAACAGAAATCGCCATTGAAATGGCGGTACACGCTAGGGAGACACATTCCATGAACTATGCGCCGTTTTTTTCAATTCCATTGTTTATCATCGGGCTTGTTTTCGTATGGCGTTCGTTCTACAGCATGAGAATACCGGAGGTATAAGCAGCTTAACCGTGTCCGCTGCAGGCGTTGTTTATAAAAAAGGTCCTCGCCCCATTATGGGGTGAGGACCTTTTTTATGGTGAGCCCGGCATGGGCATCATCGTAAACTTTCCGGTAATTACTTGACTGCGGCCAGCGCATTCTTTACCGAAGCCAGAAGATCGCCCACATGCTTCTCCCGTTTTTTAAGGAAGTCCTTATATTCATGATGTTTACAATGGTGAATTTCAATCCGCGTTACACTCTCTGCCTTGTAGAGTAACATATCAATTAACATCAAATCTTCTTTTGATAATTCTACATTCATAAGCCCCTCCTTTCTTTATTTGTTATTTGTCTTCTATTTATATTATAAATGTAAATTTAGCAAAATCAACTGGCTGCATATCTTTTATTTTATCCCCAATTAAAATTTTTTACCCGAGTTGCTTTTCTATGTGTTAAATAGATGTTACATACTGAGGCCTATGGGCACAAAACAATACCCCGTTTTAGCCGCATACCTTTAGTAGTTTTGCAGCAATTCCCCAAACGTATCTGCATTTGGATAGCATTCTAAACATACTATAGCAGCTTAATCCCGATAAAAATATCCCTATGGGATATAGCAGTTTTATTAATATTTATTTTATGTTATAAATAACTATTTTTATATCCGGAGGAAGATGACATGGATGATTCTAAAGACCGGAAGCTGCCGGATCTTGCGTCCCTGCGTATTGACGCCAGCGCACGCACCACCGGCACCAGCAAGCGGCCGCGCCTTATCATTGCTGCGGGGGTTGCTCTCCTCATAATGATTGTGCTCATCAGCGTTGCCGTTAAAAACAAAAAAGTGACGGTGGAGGTTGCTATCGCGCGGCCTGCAGCGGAGAGCAAGGGAGCGGTGGTGCTGAATGCCAGCGGCTATGTGACGCCGCGGCGCCGGTCCACGATTGCGGCTAAAATTACCGCCCGGGTGAGGGAAATGCTGGTAGAAGAAGGTATGCAGGTAAAAGAAGGACAGGTGCTTGCGTATCTTGACGATTCAGATGCAAAGGTCCGGCTTGCTGCAGCCCAGGCTGCATTACAGGTAGCACGCGCCGGAGTAAAAGAGCTCGAGGTAAATGAAGTGGATGCCGTGCGCACGCTCAGGCGCGTTAAAAACCTGCACCGGGAAAAGGTCGCGAGCAGGGAGAATCTTGACCACACCCAGGCGGCGGCCGATGCCCTCGGCGCGCGGCGCAAGCTGGCTCTGGAGCAGGTCCAGTCCGCCCAGGCCCAGATGGAAGTCGCCCGGCAGGATCTGGACAACTGCACGGTGCGCGCGCCCTTTCCCGGCATCGTGGTATCTAAAGACGCTCAGGTGGGTGAGATGGTGTCACCGATCTCTGCCGGCGGCGGCTTCACCAGGACCGGCATCGCGACCATCGTTGACATGGATTCCCTGGAAATTGAAGTTGACGTTAATGAATCCTACATTGCCAAGGTAACCGCCGGACAGAAAGTTGACGCAGTTCTTGACGCCTACCCCGACTGGCATATCCCGGCCAGTGTGCGCACCACCATTCCCACCGCAGACCGGCAGAAGGCAACCGTCAAAGTACGCATTGCCTTTGACAAGCTTGATCCCCGCATACTGCCCGACATGGGTGTCAAGGTATCATTTATAAGCAGCGAAACAACGGCACCGGCAACCGGCGCTCAGGCGATTATTCCCAAGGAGGCGCTGCGGGACGCGGACGGCAAGCAGGTTGTTTTCGCGGTGGTCAACGGCCGGATCGAGCAGCGCGCAGTAAAGCCGGGGCCACAGCGCGGGGGTGATGTTGAAATCATCAGCGGCATCAAAGCAGGAGATACCGTGGTGGTCAGCTCTCAGGAAACCCTGCGGGATGGTCTGCGCGCAGAAACGAAATAAATAAGTTTAGGAGTTTGTGAGTTGCGGAGTTATGAAAATAAAAAAATTATTTCTTCCTGAACTCCTAAACTCCACAACTCCTTAACTGTGAGATAGCTATGGTTTCAGTTAACGGCAATACTCACGAGAGCGCACTTATCCAGGTGCGCAATCTTGATAAAAAATATCAGCGCGGAAGCGAAGAAATTCATGTCCTGCAGGGGCTGAACCTTGATGTTGACGAGGGAGAATTTGTCGCATTCATGGGCCCGAGCGGCTCGGGTAAAACCACGCTTCTTAACCTGCTCGGCGGCATTGACCTGCCGTCCTCGGGCAGCATTACCGTTGCCGGTGATGAGATCAGCCACATGTCAGGCAGCAAGCTGACTGCCTGGCGCGCGCGCCACGTGGGTTTTATCTTTCAGATGTATAACCTGATCCCGGTGCTGACCGCTTTCCAGAATGTTGAGATACCGCTGCTGCTCACCAGTCTCTCCAAAGCTGACCGGCGCACGCACGTTGAGGCGGCGCTGGCGGTGGTGGGGCTCACTGACCGCATGCACCACTACCCGCGCCAGCTCTCGGGCGGCCAGGAGCAGCGCGTGGCCATTGCCCGGGCCATTGTGTCCGACCCCACGTTTCTCCTCTGCGATGAGCCGACCGGAGACCTTGACCGCCACAGTGCTGATGACATCCTGAACCTTCTTGAGCGGCTGGTAAAAGACTTCCGCAAGACCATTCTCATGGTCACCCACGATCCCCGCGCGGCAGAGCGCGCGCAGGTGTCGCTGCACCTGGACAAAGGTGTGCTCATTGAAGGACAGAAAACAGGCAGATAGTCCATGAAGTTTTTACCCTTTTTGCTCGCCAACCTTCTGCGTAAAAAAGTCCGCTTCATTATGACCATCGGGTCGTTCACCATCGCTCTGTTTCTCTACTGCATCCTGGCGACCATCGAGCGGTCTTTTAACCAGGGCGTTGAAGTGGCCGGCGCCGACCGCCTGGTCGTGATCAACAAAACATCGATTATTTCGCCCCTGCCCTTTTCTTATAAAGAGCGCCTTACGCAGATCCCGAATGTTAAGCATGTGACCTACTGCGTGTGGTTCGGCGGCATTTATCAGAGCGAAAAGAATTTTTTCCCGCAGCTTGCCATAGATCTTAAAACCTTCCGCGGCATGTACCCTGAATTCAAGGTTGTCCCTAAGTACTGGGAGGCATTTAAAAAAGACCGGGAGGGCTGCATTGTCGGCCCGAGCACGCTGAAACGGTTCGGCTGGAAAGTCGGCGACCGGATACCCCTGCGCGGGACCATCTGGCCCGGCACCTGGGAATTTAATATTTGCGGCACCTATGACGGCACCCGGGGCGACGACGACCTGACCCAGTTCTGGTTCCGTTATGACTACCTGGACGAGCGACGGCTGCCCGAGTTCGGCAAGGGTACGGTCGGCTGGTACATGGTAAAGGTGGACAAGATAGACAGAGCGGCAGAGGTGGTGGCTGCCATTGACAAGCGTTTTACCAACTCAGCCTATGAGACAAAAACAGATACGGAAAAATCCTTTGCCGCTGACTTTGTCAAGCAGATCGGGAACATTAAGCTCATCATGCTCTCAATCGGCGGGGTGGTGTTTTTTACCCTGCTGCTTGTTACCGGCAGCACCATGTCCATGTCAGTGCGGGAGCGCGTCGGAGAGCTGGCGACCCTGAAGACGATCGGCTTTTCCGATACCACGGTGCTGCTGCTGGTGATGGCAGAGGCGCTCACCGTAGGGCTGGTGGGCGGCGGCATCGGGGTGATTGTGGGCAAGCTCTACACCCTGACCGGTGACCCGACCGGAGGGCTGCTCCCCATATTTTACCTTGCGCCGCAGAATATGATCACCGGCTTAGGGCTCGGAATCCTCATAGGCATGCTCTCCGGCCTGATGCCGGCGCTGTTTGCCATGCGGCTGCGGATCGTCGAAGCCCTGCGCAGAGTGTAATATATCTCACCGCTGAGCGCAGAGTGCGCAGAGCAAAGCTAAACGTATTTTTACATAAATAATAAACCGTCATACAAAAGAAATAACAAACCTGAAACAATGAATTCTCAGCGTGCTGCGGTGAACTGTTTGTAACTATGGCGATACCTCTAATATATAACATTCGCTCTATCATCATCCGCTGGTCTTCTAACGCGGTTGCCGTGCTTGGCATCGCGGGCGTGGTGGCGGTCTTTGTCGCAACGCTTTCCATGGCCCGGGGCTTTGAGGTGGCGTTGGTCTCATCAGGCTCGCCCATGAACGCCATGGTGCGGCGCGGCGGCTCTTCCTCTGAGATGGAAAGCGTGATCACCCTTCCCCAGGTAAAAGTTATAAGCGATGCTCCGGGAATCGCGCGGGACAAAAATGGCAACCCCCTGGTGAGCCCCGAGGTCATAGTAATCGCCTCTTTTGCCCAGCGCAGGACCAATACCGATGCGCTGGTGCAGGTGCGCGGCATTTCACCACTCACCTTTGATATACGCAAATCAGTAAAAATTCATCGCGGCCGCAGTTTTAAGCCTGGCCTTCCCGAATTGATTGTGGGGAAAAATATCCCTACCATTTACCGCGGCTTTGAGCTTGGCGCGCAGCCGCACTTCGGCGGGCGGGACTGGACCGTGGTCGGCATCATGGATGCGGGAGGAAGCGCCTTTGATTCTGAAATCTGGTGTGACGGCGTGCTCCTCAACCAGACCTACAAGCGCCCCTCGTCTATGTGTCAATCGGTGACCGTGCGCCTTACCTCGTTCTCGGCACTGAAAGAGTTTAAAGAGGCGCTCACCAATGATCCCCGCCTTACCGTGCAGGCGGAGCGGGAGACTGAATACTACGAACGCCAGTCGCAGATGGTGACCACCGTCATCCGCGTGCTCGGATTCCTGGTGGCCGTTGTTATGGGCATCGGCGCGGTGTTCGGTGCGCTCAATACCATGTATTCGGCTATTTCTGCACGGGTGCGGGAAATCGCTACCATGCGCGCGCTGGGGTTTAGCGAGGGCAGCATCATCTTTTCCTTTATCTGCGAGTCCATGTTTATCGCGCTCATCGGCGGCATCGTCGGCTGTATTCTTGTCTTCCCCATCAACGGCTATACCACCTCAACCATTAACTGGCAGACCTTCTCCAACGTGGCCTTTGCCTTCCAGATAACTCCAGCCCTGCTTATAGAGGGCATCCTGTTCGCCCTTTTTATGGGCTTCATCGGCGGGCTGGCACCATCCATCCGCGCCGCCCGGCTCCCGGTGTCAGTCGCGCTGCGGGAACTGTAACGAAGTTCCCGCTCTAACAGCTATCATCACGTAGTACCTGTTGCCTCATCACCTCTTCACCCATTCACCTGCCCCAAGCATAGCCGAGGGGCCGATTCACCCACTTAGTTCCCGCTGGCTAAACAACGCCATTGCTGCATTGCATCGCATGGCAGCGTGGCTGAATAAAACCAGCTGTGCTTCGCCTGCAAAATATTCTCATCATCCCCATTGCTGTCTAACCTCCTTGTAAAACAGTGGTTTTTATTTTTTGCTTTCTAAGCCAATACCTTGGCATCATAGTTGTAATGCATGGATAGTGAAAACCGGTTTTCAAAACAACGATGATAAAAGGTTTTTATTAAGTATGGCAGACACTAAAAATCTTACGCGGTCAGAAATTACGGCGTTTCTCAAAAATAACCGCCATGGCATCTTATCAATGGCCGGAGACCGGCCGTATGCCCTGCCCATGGGCTATATGTACAGAAGGGGCGCAATTCTTCTGGGGCTTACAAATGCGGGCAGAAAAATGGCCTGTCTGGCAAAATGCCGGAATATCTGTTTTACTGTCTGCAAACCCCGCTGGGAGACAGAGCAGCTGAAAACACCCTGCACCTCTATCGTTATCGAGGGGTCCCTGGAGGAGATCAGCAACCGGGCGTATTACGGCATCAAGGGGACTCCTCCTGAAAATAGTCGCTTATACAGAATAAAAACTGCAGTCCTGGGGGCGCGAAAGTGCAATCGCCGGCCATGCGAGCTGTTTGTTCAGAAGCAGGGCTGAAGCGCACACCTAAACAACAGGTGTTCACAAGGAGAATGGAGAATGTATAATGGATACTGCGGGAAAAATTTGCTTTAAATCTGAATATCTCCCGACCTTTACCGAGCGAGGCTTTCTGCCGATTCTGGAAACTTTTTGCCGGGTGCTGGATAACCAGGAACTGCGCCCCATTGACACCATAGAGGGAACATCGGTAAAGCTTCTGAGTGATGGCGTTGAGAAACCGTTTTTAAAGGGCTTCTTTAAGCCGTATGCGATGGACAAGTGCGAAAAGATAAGTATCTGCAACTGTATCCTGATGGACCGGATTCTGACCAGCGCGGTCATTGCCATACCGCAGGATGACTATGATTTCCCCATGCTGGTGCTTGAGTGGAGCGAAACGGAAAAGGTCATCTCCGTCGTGGTGGACTATATCCCGCTCGCTGACATGGTGATGGATGAGGGGTACCGCAGAAAATACCTTGATCCCCTTGACCAGTACTGGACAAAGTACAAGGAGCTTCCCGGCATGGCCCCCAACCGCTTTGCCTGGAGCAGGATGCTGTTCAGCCCCTACCACCTTTCAGGCCATGTGCCCAAGCAGGATGAGAAGAATATCACCGCATGCCTGGAACTTATGAAAAATTATTTCGAACTGTGGTTGCAGCTCCGCGCACAGGCGGAGCCGCTGACGGACGCTGCCGCACAACAGCGTATTAAGGAGCGCAAAGCGCGCATAAGAAAAATATTTCGCGAAAACGACGAGGGTGCAAAATCCATGTCGCAGATGGTCGGTAAAGAGCTGATTGATGTGCTGCTGCTGTGCAGTTTTTAAGAAACAGAGATAATAATGCGGAGGAAGGACAGAATGATAGGTGAGATTATTGCACGGGGGGTTGCCTGCGGCCCCCCATTAATCCCCGCGGACTGGGATGAACGCACGGTCGTCCGCTTTGAAGACGGGGCCATAACCATCGTCTTCAGGAACGGGACCGCGGCCATCTGCGAAGGAGATAATCCTGATGCAGAGGCCATTGTGCAGATGACAAAAAAGCGGCTGTGCGACTGTATTGACGGCAGCATCGACTTTATGACGATATGGCGGGAACTGGCCGAGCCTTCACCGACCGACCGGACGTATATAAAAAAAGGCAGCGGCGCCAAGCTTATCACGCTGGTTGACCTGCTTTCGCGCGTTTATCAGGCTGATGCTGCATTCAAAAAGCTTCTCAGTGAGTATAAGGACAGGCTGTAATACGGGAGACCATGAATAATTTTGCTGGTTATTATAAAAAGGAGCCTGCGTAATGAATAAAACTGATTTAGTTATAGTCGGCGGCGGCCCTGCCGGGCTTACCGCTGCCAAGGTTGCTGTAGAAAAGGGGATGAAGGTTGTCCTGGTTGAGGCGAAAAATGATATTCCGAAGATAACCAGAACCTGCGCCCAGATTTTCTATCTTGAGCATATCGGCGGCGGCCAGGCATATACAAAACCGGTACGAGTGGAAATAACCTCGGGGCAAAACCCCCGGCTGGTGTTCCCGGACATTAATTTTTCCCTCGAGTACGCGGGGAACCTGCGCGCCTGCTAGATTGGCGCAACCTCTCGCCAAACGGCACCTGCGTCTATACCACGCGCAACAAGCTGTGGGGCTTTGTTTTTGACAAGGAATCGCTGCTGCAGGGGCTGCTGCAGGATATTGAAAACCGTGGCGTCACCGTGATGCGCGGTGCCAGGGGCCTGAGCGCAGAAAATACCGGCGGCGGCGTTAGCGTGGAAATAAAAGACAGCAGCGGTGAAACCCGCTCCCTGCAGGCGCAGCATGCCATCATCGCCAACAGCGTCAACTCCCGCATTGTGGAGCAGCTGGGCTTCAATCAGAACCGCAAGACCATCGGCAAGACCATAAGCGTGCTTGGCTATATCATGGAAGGCTTGGCGTGCCCCTACCCGCCAAGCTCATGGATAAGCATTGCCTATCCGAGCCTGAGTTCTTTTATAAATATCTGGCTGGGGCCGATGGCGGACGGTACTTGGCAGGTCGGCACTTCTGAAAAGGCCCCTGCTTCTCCGGTTGATATCATGCAGCGGTTTCTAACTGCTTCCACGTTCGCGCCATGGTTCAGGAACGCAAAAATTGTTCATAAAACCGCGTGCTCAATAACACCGCGCTATCCGATTGCTGATCCGGTTGCAGGCAACATCATGATTATCGGGGATGCGGCGGCACCTGCCGAGACTTGGACGCAGGGGGCCATAGCATCGGCACATCAGGCGGTTAATGCTATCTGCCAGGGCACTGCAGGTGGCTACAAGTCGTGGTGGCAGGAATCTTTTTACTTTAATTCCCCGCAGTATTACCAGGATCTGGCCAGGTATCCTGCCCTCAATATGTTCTTTAACGATGAAGAAGTGGATTATCTGTACGGATTAATGAAGGATGCTCTGGTCACGACCGTAATCGGCGGACTTTTAAGCCACGCGGACCGGATTCGGGCGGAGAAGCCGGACATATATGAAAAGTTGAAAAAAATACCGGCGGTTTCTCTGGGTGAGACCTTTGCCAGCGATACAAGATAGAGGCCAATCCTTTCCCGGAAGCGGCAGCGCTTGAAAAAGCAATGTTGAGCTCTGGGCAGACCTGCAGGCGGATTTTATTTTGAAAATAATTTAATTTTTATCAAAAAACTCTTTTACTCCAAACCACAACCAATTATCATGTTTTTCCCAATAGAGAGCATTAGTGAATATAAGCAAGCAGTAAAAGAATGGCGAATGAATACGGCTATGCAGGAAGGATTCTAACCTTAGATCTGTCTCAGGGGAGCATGGTCAGCGTCCCTGACAGGGATTATTCTGATAGATTTGTTGGCGGGAGAGGCTTTGCAGCCAAAATCTACTGGGATGGAATTTCGTCTGAGGCTGCCGCGTTCGACCCGCACAATCGGCTAGTTTTCGTTAATGGACCATTAGCAGGATTTGCCGGACTGGCTGGCTCCAGATGGCAGATCTGCGGAAAATCACCGGCCATTGTTCCTGAGTTTTTTTCCTATGCTAATTTAGGGGGGAGTTGGGGAGCTTGGCTAAAGTTTTGTGGGTATGACGCAGTAGCAATAGAGGGAAAGTCAAATAAGCCGGTTTATCTTATGCTGCAGGATGGCCGCTCTGAGATAAGAGATGCTTCCTTCCTCTGGGACAAAGGCGCCATTGAAACCCGTACGATACTCAAAGGCATGCTCGGAGAAAATATAAGGGTAGCAGCCATTGGCCCTGCTGGTGAAAACATGGCGGTTATGGCTAACGTTATTGCAGACAATGACGCCTCCGGTTCTTGTGGCTTTGGTGCTGTTATGGGATCTAAGGGCCTACGCATCGTCCGGGACTGCGCCCGGAAGATGAGGCCCCTGCGGGGCAGTTGATTTCATGGCACGTTTCTTTTATACTGCCGTCTATCAAATTATGAAGGAGAACAATTACATGCAAGCATCTGA
>Ga0209777_10007725_pt1 | contig 11873 bp, 19 predicted proteins | sample FrelakmetHBP12HB_FD_187147 | JGI IMG/M metagenome (GOLD analysis project Ga0209777, IMG submission 187147) | Freshwater lake sediment microbial communities from the University of Notre Dame, USA, for methane emissions studies -HBP12 HB (SPAdes)... | ecosystem: Environmental > Aquatic >... | reverse complement strand
CATTAATCGTCGTTATTTCACTCTATGTGCTTTGTTCTCTGGTCCTGCTGGCATTTGGAGCACAATGTTACATTCTCACCTATCTGTTTCTACGCAAGAGACGGAAGCGCATCGCCGTGCAGCGGACGACCATGCAGTATTATTATTCCATGACAGATGAGAATGCCTATCCCAAAGTGGTCACGCAGTTGCCGATGTTCAACGAAAAACAGGTTGCCCGCCGCGTAATAGAGGCCGCCGCCGCCATGGACTATCCCCGTTCCCGTCACGAGATACAGGTGCTTGACGACAGCGTCGATGACACCGTCTCCTATGTCGATGAGACCGTGTCCCGTCTGCGCAGCCGGGGATACAATATCTCGGTGATCAGGCGAATCGATCGCACGGGGTTCAAGGCCGGCGCTCTGCAGAACGGGCTTAAATACACCGATGCCGATTTTGTCGCCATTTTCGACGCGGACTTCGTTCCGTCCGTTGATTTTCTGCGTCGAGCCATGGCCTTCTTTGTTGACCGGCCGAACCTGGGGCTCGTTCAGGGCCGATGGACCCATCTTAATAAAACCGCCTCCCTCATCACCAGGGGACAGGCCATGGGGATCGACGGCCACTTCATGATCGAACAGGCCGCCCGGAGCTGGAACGGTCTTTTCATGAATTTCAACGGAACAGCGGGCGTGTTCCGGCGCACGGCCATTGAGTCGAGCGGCGGCTGGCAGCACGACACATTGACGGAAGATATGGACCTTTCGTACCGGATGCAGCTTGCCGACTGGGAGACCGAATACGTGCCCGATCTTACCGTACCGGCCGAAATTCCCGAAGACATCAATGCGTTTAAAAACCAGCAGTTCCGCTGGGCAAAGGGTTCCATCCAGACCGCGATCAAGATCATCCCGATGCTTGCACGGAAGAAAATGCCGACGTTCAAATTCATTCAGGCCGTCCTGCACCTCACCCACTACGTCGTGCACCCGCTCATGCTTCTGCTCGCCCTGCTGACCATGCCGGTACTCTATTTTGTCAAGGTCAATCTGCCGCCTTTCTGGTTCATGACCATCATCGGTTGCATGGTTCTTGCCACGAGCGGTCCCTCGACGATGTACATGGTTTCGCAATATTACATCGGCAACCGTCTCAGGCAGCAGCTCCTGCTCATTCCGGCGATGATGCTTATCGGCACCGGGCTGGCGGTCAACAACGGTAAAGCTGTTTTTGAGGCACTGCTTAAGCTGAACTCGCCTTTTTACCGGACGCCTAAAAAAGGGCAGGGCCGCGGGACCGCCGGTTATAGACCGGTCAAAGACCTTACCTGCATAATCGAGATTCTCATCGGGCTTTACTGCCTGGCAAGTTTCCAGATGTTTCTGGGTTACACCAATTTCCTGGTCAGCCCGTTCCTCATGCTCTACGCCTCGGGATTCCTTTTTGTAGGAATAATATCCATCATCCATTTCCGCAGGCCGAACCTGATCGATTTCAAAATGAAGATGCCGGAAGCGGCGAAGACCTGACCAGGTTTCGCCCTGTAATTACCTGGGGTTCCACGCCTGGGCCGCGGTTATCATGCCCGCCACAAAAATCATCATGCAGGTGGCCAGGACAACCTGTTGCCGGCCGTTGTGATTGCGTTTGACAAGTTTAATCTTCCCGGTCGCCGTGTCCATGGGCGCTCGCGCCGAAAGAGAATCCGTTTTTCGCGCGGCCTTTATAATTGTTGACGTGTCGGCCGCAGAAACGGTTTTGATTGCGGAGGTGTCTTTGCCCTGGGAACAGGCGATTGTAAAAAGAAACAATGCGATTGAGATTGATTTCACGAACATATTCATTTTTTTTGAATTCTCTTCTCCACGCTCATCGCATGATGCACGAATTTCTCCGCCCGGGCGAAGACCGAAACATGGGGCGCAGCTTTCAGGAGACCGGATTTAGAGACGCGCGCCACCGACATTCTTTTAGTAAAGCTTTCCACTCCGAGCGGCGAGGCAAAACGCGCGGCGCCGCCGGTGGGCAGCACATGGTTGGTGCCGATGAAATAATCGCCGAGCGTCGCCGGCGCATACGGTCCGAGAAACACCGCGGCCGCGTTTTTGACCCGGCGCAGGTCCTGCTCCGCCGAACGGGTCATGATCTGCAGGTGTTCCGGGGCCAGCGCATTGACAATTGCAATACTGTCGCTTCGCGATGCGGCATGAAAAATCGTGATCGCGGTTGCCGGGAGCCGGGCAAGCGTTTCGCGCACCGGCGAGGCGTCGATTTCAGCCGCCGTTGCGGCCGCGATTTTTCCGGCGAGCGCGCGGTTTTCGGTAACGCACACCGAAATCTCGTCGCCGCTGCCGTGTTCGGCCTGCGCAAGAAGGTCGAGCGCCACCCACCCGGCCGGAGCGGAGTCGTCGGCAAGGATCACGACTTCACTCGGTCCCGCGATCGAGTCTATGTCGACAGTACCGTAAACCAGCCGCTTTGCGGTCTGCACCCACGCATTGCCCGGCCCGACGATTTTGTCAACCGGCCTTATGCTCTCGGTGCCGAAAGCCAATGCTGCCACGGCCTGTGCTCCGCCCATGCGGTATGCTTCTTTAATATTGCATAATTTGAGCGCAAAGGCTATAACAGGGTCAAGCCCCCCGCGCGGCGGCGTGACGACAACTATTTCAGGAACCCTGGCGATAAGCGCTGGAATCGCGTTCATGAGCACGCTTGACGGATAAACCGTATGTCCGCCGGGCACGTACACGGCCACGCGTTCTATCGGCCGCACAATCTGCCTCAGCGTTCCATCGGCCGTGGTCATTGAAAACGAGAGCGTATGCTGCCGTGAATGGTATGCCTTGATCCGTTTCGCCGCCTCACGGATGGCTTTTTGGAGCGCTCCCGGGACTTTTTCAGCCAGCGCGTCGATTTCGGCAAGGCTTATCCTGATGTTTTCAGGAGTGAGCGCGAAACGGTCGAATTGTCTCGTAAGCGAAAACAACGCCCCGTCCCCGCCTTTTTTGACCATGTCGAGCACTTCGGCCACGCGGACGCTTATCGTCCCGTCGCGTTTCCGGCGGAGCGCCAGAAGTTTCCGCAGATAACCTTTTCCCGAAGGTTTTGAATAGTCAACCACTGGAATCCTTGTTATTTTCTTCATCATTATTCTCCCGGAATTCAGACAATCGTGGGAATATCCAGAAATACGCACTCAATGCCGAATTTTTTTTCCAGAAGCTTTCCAATCGCTTCAACGCCCGGTTTTTCCGAATGGTAATGACCGCAGTAAATGACATTCATGCCGGCCTCTTTGGCCGCATGATGGTGCGTGTGCCTGGGCTCGCCGGTGATGAAACAGTCAACGTTTTTGGCAATGGCCTCCTCGATGATGTCCGAAGCGCTGCCCGAAACGATGGCCACCCGCCTTACATTCTCTTTTCCAAACGGCAGGACAATGTTCGTTCCGCCAAGCAGGCGTTCGAGTCGGGCCGAAAGCTTACGCCCATCTGCTTTGCAGGCAGAGACCTTCGACCAACTCAGTCCATCTGGCTATATATTGGTTGCAGGAGTTGGATTTGCACCAACGACCGTCACCTTATGAGGGTGCCATGCTACTACTGCACTATCCTGCAATATTTGGCTGGGACGGAGAGGTTCAAACTCTCGAGACTCAGCTACATCCCAATATTTCAAAGAGCCATAAAATTAAAAGGCCGGTAAGGTTTTCATCCTTATCGGCCCCTGTATTCGGCTTGGATTACTTACCTTGCTTACATACAGGGGCCTCCATGATACATCCTATTAATTTCTTTATCACTGAGGCGTTCGACTATAGTCAGGGATAAAGTTCTAAAAGAACAGTACCAGCCTGTAGCCAAGCATGCCCGGGATCTTAAAGTTTGTATTTGCACGACTATCCTCACGTAATTGTTAATTATTCAAATATAATCTTTTTTTCAGTCCTTGTCAACAATTATTTTCAATATTAGTAGATTATTATTTTTCAATGTAATAAACCTGAGTAATTGGAAACGGTTTCATAGCTATAGTATCTGTTTTTAAAATTTTATATTTTTTTTCATCAAGATGCCTGATAGCAGGCACCTGAACCCTCTGAATACAGCATGTTTCAAAAACCAATGCCATAATAAAAATTAATTTTTTCAAGTTTAGTCTCTTAAATATTATACATTTTTATCTTTCGTCGTAGTGCATTAAATAAACTTTTCTATGGTCTATATCATAGACTGTATCTATTTTTACCATACGCCATTCCATGGTAGCGATAATTTTCATGCCTTCTACTACAGATTCAGAATAGAAAGATTCGCCTTGCTTGGCTTGTTGTAGGGCTGTCTTCCCACCGCAGAGCAATAAAAGGCCCATTAATGACATTAAAATTACTTTTTTCATAGTAAAATAGAAAATATTAATAGACTATTAATAAAATGGTCATTTTTCTTCAAGATAGACTAATTTAGCATCTATCCTATCGTCTATTTCAATAACTACAATAGCTGTTTTATTAGTGGGTTGTCCAGGTTGAATCACTAAAGTTTTACCAATATAGGCTTTCCATATCTTAGATACATCAGGGCTCTCATGAATGTGCCCCGACAAACACAGTAGAGGCTGCGTTTTTTTAATAAAGTCATAGACTGCTTTAGATCCCACCCGCCGTCCCCCCATACAAACATCTAATCCCAAGCTATAAGGGGGGCTATGAATAGCCATGATAGTCTTATTAGAGGCTTGAATTTTATTTAGATCTTCTTCAATAGTCCCCTTTTTAAGGAAATATTCCATAGGGTTCTTTATTTCAACAAAGCCTTGATTAGTATCTTCTACAGGAATGCTAATATAAGGTTCTGAACAGGTCCACCCCTCATGGTCAAGCTTACATGCAGTTTTAAGGCCAAAGGGATAGTCTGGGACTGTGTTATATGATTTAAACTCATAGCCATCTTTATAGTATGGCATTTCATCCAAAAGTGAGGCATATTTTCTGAAATATTTTTTTCTTGAATATAAGTCGTCATTTCCAAAAGCAGCTATTATATCTATGCTTTTTTCTTTGGCTTCCTGATAAAATTCCTTTAAATAGCCATTAATAAATTTCTTCTGTATTTCGAATATATTAGAGCCCTTAGGAAGTATGTCTGCTCCGAGATGAATTAATTTAATATTATTTTCTAGAACAAAATTAAATATGGCTTCATATTTGGAGATAGAACCATGAAGATCCGTGCAAAAACAAAAATTCATAAGATGTCCTTTTTTAATATTTTTTCTATGGATTTAACAGCTGTATAGGGTATACGAATTAGAGTAATGTTATTATTTTTACAAAACTCATTTTTTATTTTGTCTCTTTTTTGTGCATTTTTAAAATTCTTTTCTGTACTTTCAAACCACTTACATTGAATAAAATGCTGAGGGCCATCATATTCTATGCATATATTATATTCTGGTAAATAAAAATCAAATCTTAGAGGTCTAATAAAGCTGCACTTTTTAAAAATTTTTTCCTTTTCAAAAATTATTTTTTTAGTTTTTAACCATTGAATTATTTTTTTTATTCCTTTAGAATCTTTTTCGCTAGGACAGCCATGTCCTTTTAAATGGTCTGCGGGAGCCTGTAAAAAATCTCCATGAATTGGGCAACCTATAATAACCTTTTTATTGCTATTAACATAAACAACTTTAGAATAGTCGTATTTATTATTGTGAACTTTTTTTGATCGTTTAATAAATATTTTAGTAGTTAAACGACGAAGAGCAAACATTTTTTCTTGATGACATTTAGCACACCCATAATGAAGATGACTCAAGGGTAATTGTAAAAACTCCCCATGTTTTTTACATATAATTATAACTTTTGAACAATTATTAATATATTCAACTTTAGAATAGTAGTATTTATTACCATGAACTTTTTTTGCATCCTTTATAAACTGGTTCCTGGTTTTTCGTAATAATTTGCCGATTAATTCTCTACTGCATTTATAACAAATTTGGCCACTAAGATGTGCTATAGGCCGTTGCAAAAATTCCCCATGACGCTTGCATATAATTATAATCTTTTTTGTACTATAAATTATAGGTTTAACTTTAGAATAATCATATTTATTACCATGAACTTTTCTAGATTTTTTTATAAAATCCTTTTTAGACATAGGCTTTCTATGACTATTGTTTGTTCTTTCTGTTCCACATACAGGGCAGCCTTCTTTTTTTAAATGATTAAAGGGGTTCTGAAAGAAGGAGCCATGTTTTTTACATATTATTTCTACTTTATTATTTCCTGGAATGTATTTTACTTTGGAATAGTCATATTTATTACCATGAACTTTTCTTGCCCTATGAATAAATTTTTTTGTTGTAAGTGCTATAGCCATAAAACATGACTATAATTCTTTTAAAGTGGAGAACAATCGCTACATTTCATGTCGCCTGTGTTACTAAAAAAGCATTTTTCTTTTTTTAGGCCGCATTTGATTTCCGAATCTTCGTCAACTTTTGTTCCTCTTAAACGTTGAGCCAGGAGATTTCTACCAATTTCAGTTTTAACTTGGGCCATCAATAAAGGTAGTTTTGTTTCTTTAGTGCTTTTTACAAGTTCTGCTTCATTAATTTCTTCATCTGATTCTACGTCTTTAATAAACTCTTTCATGTAACCTTTTAATTCTTTAAGTTGTTTTTTAGTGCAGCCATCTTTCAAGTCATTGTTAGCTATTTCATAAGCTATTTTTAAACAGCCGTTTATATCTTGCTTGAGCTGTTTATATGTGAATGACTTAATTGCACATATTTCAAATATTTGGTCGTCTCTGAAAGGAAATTCAGTACTGCACCAAAAGGTGTACCATATGCTGCTCAACCATCGGGAATATGACATTTTTTGATCCTTATTTAAAAATCCGCATTATCAAAAGAAAATTCTTTTTTGCACTTAGGACATTTATGAGTTTCTAGCCAGGTATGACCCTCTATGCCAAATTCATAAGAAGCATAAGGACTATACTGATAATCCTTTGTTATAGGATAGCATTTAAAGCATTTAAATGGCGGTTTACCATACAGTTCACCAATTTTTAAAGGATGAATTAAATTATCTAAAATTAAATCAATAGATAAATCAATAAATTGTTCTTGGGTGGCTGTTTTAATTGTTTTTGTGCAATCAATAGCTTTACCTTTCCTGCAATAATAAAAAGGCACTTCTGGAGATTCCCAGCCGCATTTAGGACAATTAGGCATTATAGTAATTTTTCCAGATTAAAATTATTTAAATCCAAAAAAGCCTTTTAACATGTCCAATGATTCTTTATCATTTAAAGGGCTGAATGGAGGTTTTACTGTTTCTTCTTCTTTCTTTTCTCCAATATAGCAGTTTTCTATTTCTGACAATTTAATCTCTATTTTTTCTTCACTTGTATTAAATCTCAGGGCTTTATTTTTATGCTTAAACCATAGATCATAAAGCCCCTGTTCCTTATCAGGAGACAGATTAAATTGTTTAGTGGAGCCATCGTCAAGTTCTAGCGTTATCATTTATGCTATACTATCTTTCTCGTACCAACGTTCTGGATCTTCTTCTTCACCATTACAATAGCTACGGTCAAGCTCACGAGGAATCCACTGTTTGCATTTTGCCGCAACGTCTTCATTTGTTCCTATCTTGCCCGGATCGACTGCAAAGCTGTGAACTTGGCACCACCTTCCAAATTTTTGCGAGGCAGGATCATGCGGCGCAGGATAGTTGCACTGGCAATTAATACAGGTGACTTTTTCTTGCTTAATATGCAATATCTTTTTAATAAAATTGGGAGTCATTTTCTTTCCTTTTGCGGCTTGGGTGGCCGCTTGTTTGAATTAAACTGCACCCAGTGCTTTCATGCGTTCCTCATAGTTGCAGCTTTGGGGCCATTATTACAAGAATTCACTAAAATATATTTATCAAAATCAGAACAAGTTTCACAGATAGCTGTTTTATAATTTTTACAAGCTATGCAATTTCGAAGAGGAGGAATTTCTTTTTTCATAATGGTCTGTCTAAAACCGCACCATTCGCACCATAATTGAACGTCACCTTCAGGATATACAGGAGGAGCATAATGCCAATTATATTTATGGGCAAGGCGCATTATAACGCGATAAATAAAGCCTTTTATCATTTTTTCACCTCAACATTAATTATACATTCTAGCTCATTAAAATTAAAGAATTAATTTTGTTGGATTGTCCCGCCAGGATCTGATTTGAACAGGCCAAGCAAACCGACGGTCCAGTTCCTCAATGCCACCGATAAAAATTCATCACTCCTCCCGCCACACCTATAATTTCAAGATGCGGCAAATTGAAAACAACGTCCGATGCTATATGCAGTTGCGCTTTGCAATTGAGGCTTTGCGCCGTATAGCCTTTGTTGGCTGTTGTTTAGCAGTCATCCACGCTTTAAGAATACGGCAATATATCTTATCCACATCTAAATCTAATAATAGTGATGAAACATTGCCGTACCCCTTAAGGCTGCAAACAAAAGCCTCCGTTTTATCTCCCAAATAAAACGTCCCGATAAACGGTTGTCGTGCTTGCATACCAGAGGCGTGATGTCTGTTAAGGCAAACGCCGTACTCGGATATCCGAGATGCCATATATGCAAGGCATGACAACCTCTATTTGTTGGTTGACGTAATGGGAACCTCCATAATGTTCAGCGCGACCAATTCCATTATCCCCTAATGGAAAACCCTCGTTTGCCGCTATGTGCACTCGCGGCAAACTACCATCCCACATGTGCTTTGTCGTTGCATAAAAGTTCCCATTATGTTAACCAACGTTTGGCAAACGTAAGCCGTGCCTACGAATGCGTGCGACAAGGATATTTTACGTGAACGCACTGACGGTCGTTGTTTGGCATGGCTTACTTTGCCTGTTGTGCGATGCGAAAGGAATGCCTACCTTAGTGTTCCTGTTGCGTTGCCTCCAATATGGTTGCCGCCTTATTTCGCACAACGTCTGCTCAATTGCTCGATAGTTTCCGCATCTTTGGTAGAGTAACGCTTTCTATAATGTCAACTCGACCAGCATGTAAAAACGCCTCAATCTCGTTAGCAAGATGGGAAATTTCGAGCTTGAGTTGTTGGCTGTCTGTAGCGGCCAGCTCTTTAATGTGCTTATGAATGGCTTCTACTGCCATTTCAGGAAATGAACGGCACACTTCAATTAAAGTCATTTCACGCTTACATTGTGGGCTAGCCATTTAGAACTCCTTTCTTAAACCGCGCCTATATGTAAAAATTCGGCGCAGCATTTACCACAACGTATGACGCATTAAGACGTGCGCTTCGCATGTGCCCGTTTCGGGCCTTGCTTAATGCGCTTGTTGGCTGCTGTTTGTTTGTGCTCCTTGAATTTAGCGCGACATTCTTTTAGTCGTACTATTCCATGAGGAGTCTGTTTTAGCAAATGCAATCTACCCTTTACTACTGGGTCCCAGAAATTTCCACAGAGTAACACATAGCCCTCAAAACCTAAAGGCCGCATAAAAACTTGTGAACACAAACCCTTATCATTTCGGCAGTATCTCTTTTCCATGTCGCGCCTCGGTTATTTTGTGCTGCCGCTGTTGGTTGTCGTTGGCAAACCTTCCACTGTTTCAAAGGCGCGATTCTTAGCCCCGCACCTTAGACAAAAGCGGTGATTCTGCCATTTGTAATACTGAACATCTTCTTCACCACGAAAAGCATTAAGGACACGTTGAGTGTGACCAGTAAATACCTTGTCAACAAACTTATGCCCGAAGAACCAACAGAGTAACAGTTTAATCATATCGCGCCCCTACAATTCAAAAAGGTTTGCCAATGTCAACCAACGTCTGCCGCATGGACGCTGTTACCCATTATCATTAAGAAAGCCGTCAGGCCCACCGTCGCCAATGGGTAATTGCGCTCCTGCGGTTGTTGGTGGATGTAAATTTGCGCCTTCCATAGTGTAATCGGCGCGTTCTTTTGCTTCGAGAAACTTGATAACCTCCGACAATTGACGAACACTACCGTACTCCAAATCGTTAAACTCGATAGTGTTCTTTAGATATGCAATTGCTTTTTGATAGTTCACGCGCCGCTCCTTATAAAATTGTCTTGCGCAAATTTATTTACACCAACGTTCCGCAAACGGTAGATCGTTTTAATGTCTACCTTTGCGTGTTGGCAGATGTAAAGCCAACCACAATGATTTTATGTAGGAGCAAAATTGCTCCCACTTACACTTAGTAAACAAAATTTTATCTATATCACGATTAATTTCATCTGAAGACACCAAATCATCTGGTTCATATAAAAATTGTCGAACCTTTCGTTTCATTTGCTCCTACCTTTCATATAAAAGTTGGCTTTATTTCTGCCAACGTTTACGCAATGGGTGAAGCCGTGCGTTTGAGACAACCTTTCCTACCATAATCACATTTCCATTGATAAAATTTACACCCGACACGATCAGAACAAGGTCGCACGGTTTTGCCCTTGCGTTGTTGCGCGGGGCGCTTCGACCGAACAGTAGGCTGCGCTTCCACAAATTTAATGGCCGCTCTCCAACAGGCACGATAACCATATTTTTGTTCGGGTAAAGTTAAACCGTATGATTTACACCATTCGTCAAAATTTTTAGCGGCCATATATCAAAATCCTTTCTTCAAGCGGCCTATTGCGTGCAACGTCTACGCAATGGGCGATAGTTTGCCCCATTCGTGTGGACATTTCAAACACCGATATTTATTGATATGCTGATCGAATACCACATACGTACTTTTACAGGAGGGGCAAATTTCGTCCCTTGCGTTGTTGTACGCCTGTAAATTTGCTATCACCAGTTCGGTTACGCGCTGCCACGCACCGGCAATTTCGCCACCTTTTTCAGCATAAGCCTCAACTAACGAATTAACCTTACTTACATCGCAAAGCGTAACCATACAACCTCCAAAAGCAAATTTATGGCGTACAACGCCCGATAAAAGTACGCTGTGCCTGGCCGACCGCTTGATGATGCACCCATGCCCACGCCTAAGATGATAGCGGCGAAACATTGATAGGCTTTGGGAATCCGGCCAGGCATTGCGTACTTTATTTGTTAAGCGCATGTAAAGAGGCGTTCCATAGTGTTCAGCGCAATTTACCCACGGTGAGCAGCCACCGATCCACCCTAATTTGCTGCGCGGGAGGGTGTAAACCGCTTGATTTTTAGGTGTTGCGCCTACAACCATAAACGCCTCTTTATTGTCGCTTAATGTCTTGCTAAACGGCTGATAGTTGCCGAATAGCCTGCAAAGACTGACGAGCCAACACATGCTGACCATTAGCTGTATACTCATCGTAATCACGCAAACGTGAGGCAATTTCAGCCTTTAGCTGATTGCTGCGCTCCTTTATATGGTCGCAAACAAATTGCAACCAACGCTTGACAAATGTACGCCGTGCTGCTACTTTTTGAAACAAGTCCACGCACGAGTATATACAGTATCGTGAATGTAAACTGTATCGGGGCAAGAGCATGGCGTACTTTGTTTGTTGTACGATGTGTTTTTAATTACCTTAATGTTAGCGGCAATATCACGGATGTTTATTACAGCGGTGATGCTACCGATAAGCAAAAATGTAAATAGTATAACCGAACCTGCTCTCATATTGCCGCCTATAAATTAAAGATTAAAAACATTTCGTACAACGTTTGCCGTGTTAAGACGTGCGCTTCGCATGTGCCCGCTTCGGGCCTTGCTTAACGCGGCTGTTGTGTGATGTAATCGCCGAACCATCCATAGTGTTCAATGGCTGGCCGGACTCCAATTTATCAACAATTTCTTTGACAACTGACCAATGCCCACGATTGGCTTTCCACTCGTCACT
>Ga0209777_10007724_pt1 | contig 11873 bp, 14 predicted proteins | sample FrelakmetHBP12HB_FD_187147 | JGI IMG/M metagenome (GOLD analysis project Ga0209777, IMG submission 187147) | Freshwater lake sediment microbial communities from the University of Notre Dame, USA, for methane emissions studies -HBP12 HB (SPAdes)... | ecosystem: Environmental > Aquatic >... | reverse complement strand
CAGTCTTATGTTCCGAGTATAGCCAGCTGTGACATTAAATGATAGGTAAGTGAATGGTGTAAAATCAACATCACAATTCTTTGTGCTTGCACCAGTGAAATTCACAGCATCATTATTACCAGGTACTACCCCACCCCAACTTGCAGCAACACTCCAACTAGAATTAGCTGCAGCAGACCAGGTCTTTGCCACTCCACCTTCGAGGCTGTAAAACTGTCTTAGATTCAATCCACTGTTCCTGATTATCTCCAATGCTCTAGCATGTTTCACTCGGTCAAGTTTTGGTAGTGAATTTATAGGAGGTGGACCTGTTGATTCATACTTCCAACTAGAACCCATATTTAAATAATTTTCATCTATAAAACTTAAAACAACTTCAAAATTAGCTTCAGGAGCGATTATTATTTGATAATCTTCTGACCTTACAACATCATAACCACTTATGGGCAAGTAATGTTCATGAAGAATTACTATATCACCTACTCTTAGTGAAGTTCCTTCACCATCCATATCATAGGATGTTGGACTTTCTCTTGTGTTATCATCGGTCCAGAGCATTACTATCACCCACCTCACTTTTTCTTATTCAATATTAACTTGAGTTTCTTCCACTTTTTCCTGATTGGAATTGGTATTTCAGTTACCCACCCATAAGAGGAGTAGTATGTAGGAGGTGGATGTCTTTTGACCCAATCTAAATATTCTTGTTCATTTTGCTTTAACATTTCTTCATCTATGTTGTATGACCTAGCTGGCTCTGCATTTTGGTCAGGTCCGGGCTGAGGTTGAGGTTTGTTGTTTCCTCCACCATTTTCACCATTACCTCCGCTCCCACCCCAACCACCAATCAAGAAATTCCAATTCATATTATTTCCACTATTATTCGAGTGAGAAGCTACAATTGTATCACCTAAACTTGCATCTGAATACCTTGCATCTACAAAATTCACCGATTGTGATTTTCCTGTCTGCACAGTTAGGTTCCATTTAGCTGCTCCTGTCGACGAATCTAGTACAAGTAGGTTCCCAGCTACTCCACCTAATGTAATGTTATGAGTTATTATCTGAGTTTTTGCAGTTTCAAATCTGTATTTAGATTGTGAAGGTATGGATATTTGCAAATCATACCATGTATTATCTCCTAGTATGTCGAAAGTGTTTGCAGCTGAAACTCCAACAAATTGTACTAAACCTGTTCCACAGGTTAAGGTTCCAAGATTATTCCAAGATACATTACTTCCATCTCTTGAATTAACTTTTACAGTATATGTACTTATGTTAAACGTTGTACTAGCTAATATTGAAACCGATTTAACTGAAGGCATATTTGCACCAAGGGTATATGATGAGTTAAATGGTGTCGAGTATGCATCGGCATTCTTAATTGTGAATATACCAGCACATTGAGAACCACGATAACCACTGTTGGGTGTTTCGGACGAGGCAAGAATACCGTAATGTGTGTAGTTGCCGGAGACATCGACGGATTCAAGCCAGCCGGTGGGTCCTTTCATACCGAGAGTGGTGAATGTGCAAGAAGACAATTGCATCTTGCAGTTATTATACATCTGGATTTGTTGCTCATTCCAATATAACCCTGATAAACCAGTTATTGTAGAATTTGTAATAGTTATGACGGTGTTTGTATTATTTGTACGTAGACGCCCTAGCTTATCAACTATACCTCCAATCAGAGTTAAATTATCCAGTGTGTGTGTTATTGCCTGTCCACCATTAAATATCATATATTCGCATTCACCTAGAGCTAATGTTACGTAGGATAAAGTACAAGTACACAATGAATTAAGGGAGGGTCCAATATTATTTAAAGTAATGTTGTTTCCTGCTGTTCCTTGTAAATTTAAAGTGCCCGAGATATCAAACATATTTCCTATAATGGGAGCGGTAAATGTTGTACCTGCTACTGTGCAAGAAGTTGTATCTTTAGCGGTTGTAGACCACCTATGAATCATCATATCCCCGGTGAAGTTGATTGTTGCCATACTTCCGCCAGTTGTCTGGTCAAATTGAAGGTCGAGCCACTTCAATGAACATATTCCTGCTGCTCCGTATGCCCAAGAATTTCCGGTACACGATGCAATGTAAGATGCACTCGCTGCCTGTACCGTTGTGTTCGCTGAATTGTTGTCTAAGGTACCGAACGAACCGGCTGACGCGGTAGAGACAATGCTCCCAGCACCTGTCACTGTACCAATCACAAGCTTGGTTGATACTTGTAGTAGTGCGGCGGCGTTCAGATTTATTGTAAATGTGTTTTGCACTGTTATTGTATTGTCATAGAACAACAGATAACCGCCAGATGTAGTGACGGAGGTTAAATTGTAGAATGTGGTGGCTGTAGATGTGTGTGATGTTGATGTTACTTTGGAGTTTGCATTTTTATCTACAGTAAAGGTTCCGCTGTTTGCCGTGTAGGTTCCATCGACCGTAAAGGTCGTGCCGCTGAAGGTGCATGCCCCGCTTCCGTTCGGAGCAGAGACCACACCGCCGGACGAGATTGTCATGTCTGCATTACAATCACAGGTCCATGCTGTATTTCCACCTAGCACCCCACCACTGTTTACTGTGACTGCGCCGTTGAAGGTGTCAGTGTAAGTACCGGGCGTGATGGTTCCAGTAACCGAGGTCGCCCCGCCGATGAGAAGATTTCCAGCCTGCATAACGACTTGTGTAGTATTGAATGTTAGGGTTCCCGCTGTAAGAGTAATTGCTCCGGTTGTATGAGAAGCGTCAACTGTCAGGTTATGTGTTGCACAATTTATAGTGTCACTATCTGCATATGATGTACCCAAGCCATCCATATTAGTAAATTTAGCATTAACTTGGGTATTTACATCTGTCCACCCAATTCCACCTATTGGTCCAATCCTAGCATTATTTAATGATATCCCAGACTCCCTAAGAACTCTTGCTAGATTGGAACTTCTGAAATCTTCTCTCCATGAAGGAGGTGGACCTGCTGCTTCAAATTTCCAATTTGCTCCACAATTTATTCCTTCATCTGCTATGAAGCTTAGTAGAACTTCTGCATCCATATCTGGAGTAAGAAGTATCTGATAATCTTCTGGGCGGACAACAACCAATCCTTCACAGTGTAGAGTATGTTCATGAAGAATCATTATATCTCCCTGTCTGAGTGGTGTTCCTTCACCATCCATGTCGTATGTGGTGGGAGATTCTCTAGTGTTGTTGTCTGTCCAGAATATCATTTTCTCACTCCTTTATTTCCCTACCCAAATATTCTGTACCTTCGGGAAGTAGGGACATTATATTTTGTATTATTGGGGCTATCACATCATTGTTAAAGTGGTCACCTTGAGAGAGTCCTTTTCTGAACCGAGCCATTATAGTCAGTTCATCATCCTTATCTCCTTCACCCCATTTCACCTTTCCCCAACCCTTGAACCCACCAGACCCTACATTTGGAAGTTTTTCAATCTCATTGAGTAGCCCTTCCAATTTTGGGTCTAATGTTACAAGGTTCACTGCTTTTCTGTCCTTCACCCGAAAGGTCCATTCCCACTTTGCTGTCTCATCTTTTCCCATTAATCCACCTTCTCCCCTTTCCTTTCTAGCTATATCCTCTATTTTTTTCTCACTAGCACCTCCTAAAGATTTAATATTGACATATTTATTCTGTAGATAAAATGCAAACATTCTTTTCTGAGCTAAGGTTTTCACAGGCCTGTTGAATTTTGTATCTTTTCTTGCTTGCTCAAGTTCTCCATCTTGAAGACCAAAACATGCACCATGCATATTGGGTACATCAGCAGAGATAGTAATGATATCATCTACTACCGATGCTGATATTACCCTAGTCCATCCCATCCTTCTCACCTATAACTTTGCAAATATTCCTATCTGTCTACCACATTTTTCACAGGCTATTATGTCACTCTCCTTGTAGATTATGAAATTTATTCCATTACACCCAGGTTCTGGACAAGCTACTAAATTTGGAGGAGTGTGTACCCTTCCTAACATCCTATCACTTCTTGATGCCTAACTGGAAGGGGCACCTCGTGCCGCCTTCCAGCTGCTGACCACCTTCAGGATATCTGCCTCAATTCCCTTTAGGTCAGCTGTTAGAGCTTCAATATCTGCTCCAACCTGCTTGATTGCAGTCATGGTCTTCTGTAGCTTTGTGACCAGGTCTTGGAGTTCAGTTAGGATTTTTCCCATTGTTACATTATCCAGTTTTCCATCCTTGTATGCAGTCTGTATATCTACTATTGCCAATTGAATGGCTACTATATCTGCTGTCACATCATCTATCACTTCTTGTGAATCATCGGCAAGTTTCTTGGCATCAGCTGCCATTTTAGCTTTCCAGACAGCCAATACACCAAAAATACCTATCACAATGCTCAACACCAACTCTATTTCCGCTGCTATGTCTACCATTTTTATCACCTCAATTATTTATCCTAAACAACCACTTAAGGAAATTGAGTAATCTCCGCCAAAACCCCGGACCAGGTGGATTATTTCCCAACTTATCTTTGGCGCACCATGAATCTTGCATATATTTTTCAATGTAGGCATAAGGTAGATATCCATATCCTTTATCACCCCAAACACTACTCCAAGAATTTTTGAATTTAAATTCTTGAGTATCATCATTATATCCTACCAGACAGATTGCATGACCTCCGAGTAGTTTCTCTCCTTGTTCTGGCATTAGTATATGTCCATTCTTTACTTTGAATACATCTTCAAATGACTGATAAACATTAATTCCTATCGGGAATGGACCATTTACAGATAGAGTTTCCTTCAAAACCTGAACAATATCTAACCCATCTACTCTCCAATACCCTGATTCTTGATTTGTAGCTGCAAGTGTATCTGCATCTTTGCATGGCTTACCTACTACATGAGGAAGATATGGCCAGCAATCTGCTGGTGGAACTCCCTTGTCTGTTAATACCTGCATAGCAGAGCGAATGGTAGTCCCTTCTTCATCGGATGGGTCATCATCGAGTATTCTAGCATTCTCATAGACATACCTAACAGAAAGGTCGAGGAATTTTCCTTGGTCTATATCTTCTTGATATTCTTTCATTCCATCTACACAAGCGAACCCTACACAAGTACCTTCATCACCCTGGTCTCCAACAGGTCCCATTTTGTCGGTAAAGTCTATGGAAGCAGGTAATACTTCTACTTGTTCTGCAGTCATTCTGGTTATTTTCCAATCTCTTGGGTCTTTTGGGTCTTTCTTACATCCATATTTTGTCATGCCATCACCTTACATATGTGTTGCCGCTAATACTATTCCTATTATCATTTCTATCGCTGCTAACACTATACCAACTACAGTGAGTTTAGTATTTGTTGCAGACCTTTCATCTTCTTTTTCCTGTTCCTTTTCTTCACACATTTTATCTATTCTTTTTCCCATATTTGTAATCTGTTCTTGATTTACAGCTACACTCCTTTCAAGACTACTAATCCTGCTACCCCTTCTCTCCACTTCAGCACCAATTGAATTAATTTGCTCCTGTAAAGCTGACTTCTCCTGCTCAACCTTCCTCAACCTCTCGAATATATTAGACTGGTCAAGATGAATATTACTAATTTCATCTTTAGCCCCATCTAGCACGCCTTTGATTTCTCCGATATCTCGTTCAATTTCCTTTGTCGCCACCTTTCCACCTCATCTTCATCTACAGTATCGGGAAGCGTTCCATTCTTAGCCATCATCTCTATATTATCTATGTGTATTTCTATTTCACTCATGAACTCCATCAACAACTCAGTTTTCCTGCACAATCTAAACCACCACTGTATATTTTTATTTACATACTATACTCACGATGGCACCATTGTTAGTATCAAAGCAGTTTGAACATCATGCATCACTAAATTTGAACCAAGAGCAATAGCTTGTGTAATCTTGAAGTTATAGGTAGCTGCTGCATCAACTGTAGTTTTAACATCTATGCTTCCTGTTATTTCATCTCCATCACTTTCTGCATTTGCCTTAACTGCTAACATGGTGTCTAATAAAGCTATACAAGTTGCAAATGCTCCAGCTCCCTTTTGTAATTGGACATTTTGGTCACCACTTAATGCATTATTAACTCCACTAGTATCACTTATTTTACGAAATGTTAATTTTCCTTCAACTCTTAATATAGAATATCCACTTGGTAGAGCAGGTATTGCTACAGAAGGTAAACCTTGGTCTGTTGCAGAATTGGTAATATTAACCCGAGCCTGAAGTGGAGACCAAAAGGTTAATACAACAGCTCCACTCATTGGTAATTGAAGCCAATTAACATCTGCAATGCCACCATCTAGTGTCCAGAATGAGCCATCATCTATTTGCCTAACAAGCATACCTTCTTTTCGCCTTGCAGCTGTAATAGCTAGTCTAGCTGCAGCATTAGCCACAGACTTGAATCCACCAAGTCCATAAAATTCATCATGAGTTGGATAAGTATCAGCTGTGTCTGATGTAGCAAATTTTCCTGTTGTTCTTACTGTTCCAGGTTCTTGTCCCATATTATCATCTCTATATATTTTTTAAATATAACTTTATTCCACACTGAATATCTCTCAAGATTAAATTAGTACCATGAGCTGACATTACCTTCATTCTGAACCTATAAGTATCCGGACCTGTGATTAGAGTTTGTAGATTTTTATCAACTGTGAAGTGAAATCCATCAGACCTTCCACCAGCTGGTGTCTCAAATATATTAGCCAAGAATGTGATGAATGTCACATATGGTCCTATACCCTTGCTTATTTGAACATAGGTATCCAACTCCAACCAATTCGGTGAACCACTCGAATCTTCAATACATCTACATTTAATGAGTACTTCAGACCTTGATATTCCATACCCAGTTGGAAGTCCAGAAACCACAACATTAGGTGGATATCTGTCAATTTGAGATGCATCAACTGCAATATCAGAGCTACTTAAAGACAGAAATTCCAACATAGTCCCACTACCCTGTACTGGTGGTGATGTTGTAACAATAAGTTCTGGTAGATGGGCCGCTCCTTGTGCAAATGTATAAATGTATATGTACTCATTGCTGTTCAATGGAGGTGCTGTATCACTTAAATCTTTCGAGCTTCTTAGCATAAGTCTTGTTAATCCACCTTCTTGATTTATCAGATAGAGTCCTATTGTTGAAAGGTCTATATCAAATTGTGCAGCTTCACTTATAGAAGCTGTATTAATTACTGTATTAAAATTTCCATCATTCCCATCATACCAATTAAGAGAATAATCTCCTACTACTAATGGGTCATGAGGATTCTGTGGTGTACCATTCTGAATTACCAAATCGAAATTCCCACCTGGGTCTATCATCTTTAAATAGCACCATAATCGCAGCTTTACAGACACAATTGTATCATGTTTTGGAATAACAGAGGTGTCGAACATCAGGGCAAGTCTGGATATGTAATAGTTACCTCCTGATTGATATTGACCTACCATACCATCCGATGTTATAGCATCTGCTATAGTTGCTCCATTTATGACTCCATAAACTGCTCCACCCTTGAAGGTACACTGACTTCTGCTACTGTCAGTTATGTTATATACTGTCATTGTCCTCACTACGACACTATTATATCTATTGCAGCTCCTATTATATTTGTCGACCTATGAACATTATAGGCTGTTGTATCTCCATTAATATTTGTTACATTAACTGTATATACTGCTTCAAATGGTACATCCAATCCTGTCACAGAATCTTTGAACCTCGTAGCTGTTCCCCATACTGCTGGATAACATATATATTTATATGTTGCACCTGCAGCAAAGGAATAAGTACGAGCAAAGGTATCGCTAAGAGCAGAAGTAACTAGAGCCTTTATTTGTGCTTCAGTAAGAGGTCCTGCACCTGCATTAGGTCCTGAATAGTATAACCAATGCCAGTGCACAGTGAATGTACTATTGAAGTTAGCTGAATGTGAGTTAGTTCCTTGTATTCTGTAAGTATTTATAGCATCTACATGATATACTGTTCCGGCAAATACATGAGCTATTGGACTAGCATCAGGTTGTGCAACCTCAAAATCTACTCCTGCTGTCATGTCTCTAACATATATTCCATTTGGAGCAGGTGGAGGTAATATATTAGCTGGGTTTGTTCTAGTATATGTGAAGTTGTGTGCACCAATAATAGTTGTTCCTACCTCAATTACAACTCCGGTATCTAATGCAAATGTTGAAAATGCAGGAGCTTGATATGGATACAATATCTTGTCAAACATTTGCTGCATTGTCTGTGCTACAAATGTATCACCCACTCCTGCCCCGCCATGAGCTACATCAAGAGGAGTAAGATTTGTATATGTACCTCCACCACCAGAACCTATCGGAACCCATGAATATACATTCATTGCATCTTTTATACAATTATATATGACATCAGAAACACCAGGAGCACCCATAACTATAGCCATGATATTTCTATATATTGGTCCAGCAGTTGGTAGAGCTTCACCTGGTAGTACAATTATTGCACTGTACTCTCCATTAGGGAATTTAACTCTGTCGATTAGATGACGACTTGGGTCGCTGGTCTCAGATAATGTAACTTGAGAAACTCTAAATTTCTGTGGTGCCATGATATCACTCTTCTTCACTCGGGAATATTTCTCCCCTTTCGGCCACAAAGTGAGCCAATTTGAATCCGAGATATGCAATGAATGACAGTAGGAAATATGCCTGAATTGGAACATCTACATAATTGTGAATATCAGGTGGGTAAGAATAAAAGAACATAGCATGTTGAATCATTAAAATAGATGCTATGAGTATGTAAAGATATAATGATATATTCCAAATTATTACTGTTAGATTAACTTTCATGAATATCACCTGTTGTATATCCACATACCGGACACTCATATATTTGTTTCTCATAATTTCTGTTAGTTGGAATTTTACATTTAGGGCAGATTGGTGAAGAAAGGGTCATATTATCACACTCTTTGGCGAAACCTTTATCCAATCAACCCAATGTTGAGCTGTGAAATTGGTATGCCAAATGGAAAGTATGTCTACTGTAGTTATTGTAGGATTGAATGAATAACTACCAACAAAAGTTCCATTTATATATAGAAACATTACATTATTCTTTCTAACAATTTTTAATTCAGCTAAATAATCAATTGACCCGGTATTGTTCTGCAATTTAGATGGTAGTGCTGGCCAAGTTGTTATAGTAATTCCATTATAACCTCTAATATAGATTGCTCCTCCTGTTAGTAGTAATTCCACACCATAATCAACATGGTCTGTCATACTAGCCTGATTGACTCCCACCGCTAAAATTCCATTAATTCCTCCATTAGCTTTATGTCTGACAACTGCATTTACAATAATATCACCAACTGCATTTACAGGTAGTGAAAGTTTCTCACCAAACCAATTATTCTCAGTTCCATCTGAAGTTCCTATCCAGTAAATCTTTGAATCCACAACTTGTCTTAACCATACCCCATCATTCTGTCCACCAGCTGAAAATCTAGATGCTATCCACTTGCTGGATAACTTATTTCCCTCGAAATCATCTATCCAAGTGGACACAGCTAAAGCCTCCTAATAGTAAAGCCAGAAACATCTATTATCCGGGCTGCTGCCGGAGCATCCCTGTAGAGAGAAATACTCCTGCATCTCACGAATGGAAGTGAATGAGGACCAAGTCCTACAAATGCAAAAAGACTGGAGTCTAATGTTAAACTCACTTTTGTCCACACAATAGGAGATGTTCCACCAGCGTACAGAAGCTTGTAACAGTATATGGTTGAGGCGAATGTTAGTGCGGTATTTGGTGAAAATTCGATATATAATTGAGCATCGACATTCTCAGCTTTTATCCAGAACTCCAATTGATAGCCGGATACATTCTGTGACTCATTGAACTCAAATATATTAGTCCCGCCCACTGGCATGGACCGAGTTATTCTAGCTACTGTATCTCCAATTGGCAATCCAGTGTATGATATTTCTACATTGCCTGGATATCCTATTCCATCACTCCACCTACCATACCAAGGTGTAAGGCTATCGCTAAGGTACTTTGATTTAGGACTCGGGGTCCCTGTATACTTCCTGTAGTTTATCTCACCACTCATCTGGGATTCGCACTCCTGAATAGTGATTTAAGTTTATCTTGTGTCAATGCTATGTTGAAGAAGAGCATATTATCTATTCGTCCATTTATCTTTTCAGTCCCATCGAACCATTGTCCAATATAGGCGCTCACATCAGCAGGACAAGCTGGAACTACTCCATAAGCTTCCATAATCCCATTGTAATAGATATAACCATAACCAGAAGAATATCTAATACAAGCTAACATTATACTCTGACCAATGATGAAATGAGATGGCGATATAGGACCTCCTGCTGGAAAGTCAAGCCTCCCACCATTGTTATAAATCCTCCATGCAGCTCCACCAGCCCTCGAAAATTCAACACCTGTAAGGGCATCCATGTTACCCCAAAAAATGATTGATAGGTCTGTTAATCCATTCACTGGATTTGTTAAGCTTAGATAATTAGTTGCCCCATCAAAATCCATGCATTTAGTTTTCTTAGCTTTAATTAATGGATTTGCCAACACTAATGTCCCATTAATTGTAGCATCATAAGTTGAATCCCCTGTCATATTTTTCATTAATCCACCAGGAGTGAGTGTTGAAAAGTCGAATGCAGCCACTAGGTTGGGATGCCTGTAATTATTCCACCTGAAGCTATAATCGGGGGAGGTCATAGAGAACTCACCCCTGCAAGTCTTCCAAAATAAACTTCACTAATCTTAATGTGACTCTTTTCACCAGCAGCGTGATTAGTATATAATGATATATTTTTCTGTCCAGCCATTTGATTTACAAGTGGTGTATTTGATAAAGATGCTGTACCTACTATAGAAATTGGTATTTTAGATATAAATACTCCATTTCTCAATAAAATTAAATACTGGTTAGCCAGAATAATGTCTATAGTATATTCAACTCCTTTAACAGTTGGTAAACTGACATTTACTTGTGAGCCAGCTGGTGCATTATTATTAAATATCAATGTTAGGTCAGTAAATGAAGATGCTCTAAATACTATATCATAACCAGCTGAAGATGACCTACCTATAGATGTTGAAAATGCATGAGCACCTGTCGATGTATCATCATTCTGTCTTGTAAATATTATCCTTGTAACATGATTTCTAAAGTCCTGTGTATTAAATGCAGAGTGAATACCAAAACAAAATCCTCCACCTGCTGAAGCTTCAAGAAAATCAATTTTACCATCACTGTCTACAGTGATGGGTGTTGTACCACCTGCATCTGCAATTCCACCTGCAATTAAGGCATCTCCAATTTCCCTTTTATATGTTAAGTCTGCTGAATATTTAATATTATTAGCTATATCCTTCACTACAAATCTTCCACTATATTTTACCATTATGGGCCTCCGAGTCTAGGTACAGGCTTTATTCTGATATCTGCAAAATCATGACTTCTTGCAGCTCCACCTGCAATGAATGAACCAAACCCAATATATCCAGCACGGGAGAAATCTCCCTGTTCTATTACAGCAGCTTTATTCTTTTCTGTTAGAGCATAAAGCCAACCTGGCTCTGCTGTTCCATAAAGCCATTTCTTAATTCTCCAATATTTACCATCATCTCTCCATTTATAATTATACCAAGAATTTTTAACATAAGGAATAACTACTCCACTTATTCCATAATAATCAAAAGAACCCTTAAGAATATATGCCCCTCCACCTATTTCTGCAAATCCCCTACCTGTTGCAGTGGATAGAGCTGTTGGACATAGGAATATCGACACACCAGGTTCATTACCTG
>Ga0209777_10007723_pt1 | contig 11874 bp, 16 predicted proteins | sample FrelakmetHBP12HB_FD_187147 | JGI IMG/M metagenome (GOLD analysis project Ga0209777, IMG submission 187147) | Freshwater lake sediment microbial communities from the University of Notre Dame, USA, for methane emissions studies -HBP12 HB (SPAdes)... | ecosystem: Environmental > Aquatic >... | reverse complement strand
TATAGCATCTTCCACATCCAACCCAACATAGCCGCTTTCAGTGAGGCTGGTAGCGTCAACAATGGCAAATGGCACTTCCATGATCTTGGCAATATTTTGTATGACATACGTCTTACCAGTACCAGACGCGCCAATAAACAACATGTTGCTTTTGTCTATTTCAACTCCATCTATGACAGGATGATTGATACGTTTGATGTGATTGTAAACTGCAACTGATAACACCCGTTTGGCTTTATCTTGCGCGATTACATACTCATCCAAACGTGCTTTGACCTTGCTGGGTGTTATTTGATTTTCTGGAATGGCTCTTGGAGCATCCTCTTTCAATATATCATAACACAATGTTATGCATTCGTTGCAGATATACACGTCATTTCCAGCTACCAATTTTTTAACTTGTTGCTGGTCCTTTTCACAAAAGCTGCAGTGATGTATTGTTGTCAATGTCATATTCTCCTACCATAAGTTATATGCGTAGGTTTGAAATGGTCAAGTGAGTGACCGCCAAAAATTCTTGATTCTTCAGAGTTTTCAGGTGTTGGATTTATTTCTGTTTCAACTGGAGCAAATTTGATCTCTGGTTCTAGCGGTGATTCGTCAACTGTGTCAGGTTGTTGGTTTTGTGATGGCTGAGTTTCTACAGCAGGATCGGCTAGAGTTTTCTTCAGCCAAGAATCCATGCTTTTGGTGACAATATCTTTGATTATTTCGGGATCAATATTTGGTGTTGTTGGTGTTTCGGCACCAGAGTAGGGTTGAGCAGCGTGTGGGGCTGGCGGTGCAGAGGAAATTTCGCGCCATTGACTACCTGTCCACCAACATGCCATTCCTGTGTCCTGATTATAAATCATTTCTCCATATTTAGGTTCACTAGAACCATTGTCAGCAGACACCTCGGGCAAAGATGCGGTATCTGTTTTGTTTTCACGAGTTGTAGTGAGATTGGCAGCAATGAGCATGAGTATGGCTAATGGATCAAAAACCAATACGATTGTCACTATCATCCATCTCACAGCCTTGTCGAGATCGACTTCTTTGCCATCTGCAAAAAATTCTGCAATGTATTTGATGGGCCCTAGCTTGCTTTCAACCAGCGTGATTTGTTGCCTCAACAATGTTTTTTGCCGCTGTAGATCTTGCAATGTTGTTTGTTCAGCATCTAGTTTGGTTTTTATGTCTGTTCGCTCAGTTTCTTGTTGTTTGCGTGCAGCCATGGCTTGAGCAGCTCGATTGGCATCCAATTGAATGTTTATAGCTTTGTCTAGCTGTGACAATTGAGTTTGATATCTAGTTGAAATATCTTTGGCTTGTGCAATTTCTTGATCTAGTTGCTCTATTTTCAATGCTATTTCACTGTTGCCCAGCCCTGCGTCCACATGAGCTTTGCTTAAAAAGCCAAATATTCCCAAGCTGGTAATAAACATCAAAATAATAACTGATGTTGTAAGATATACCTTGAGCAAAGCGGGAATGGTAGACCATTTTTGATAAAGCCAGCTGGCTACAACCAGTTTGCTTATTTCTAGTATGCTGGCCATGGCCACAACTGGATAAAAAGCACTGGCAAATATAGTTGCCAAGCCAGCTATACTATAGTAGGCAGCAGTGCCACTGAGACCTAGGGCGCAAATGAGTAAAAGTGTGCCAATTTTCATGGATTGATTTTCCGGTGAGTGCCAGTGTCGATTTCAACAAAGCCTGTTTCACGATCTAGGAATTTGAATTGTGCCGAGTGTAGATTGAAATTACAGCCAATATATTGAATAACTTCGTTTACCTCAAATGGAGCACAACTATATAAATCGAACTGCATGATGCTGTAATTGGGTTCTGGAAAGTTCCAAATATGCATGGCACAGTGGCTTGTTGTCAGAATTACTGTGCTGGTAATTCCTTCATTGCCTTGATCGAAACAATATGCTGTAATTGGATCTACCATTACTTTCATGCGAACATGATCGACCATACCGCGCATGAAATTGCTGATTTTATCGCAGTCTTGAGGTCCCGGGGGATCTTTTATTTGAGCGTTGATCAAAAGGTGTAAATGTGCGCTGGGTTTCAACGTTCCTATATCCTCTATTAGACACCAGGTAACTGTGTTACCACGATGTTATTAGACACTACTTGTACGTTGGTGTCAACCCCTTGTGCTGTAATATTTAAAATTTGTGCCTGGTTGCCAAAATATGCTATTCCAGCAACTTTACAGGTGCAAGGGGCAAATACCTTGCGGTTACTGCTCCATGTATTGACCATTGCTCTTGCCACCCACCGCTGTATGGCTGCAGTGCCTGTAAATGTTGCAGGATAATCTGGCTCACATACCAGTGCTTGTGTGTAAAGTGCCGAATAGCACTCGTAACCAACTGTAAATGTTATTGTATTCAGTGCTGCATTACCGATATTGCCTGTACGATTAATACTCCCAAAATAGCTGGGAGTGGCTGTTGATTCAAGTTGCGTAACTGTTTGGAACCAGCGCATGTTGGCACGTTCTTTATCTTCGCTGAGTGTTAGGTTACTGATAGGTCCAACATATGTGCCTGATGGGAAACCAAGATTAACAGCTGCACAATTTGTGCCACATGTTATCACAAACGGCTGTGACCATCCTGCCGATTCCAATTGTACATACGGACCGGCTATTTCGGCTGCTACACCTGTTGTTCTCGTATAGTTATTGATGCTGGCAACTGCTGTTTCAATATTGCCCGAGCCGCTGAAGGTCACTGTTACATTGTTAATCGACATGTTACTGCCGCATGAAATACAGGTAAACGCTGTTGAACCAACTACACTGGGATAATTTTGATATTGGCCAGCTGGATAAAATCCAGATGCATTCAACCCCAGTGTTTGCAATGCTGTGCCGTTGCCTTCTTTGAGATAAAATGGCGTTCCTTCAAATCCAGGAGCATTTTGAACTGTAATATAATCGCCCGCCACACTTTGATTGGCTGTAACGCCGGTAAATTTAGTCATTAGATTGATTTTGACTATGGCATCTTCCAAGGTATCACTGGATGAAAATGCAACACTATACCCATTGATGATGATTGTGTCACCATTGTTAAATGGTGTTCCTGTGACCGCAGAAATACCAGTTGTCTTGATCAGACTTTGTATTTGCCAAGCTGTTTCACTGTCTAGGCCCCCTGCTTGATTGCCAGTCAAGCTGGAATAATCTGTCGGAGTAGTGTTGTCATATGTGATCTGGAAGTATGTAGTACTGAACGAATAGCTCATGGATAATCCCCTGCATGCATTATTGTAGGAGTATTTATCTAGATATCAGCATAAATGAGTTTACACTAACTTTGACTCCAGAATAAATGATGTCCCAGCACAATTTTACGTGATTTTTGAGCCCAGCTATTTTCTATATGAACACTGTGAAAGAATACAGCGCCTCTGCTTGGATCAGCAAGATTGCGACGATAAACGTTGACAGCAATAGATTGCATTTTGATCCAAGCTTCATCCTCGCGGTGCCAATTAGGCGGTAAACGAATTCCGGCCCAACTGAATTGGTGTTTGGCTACGCCGTTGTGTATTCCATATTGAAACACGTTGGCACAGATATTATTGCCAAAATCACGCCTACCAATACGATTAATTGGTACATAGGCAATGGCAACTTGTTCAGTAAGCGATCCGCCCCTGGCCTCAAAATAAAGATTCCACGCTATGCATTCTACGTCGTGTCGTTGAGATTCGTCGAGATCTGCTGTTTCAGGAATGGTCAATGGCAAATGATGACGCAGCGATGGTATCGACCTATAGTCTGCATTGGCAGTGCTTTTTGTCTCAGCAATGGTTGCATTTTTTCCAACTACAACAGGCAATGCTGCAGGTTCAGTTGAGTTGGCTATCAAAGTTGACTCAGCAGCAGGCATTGGCTCTATAGCAACAATCACAGTCTGATTGTTTGCTGGCACATTGTGAGGGGTATTTGAATAACCTGTAACTACAATAATTACTGGTGCACAAGATGTTTGCAACGAACACAGCAAAATATTAAGGTACAGAAATATATATCGTATACGCATTACGTCGTACTCTCCTTACTTGTTGTTTATAAGGCTTAGATGCATGTATGTCAACGCATTTATTCTAAACCATTGACAGATAATGAAAAAATCTGTCAAAACGCCATAATATCGAGGTTGGCGTAGATCTTTATTTAGGTAGTACTTTATGTACTTAAAACGGCGGTTTACCTAAATGGGCATTTCTCCTTGGTTGGCCCTCGTGCAGATGCACAATACTATATAGCATCGGTTGCAATAGAATGCAACCTAAATAACTTTTTCTAGACCTTTCTAAGTGCGTTAGGCATAATCGTGTCATGAACAACGACTTTGAATACGCATTAACTCTATGCCAATTGGTGTACCAGCTGGAAAATACAATCTGGTGAAAACCATGCTGTGATTGTAAAGCTCTATTGGTATGCTGATTTTGATACAAAAGGACCAACAACTTGTCAATGAAACTAGTCAAATTAAATGCCGATTCTCATATACCAGATCAAAAATCTTTGACACCCGAAGATGAAAAGGTGTGGAATAGCTACATAGGAAATTTATACAGCAAACCAGAACACCGATTTCAGCCACCAAAAGGTCGAGATGAATCATTGAAATTCTCATTGGATTTGCATGGAATGACGGTGCAGCAGGCATTTAATGCTGTTAGACAGTTTCTTGAAGAACACCGCATAAATGGATCTAAAACAGCAGTGGTTATTTCTGGTAAAAGCGGCAAGATAGCTGATGAATTACCATTATGGATTGCCAACATAGAATACGTACGCAAATGCGAACCAATTTTAGACAGCGTTGGAGAAGCAGGAGCCTACAGCATTTATTTTTATGCTAGAGGGAGATGACCTTGGTCTAACGCAATGCTGCTATGCAAAAAGTTATGTTGCAGTGCAACATAACTTTGCTAAATACTAGCAGTAGATAAGGAGACCAAATATGGTATTCAATAAATTAGGTGAAAAATTAAAGACATGGTGGAATAATTTCACCATGAGTCCCGAAGAACGTTGGTTAGCTCAAAGTACAGATATTGTTGAGTTAGAAAACAAGTTACGCAGGCTTTGGGAACCACATTACAACGATTACAGCAAACTAGGAGGAATTTAAATGATTGATAATACTGTGCTAAAGGAAGTTAACGAAGCAGTTCTTGATTATGCAACCACTGCCACTCGCAAGGCAGTTGATCTTCAAACTGCACTGTTCAAGGATTGGATAGCTCTAAACAAGAAGTTGATTGATCTGTCTCCTGCCAAGGAGATGGTACACATGTTTAGTACTTTATCTGCTCCAAAGAAGTAACGCCAATTTGGGTGAGCCTTGTGCTCACCCAATCTAACTCCAAGCGTTACAGCAGCCTGATGCGCTGACGCTGTCTTTCAAATCAAAAGTATCTGGCATTTGTCGATCAAGTTGAGCGAACAATTCGCATGTGCCATTTTTATACCAACTGCAATTTTCACAGCGTACTTGACCTAGCACATACCCAGCCTCATCTGGTGTTACTACATCTTGAATAGGCTGGTCATCATGCGGACGCCCTTGAATATACAGTCCACAACTGGCATTGGCTACAACCTTGTCATCTTTACCAAAAATACCACAGCGTTCTTTACCTGGCATAAACAATTCACAGGTGCTGCATTGTGCAAATTGATCAGTTGGTGTTTTTGGTTCTAGATATAAAAATGCCCAGCGACCTATCTTGTCGCCTTTTTTATATGCTTTTTCTAGCAGAGTGATTATTGATCGCATGTCCATGTGCGTATTTATTTTCTCAAATGTGCCATTGACAAACACATTTCAAATGGTTTTGGTGCTAGTACCACAAATGCTCTCGGTAGCACAAGACAAAAAGAATGAAATTTTAAATAATCGGCGATAATGCAGCGTCTTTTAATCAGTCGATGTTTTTGCAGATTTTAAAAACTCTCCTGCCCATTTTTTAATACCAGCTGGTCCTTGAAGTCTGTTTATGATAATCTTATCAAGGCTTGTGTCATCTGGTTCTAAATTAATGGCCATTCTAGCCCATTGTAAAAATGTGGTAAAATCTCCTTGTACCATTTCTTCTAATATATAATGTTCGCTGGGATGTTTTTTGAACATGACAAATAATTTAATTATTTCTTCCAGCTCCTCAGGGGTTAGCTTGATTTTTTTCCACTTTTTAATCTGTGTAACATCTGGAGACCAAGGCGTATAACTGGCAGGTGTGAGGTTTTTAATTACCTTTGCTAAATTCTTCAAACCTGGTGTGCTGATAGCCGAATGATCCACAACGTCGATCATCTTAATTTCATTATCAGTTAGTTGGTAGATTACAATAGCTTGTCCATGTACAGCATGGTAATGCCGCACAGTTGGTTTTATACGTCCTATTTCATTGTTGCCTACAAAACCTGCATCTTTGAGACCAAATGTTGAAGGGTTAGGTTCAGTTTCATAATAATGCAACCATTCATCGAAGTTTTTTTCAAAACCTGGCATAGTTTTAAAATAGTTGTAATTTTTAACAAAACTAGATGTAGCATAGGGAGTTCTAATTTTGGCAACAGGTGTGTCGCTTTCTAAAAGTTCACGTATCAGCATTGATTGTTTTTTAATACATACCTTGCAAATTGTTTAAAGCTGGGAAAATCACCATGTTTTGACGACTCGTTGAGATCATCTTTAATATCATCGGCTATTGGAGCAGTTTGTCCTGTTTCGCGCAAGTGCGCTTGAAACTGTTGTACTTTTTTACGAATTTCTTGATAACGATGCTCGTCCATTAGGTCTATTCCTATAGTTGTAGAGATATTTAGCAGTTTACGTGTGATTTTTACATCGAGACACGCTCAAAAAAATAGGTGCTAGTTGTCTAGCACCTAATTTATAACATGTATTTGTACGTTGTCAAGCTGTAATGTTGCGATATCGTTCTGTGATAACAGTCTCAAGCATGATATCACGTGGAGTAAAGTTCTTGGCAGCAAGGATGCTCTTCATGATGCTTGGGCTGAACCCACTCACCATTGCCGTGCCTCGCTGGTCAAAGCGTACTGGGCTGTTGCCAGTGGCATCCGGACGGGCGTTGAGATTCCACCACACCAGCTTGGGCAGCTCGTAGCCAGCAGCCTCAAACATGGTCTTGGCAAGATCAAACGCGCCAAGGCTGACACCACCTGCCCAGGCAGGGTTGAATTCCATGTCGCTCAGCACCAATAGATACTTTGGCATCTCATCAGCTGACAGATTGTTCTGTGTAGCCAGTTGCAGAATGCTGCGGAAAGCACTTTCGATGTTGGTATCGTAATCAACATTGCGCCGAAACTGAGCCATCTTGCTGAGCAAATCACCTTGTAGCACATCAATGCGGCTGTCACCAGTGAAAGTTAGCCAGCAGTCCTTGAATGCACCTTGCTGCTTGTCAGCAATGTAAAGTCCCAGGCTGATGGCCACATCCATGCAGGTTAGCCCTACACCCTTTTGTCCTCCGACAGAACAGCTCATGCTGCCAGAAACGTCTACCATTGGAAGGATCTTGTCATCGCCAAGATAGTTTGGCAATGCTTCCCACTGTGCTAGCGCAACGTCTCGGTCGCCGTAGTTAACGCTCTTGAGCACGTCGTATGGATAAAGCACCGAAGAATTTACCTTTGTGGTACCATCCTTGAGCCCCTCTTTCCATTCTTGATACCGATCTTTGTCATGCTTGGTAAAAGCCTTCATGTATCGGCTAGAAGCAACGCTGGGAACATGGCTATAGTTGATCTGATCCCATTCTCGTGCGCACATCTGTTGCTCAACGACCTTGGTTAGGCTGACAAGCAGCTGGCGATAGGCCTTTGGCGTGTAATTGAGATACTTGCGCAGCTCATTGGCAATAGGTCCCTTGCGATGTTGCCATTTTGCGCATAAAGACGCTGTAGCAAGTTGGCGTCTTAAAACTTGCTCTAATTGTTTTTTAGCAGACATATTTTACACCCTTTCGTGGAAAGCACATAAATACATTATAGACAATAATTATAAAAAATCAACATGTGTATAGATATTATCCGTGAATTAGCAATTAAAAACAAATATACTGAATGGTATCTCAACATTTGCCGGTCAGCACAGAAACGCGCAACATCAAGAAAATCTGCAAAAAAGTTGTTACATTATGTAGAGGCACATCATATATTGCCAAAATCATTCAAATTGGGCGGCGAAAAAGATATTGAAAATATCGCATATCTATCTGTTAGAGAGCATTTTATATGTCATTTGTTGTTAACAAAAATGTTTACAGGAAGACATTGGTATCTAATGAATTATGCAATGACATGTTTTGGACGTAAATCAAAAACAAGATTTTTGACCAGCAGACAGTATTTATTGGCAGTATCGTTTTACAAAAATAAGTTTGACGTTAATAGATGCCTTGCTATTTCACAATCTAGAAAACTTACAGAAAAAATTACATGTGAACATTGTGGGTCTGCATTTGATCCTGGCAATTATACACAGTATCACGGTGATAATTGTAGACTTAATCCAGACATAGATATGAAAATCATAAAAGATAGATCTAAAAAATGTAAAGATTCAACATTAAAAGCTATTAATAATGGTAATCATAAACACAGATCTCCAATAAGCTATGGAAAATTAATATGCCCGCATTGCAACTTTGAAGGCAACAATCTACCTAGTATGAAAAGATATCACTTTGACAGATGCAACAAAAACCCACAATCAGTTTGGTACAATAAAAAAAGACCACAAACTATGAGAAAAATAAGTTGTATATATTGTAAAACTGAAACTGATAGTGGGAATTTTGCTAAATTACATGGAGATAAATGCAAGACTAAATTGACATGCGATCAAGTATCTTCTGAGCATCTTCCTCTGACATAAAAGGAAGTTGGTCTAGCAATTGTTGTGCATTTTTACCAGCCCGAAGCGCACGCGCAATCACATCATACGCAGCCAGTTTGACTGTAGGCGTAGTGAACACCAATAAGTCGTCCCAGCGACCGTACCCCGGCACCAAGGCAAGATTTTTCATCAGGCTGTCAACTTGGGTGATCTCAAGATTCTGCAGGATCTTACGGAACGTGTCACGCTCGCCAGCCCCTTCACGAGCGTCTCGCGCCCAAAACAAAATCTTCATGGCAATATCTGGCTCAGCAGCATATGCGCGGGCGAAAGCGCCGGTTAAATCTTTGCCTCGGCTTGAACCAACGGCAAAGAACAAATCGACAGCTGGATCTAAGCTACGATCGAATGTAGCCATACCATTGGCGGTTAGGCTAGGAGTAAGTGTGTTCTGAACTGCTTGGGCAAAAGTAACTGACATTTTATTTCTCCTTGTTTACAGATTGAACTTGGTTGTTATATGAAAACAATTTTGTGTTGCGGAACTCAATCTTCTTTTTGTATTTCAGAATCCGTTGGTGGGTTTGAACCATCCTCACAACACCCTTTTGGGGTGTTGTTTCAACCGAAAAGTTTGCTGAACGTATTCCTTAGTTGCGTCTGGATAAACTTTTTAGACCATTGCTTGATCCGCTCGGCTACCGCAACTTTTACGCTGCGGGTTGGATTCGAACCAACGTACCACGGTGTTATGTATGTATTGCTGAACTTATCCATGTGCGTATGTTACTTTATGTAAGTTGGAGTGTCAAGATGTAGTTTGATAATCGATTTGATTTTTTGTTCATTTGTTTCTATTTCAGAATCGTTTTGCCCTTATTTAGACAGGTTGTGCTCCTGTTGTTGCCAAGTCAAGCTTGGCGTTGCTGTGTTTAAAGTGCTGCTGCACCGATTCTTTTTAATATATTCAAAGAACAAAAATAATTTGCTTGCCTACAAGCTTGACGGTAGTCTAGCGGGGAAACTTTGTTTTGCACCGAAAGCAATTTTTTTGATTTGCTGTATGCTCCCCTTACACCCTTTATACAGCATTTAAGTTGTGCTGTCAATCAGATATTTTAGAAAATCACTGTTTTTTCATGTCCCACTTGGCAATTTGGATCGATCCATATTTCATGCCCTAGTTCCTGTGCTGTCCAACAGAATCCAACATCTTCAGCACAAAAATCATGAAATTGATCATGGCTGACCCAGCGAGGTTGAAACCATGGATAACTCATTGTTTCTACAACACCTGCTTTGATGGCAAGAAATCCAAACCCAGTATAGCTGGCTTTGAACAAAGATGTTCTAGTTGCCATCGTTGTCTTGTCCATGAATCTAAAAGTTCCATAGTCTGTCAAATGATTATAATCTAAATTTTCTACAATTGGATAGCTGTTACCATCTGACATGAGATAAATTCCACTCACAATAGGTTTGTTGGCATTGATCAATGCCAACACATGTTCTGGTTGCCAAACCATATCGCTGTCTATCCAAATCATGTAATCATATTGCAGCTGGCCTCCCCATGGTTTTTGATCTCGTCCAGCAGTGTTGTTACCGCCAAGTATTCTATTTCGAGTATAATATACAACTGGATCGTATAACATGGCGTAGGCATATGAAATGCCATGTTCATTGAGCTTGGAAATGGTTGCGTTCCAAGAATTGAAATAATTATTGGAGATGTTTTTTCCTGGCAAACAAAATATCACACGCATGTAATAGTATAGCCGGTTTTTGTACAGTTATCAATCTAGTTGATAAATAAGTTTATGAAGCTGATTGCAATACTGTCTGTGCTATTGTTGATGGGCTGTGTTGCCAAATTCAGCCAAACAAACTACGATCGAATGGTTGACGTGGCAGTAACCAGCCGGGATCAAGACAGTGTTTGTACAAATAAAAACACAATGATGGCTGCATTTGACAGCATGCACAAAAACACTGTGTACGCACTAGAAGATGCAGAAGGTCGCCAAGACAAAAACATAGTGACCATGTTGACCAACCAGCTTGATGAAATAGACAGATTTAAAATCATGCTGTCAAAAGGAACAGTTGGCATATTTTTTTGCAAGCAAAAGACACGAAATATCTATGACACAGCCAGGCTGATAATCACAGAAGAAGGAAGGAAGTTGAGTTTACTATGAGTCAAGTCTTGAACAATTTGAATTTTCTTGCAACAAATGCTTCGCAAATGGTTGCCAGAAACGCCATGCAAGCATTGCAATATCAGCAAGCATTGGATCAGCAACAGATCTCACAAGAAGAATACCTTGACCTCATGCAGGATCTAGCTGCAATGGTACATGTAGCACAAGCAGCCGACGATCTCAATAATAAAATATTGCTTGAACAGTGCCTAACTGCTGCTATTACCGTTGCAGGTGCTGTTTACTGATCTGCGTTGAAGGCCAAATATCCAATGTTATCTCCTCCACGGAAATCCGTTGGGGTATCGTTGCTGCATGATCTCATTGCCCTTTATAAAAAAATCAGCATTGACTGAGTGGGGATTACCATCCAGTCTATAGCCAACAGTGCTCAATCCTGTACAGCCAAAATCAGCAACATGTTGTGCAATGATAGAATAGAACCTGCGATCTCCGCCCCAGCCACTATACCATGCCGGGGCCATGTTGACAATGACATCTTTACGTATGCAATATGTGCTGGTGTCTACTAGGTGATGCTGGTCACTTACATATATGGGCCAGCGTCCAAGACTTTCGCAATCGTCATCGCAAATATATTTGCGTTGTGCATCATAAATTTTGCGCAAACTATGGCACCATAGCCAATTGTTGTGTTCACATGCATCGATCATTGTTGCCACATGATCGGCTTCAAACCAATTGTCCTGGTCTAACGCCAACCAATAGTCTTGATCCATCAATGGCGCTGATAAAAAGTAAATTCTATG
>Ga0209777_10007722_pt1 | contig 11877 bp, 11 predicted proteins | sample FrelakmetHBP12HB_FD_187147 | JGI IMG/M metagenome (GOLD analysis project Ga0209777, IMG submission 187147) | Freshwater lake sediment microbial communities from the University of Notre Dame, USA, for methane emissions studies -HBP12 HB (SPAdes)... | ecosystem: Environmental > Aquatic >... | reverse complement strand
TTTCTGCTGGTTGGGGATTTGATTCCGATATGTTATCAACATATACATCACCAGAATATGGTCCACAACCAACAGTTACTGGTTATGATGTAAGTGGTAATCCAGTTTACTTCTATGATGAGTATCTTTTATTTGTTTGGGATGATAAGGGTAATATAGATAATATCTATAACCTTTCAACAAATCCAGATAAGAAGGATTTCCAAGGTAATACTATCTTTGGACCAAAAGTAGTCAATGGTAACAACCGTTACATTTACTTATTCTCTGGTTCATCTGAATATAGTTCACAAGGACTTCAAATCAAGTGGTCTATCGGTAAAACTTCATTGAAGGGTGCTGATGGATTAACTGGTTATACATCTGATAAGTATCAATATCCATCATCAATTGGTGGAGTTGTTAACAATGCAGATTTATCAGCCCTTGAAGGTGAAATTGAAACTGCTTGGACTACTAATTTCAGTAACACTGAACTTCTTGAAGTTGATTTACTTTTAGACTGTGATTATTCTGATAACATCAAGAGAGTCATGAATGATTTAGCTTCCAATATCCGTAAGGATTGTATGGCAGTTCTTAACATTCCTGAGAGTGTTATCATGAATCCATTAACACATAAACTTGTTGACCAAGTTTATATTAAAGTAAAGAACTATATGAATACCACTCTTGGTATTAATAGCAGCTATTCTGCTATGTATGGTAACTACTTTAAGATATTCGATCCATATCTTGAGAAGGAACGTTGGGTTCCTGCTACTGGTTGGATTGCAGCAACTATCGCCCGTGTTGATTTCACATACGCTCAATGGTGGGCACCTGCTGGTTTAAACCGTGGTGTTCTTACCAACATCATTGATATCGCTTTAAATCCAACAAAAGCACAACGTGATGTACTTTATGTAAATAGAGTAAATCCAATTGTTAACTTTATTGGACAAGGTATAGTAATCTGGGGTCAAAAGACCATGCAAGCACAACCAAGTGCCTTTGATAGAATCAATGTCCGTAGATTATTCTTATATCTTGAAAGAAGTATTGACAAGATGGCTCGTTACTTTGTATTTGAATTAAATGATGATACAACTCGTTCAAGATTCCGTAACATCGTAAATGGATTCTTATCTGAAATCAAGGGTAAGAGAGGCGTTTATGACTACTTAGTAGTTGCAGATGGAACTAACAATACATCTGATGTTATTGATGCTAATGAATTCGTTGCTGAAATCCTTATCAAACCAACAAGAGTAATTGAATTCATCAAGTTAATCTTTACTGCTGTCGCAACAGGAACTAGTTTCGCTGAATTAGTTGGTAAAGGTTAATAATAAGTAGTCACTTAATATTAAATACAAAGGAAACACATTATGGTATCAAATAATTTAGCAGGATATAGAAATAGTATTTTAGGTGACTACGTTCGTCCCTATATGTTCAAATTGAATTTACCTCAAATTGGAGATGTAGAGACAGTTAGTGCTCTTGCAAGATCAACTACATTACCTTCTTATACCTTAAAAGACGAAACTATTGCTTATCAAGGTTTAACTTTGAATGTAGCAAGTGTAGCTCAGTTCGCTGGTACATTTGATGTTACATTCTTAGCAGACCATACACATCAATTATATCGTTTACTTCTTGAATGGCAAGCAGCAGCATATGAACCTGGACGCATGTATAGTGCATCACCTAACTCATATAAAGTTGATAATGTAGGTTTATTTCAATTAGATCGTAAGAGTCAACCAATTATCGGTTATTTCTTTAGTGGTTTATATCCTAAAGAAGTTAAAGGATGGCAAGTTGCTCAAGGTACAACTGCACCAGCAGAATTTGGTGTTACATTTAAATATGATTTCTTCGATATCGTTACTGGAACAGGTCTTACTACTCACTCTATTACTCAACTTACTGATCACCAAGGTATTGATAATAGTCCAATTGATCTTGCCACAGATAATATTGTTCTTGGTGGAGCATCTGGTGGACAAGGTGTTAAGATTCCTGGAACAGTCGCACTTAATGGTGACCAATCTTAATTTGGTCTTTAAAAAAGTAAAATAATAAGTTAATGAGGTAGGTTTTTTAATCTACCTCATTTTATTAGATAAATACAATTATGGCAACTACATTTTCAATTGATATGTCAAAACGAAAGAACCTTCAAGGTTATCGTAACCTTATTGGTGATTGTGTAAAGCCATGGTTATTTGCACTTGAATTACCTCCATTACAAATTGGTGGTTTTGATTCATTAGATATTACCACGTTAGTATCTTCTACAACATTACCAGGATATAATATTTCAACACAAACTCATACCGATTATAATGGATTGTTAATAAATTCAGCTAAATCACCAGAATACAGTGAAACTTTAGACATTAATTTTCCAGCAGTGGATGCTACCATGGTTTTATATAAGTTATTTTTAGGTTGGATGGCTATGACATCAAATCCAATCAATAATATTAGCTCATCAATGTCATCATATAAATTTAATGATATAAAAGTTCATCAATTAGATAGACATGGTATACCTATTTTAACTTATAACTTTTTTGGTGTATTCTGTAAAAAAGTATCTGGTTGGGAAGTAGGTCAAAAGAATACTGCGATTCCAGAATTTAAAGTATCTTTAAAGTATGATTTCTATACTATTGATACTCGTAATCTTACAAATGGAATCTATAAAGCTACACCAGATAAAATAAATATATCAACATCACATTCAAATACGATTGCAGCAAAGGGATTTGATAAGAAGGGAATTCCATCTAATCAAAGTGTTGATGGTATAGCTAAAGTAGTAACTCATCCTAAACAACAATCACCCTCAAGTATAGTTACTGCTCCATCAAATGTTAACGGTGTCCTTCAAACATTGGCTAATAACAACGATAGTAATTCGGTTTTCTCATCATTAAAAGCACTTGGTAGTGAGATTCTTAGTAGTATGATCACTTTTAATACTGAAAGTGGTCCAGTTGCGTATGGAGAAGACCGAATAGGTACTCCACATCCAACTAAAATTGTAAACGTTCCAAGTAAATAATCAATATTTTTTGTTATAATAAGAACTTAGGAGTACCATTATGGATAAACCATCAATGTCGTTTAGTGATTTAAAGAAATTATACGCTACAACAAAGATTTTCCAAGATAAGAAAGTAGAGTTATGCTATTCTAATGACATAATTCAAGTTAAATCAATGAAAGTTAAGGATAAAAAAGAATTTTTAAAGTGTGTTGAACTTAAAGATGATGAACAAATTGAAAAAAACATTGATGTTTTGATTGAAAAATATTGTATGGATAAAAATGGTGAACCGATTAACCCCAAGAAATTAGTTGAAAATGAACGTCAACAATTACTTGTTGAGTTACGTGCTAATTCAAGTGATTTATCAACAGTAACTATTCCACATCAATGTATTAAATGTCAACATATTCAAGAATTTCCCTTAAAAACAGATTACATAGTAGTTAATAATTTTAAAAACCCTGAAGGATATGATGGTTTTATTGATTTAGCTAAAGATAGAATTAAGGTTAAACTAGGTCAATTAAATAGACAAGATAATATTGATGTTGGTGAATATATTAAGAATGCTAAACTTACAAATGATCATGATACAAAAATAGTATTCTTAGCAGCTACTCTTAAGGAAATATATATTCAAGAAGATGATGTTTCAATTCCAGTTGATTTAAAGATTGCCGAAAAAGTTGCATTCATTGAAAACTTTAATTTAAATGATTTGGAAAAGATTGAAACATATTTTGAAAAAATAGAAGACTATGGTATAAAGATTGTACTTAAAGAAAAATGTCAGAAGTGCGGTGAAGATACTCAGGAGGATATCAACGTAATTCGTTTTTTTATGAACTGATGACTTGTGGAGAATCGTATCTTCAAGTCATGGAACAAACACTTGAATTAGTTAAAAATTCTCAAGGTTATATAAATATAAGTATTATAGAAGAACTTGATTATTTTGAGTTTCTTTTATATTATTCATACTTTAAAGAAGAATATACAACTATGAAAGATACAGTTTTAAGTAATAAAAAAGACATGGAAGATTTATTAATTGAATCTGTTAAAGCACTTATTGCTGCGAAGTAAGGACATAATATGACAGCAACAAGTAACGTAGCTAAAAACTTAATGAGTATTATCAAAGAAAATGATAATCGTCAAGAACAAAATAAGAAAGCAAAAAATCTTGAAGAGAAAATAGATGAAATATCTAAACTATTAGCCGATAAAGATGGTGTTGCTGCTCAAATCAAACAAATATATGCTTATTTAAATAACAGTCAATCTAAAGATATTAATGTTAATTTAAAAGAGCTTATAACGAAAAATAATAAGCTTACTGAAAATATCCAAAAAGATAATGAAAAGCGTCTTGAAGAGTATAAGAAAATAGATGAACTTAGTCGCCAAAATAAAGAATTACTTGGATCTTTTAAGGGTCTAACAAAAGGTTTAATGACCGACTTCGGTAAAGCGCCTAAGCACAATTATAACAATTTAGGCCAAGCTAGTGCTGGATTAGAAGATAGTTTCATCAAATCAATAAATGATATTGGTAGTAAAATAGGTATTAAACAATCATTAGATCCAAATAAAACAGTAGATCCGTTAGAGAAATCTAAAGTAGCTGATCAAATTAAAGATAAACTTGATAGTTTAGAAAAGTATACAGAGGAAGAAAAGCAACTTTTAAGAGGCTTTAAAGGAAATCTGGATGAGTTTGGTGATTATCTATTAAAGAATAAAGATGATATAGATAAACTTAAAGATAAATTAGATACATCATCTAAAAAGTTTGACTTATCAGAGGCACGTAGAGCTATTGAATTTAATATTCAACAGAAGAAGCAAGATGAACAAACTAAGATATTAACCGATCAACAGAAAATTCTTAAAGATTTGAATGCTAAAAATAGTGAATTCTTAGGTTCTGCGAGTGGAATGATTAAAGGATTAATGACTGATTTTGGTAAACCACCAGCAAATAATTATAGTAACGTAGGTCAAGCTGGAGCCGGATTAGAAAATTCTTTCATCAATTCAATTCAGAGTTTAGGTAAAAGAATGACTGTTGGTTCAGTGTTAGATCCAAATAAAACACATGATCCATTACAAAAAAGATCCGGTATAACAAGTATTGCCGAAAATTTATTTAAGTCAATTGGTGATAAAAATAATCAGAAAGATAATCTTTCAATCAATCATACTATGGGTGAATCTAAAAAACAAATTCTTGGTAGATCATCCGAAGAAAAGATGTTAAATTACTTAAGCGATATTCAAGATGATTTAAGTAAAATTAAATCAAAGACATACATGAAAGAATTAGCTCATGAATTTGTCAATTATATTGAAGAAAATGATATTGATTTAGGTGGTCATGGTCATGGTGGCTCTGATGAATCTGAAAATAATGGTTTTTCGTTAACTGATTTAATACCTGATTCTGCAAGTAGATTATGGAGAAAAACCAAATTACTTGGTAGAAAATTGACTCCAAGATTTCTTCGTAATGGTATGTATAAACTTGGAAAAATTCCAGGTAAAGCTCTTTCTGGATTAAGTAAAATTCCCGGTGTTAGTAGAGTTGGTGGATTAGCTAGTAAAGCAATTGGTGGATTAAGTAAAATTCCCGGTGTTAGTAGAGTTGGTGGATTAGCTAGTAAAGCAATTGGTGGATTAAGTAAAATTCCCGGTGTTAGTGCTGCTTCTAACTTCGTTGGTAAGTTAGCAGGCCCAGCATTATTAGCGGCTCAAATGGGATATGGAGCTTATCAGACTGCGTTTGATTCTAATAAGAGAGCAGATGAAGCACATCGTTTAGGCCAAATGGGTGTTGGTGGAAAGATAGTTGATACATTGGGATTTGGAAATGTTAGTGAAAATTATAAAGACGGTGCCTTAATGGGTACATTAGAGACTGCTGGAGATTTTTTATCAGCACCCGTTCAATGGGGAAAAAACATTGGATCTGTTGCCGGATTCGGTTATGATATTCTTTCATCTAAACTTGAACAAGGTAGAACTGAAAGTAAAGCTGGAGAAGTTGCTAAATCATTAGATACTGGATTTGCTGATAAATTAAATAGATACAAGTCAACAATGAATGAATCATCTGCTAAAGCAATGGCAGCACAACAGACACTTGGTTTACTTGGTATTGGTCCAGCCTCTTATATAGCAACTCAATCAAAAGATAAAGAAGGTCAATTGGCCGATGAATTATCAACCACGATTAACAAAGCCCGTGGAGATTTAAGTTTAGATAAAGATGGTAAATTTACTAATATAAATGCTGCTAAAGCCGCCATTGAAAGTTTAAAGTCAGTTTCCAAGAAATGGGATGAGTTGAAAAAACTTGGTGGTGATAGATGGTTTACTCCTTCTTGGTTAAAAGATAAAGAATTAATGGCTAAAGGAGATTCTTTATATAAAGGCGAACTTCAAACTTATATCAAGATTCTTGAAGATTATTCTGCAAAAGTTGATCAGACAAAAACAGAAGTTAAAGTAACACCGTCTCCAGCAGTAACTAAAGCAACTGGATTACCAGAAGTAAAAGCTCTTGCTGGATTAGCTGGAAGTAATATTAAAGATACTTTTAGTAGTGAAAATAAAATTGGTCTTAATGAATCAAAAACGAGTGGAATGACTATTGAAGAATATAGAAAGAAACAAGAACAAGTTACTAATGAAAATAACGCAAATTATCAGAAAGTGATGAATGAGTTACATAATAGAAATGGTGTTCAACAACCAGTAAAACAAAGTGTAGATAATAGTAGTGGTATTTCAAAAGATGTTATAAGTAGATTTAAAAAAGGTGAATCACTTACCTTAGATGAAATTGCATCAATTAAAGAAGAAGATTTTAAATCATTAAACAAGAGAGAACAAGACGATTTAAGTCAATTAACTAAACGTCAAGTATCGGCAAAATCTGCTTTAGATAATGCTAATGCAAGAGCACAAGCAAATATTAGTGAAGAACAAAATCGAAAGAATAGATCCGAATTAGCTCAAGCTAATGCTGAAAGAAATGCTGCTGAACGTAATAATAGTCAACTTGCAAGTAGACAAAAGATAATTGATAGAGAACAAGCTAATCAACATAACTCTTCACAACAATCATCGGAATCATATAGTCAATTACATCAATTATCTAGTAGTCAGCGTTTAAATAATGAAGTTAAACCTTTACAAGTTCAAAATCAACAACAGAAAAAAGAAGAGCACGCTCAATTACTTGCTTCTGTACATACAACAATTAAAGATACAATGAAGACTAACGAACATAATAAACCACAACAGCCTAATGTTATAGTAAATAACACAAGTGTTCATCGTGATGATAATTCATTCAATGTTCTCAAAACAATTTCACTTGGAAGTATAGGAGGTTAAAATGGTTGATGGATTAAAATTACCCACAGTTGAATCTGTTGCAGCGTTAAATCTTAATAGAACACCTACTGATTCGGAAAATGCAACATCAATAGTTGATAATCCATTTTTACAAGGATTAGCTATTGATAGTAATAATACTGGTAATGATAGTTATTTTAATGAAGTATTAGTAAATTTCTATAAGTATCAACCGTTGAAAAATGAAACTGTAAAAGATCCAGATACTGGATTAACGAAAACTAAATTAACATATGGTAGCGGTGGTGCTGGTAAACAAGATGAACGAAATTTCTATATAAACTGTTTAAATGATTTTGATTTTACACATTCACATGAATGGGGCAGTGATGCAACATCTTCAAAATTAGCAAGAAACGGTGTTGCCAATCAATTAAATGCTTCGAATTTAGAAGCTGCTGTCTCAAATTTCGCTTTGGATGTTGCGAGTCAAGTTGGTGGTCCTACAGCGAATTTTGACCCCGGATTAAATGCGAAAGTAGATATTCAAAAAACATATAAAGGTGGTACATCACAAGAAGGGTTGAATATACGATTGGAATTTGAGTTATTTACATCAGATAATTTTTATAGAGATATTTTAATTCCTATAACATTATTAACATATTTGACATATCCACGCCGTAGAGGTGATCAACAAAGTGTTAGTAAGGCTTTAGAAACTATATTTACAAATGTCGCTGCTGATTCGTTAACAGATTTCATTGCTGGTAGATTTTCATTAGCAAAATTAGGCGCTGATGTAATAAAACAATCATCTACTACTGCCGCTGGTGCCGCTGCCCAAGCATTGGCACTTAATACTAGAATATATTATTATGATGCTCCTTATATATGTGATATACAACATATGTCTGGGTTATTTAATTTTCAGAATTGTGCAGTCAGAGATTTTTCAGTAAAATATTCAAGAGATAAAATGTATTTTGGATATTATGATGGTACTGGTCAATTTACACCAACACAGTCAGCATATCCAGCACACGCCCATTGTAGTTTAAATATATCAACATTAGATGCTATATTTGCAGATGATTTTTTAATTGGTCCGGCTGGGTTAGGAAAAAATAGAACAACGGATTTTATTGGAATCAAATCAACTGAATTTACAGATACTTTTGATAAACTAGTTACACCAAAATAATTGGAATAAAATATGAAATTAACAAATGTCAATAGTTTAGTCAATCTTTATCCAGAAATCATATATGACGCTGATCAAGTCGCTCAGAGTAGTCTTGATATATGGAATGCATATCGTATAGTTGCTAATCTTAAAAAAGGAAATGCTACTATATTTTTTAAGTATAAAGTCAATAGCTCTGATACATTAACTAAATTAAGTATGGCTTTTTATGGAACAGATCGCTTGTATTGGGTTATTCCTTTAATTAATGATGCTCAAGATCCATTTGATTTTTTAAAAAATGTAATAGATGGTAGCGAAGGTGATAGTGGTAATATAAAAGTTTTAAAAGTTGAGTATCTATCAAGTATAATATTTAAAATGAAGATTATTAAAGAAACTAATGATAGTTTTAAATATAAACAAGAAAGTAAGTAATGACTGACGAATTACCATCATCTTTAAGTCCCCAGCAATATGCTGAAAATATTGAATATTCTATTGGAATAAATAGAATTAGTTCATCTACAGCAGCAGATGGATTTGATAATTTTGATGGATTTGCATTAACTATTAATGGACTAGTTGACTCTTTTGAGATTCATGATTCATTAGACCAAATGTTTCGTATAGCTGTTATGACTTTAAAGGATCCAAGTAACTATAGAGAAGTAGGTCCAATTACTGGAAACGAAATTATTTCTATTATGTATAGAAATGCTTTATCAACTACCGAAGCACCACATAAGATTATAAATTTCAGAATATTCTCTGTGAAAGAAATTCTTAATCCATCTAAACCAGAAGTACTTACACACAAGCTTATTAGGTTAATATTAGTTGAATATCCAGTTTACGATTTTTTAACTTTTAATCAGGTTTATAAAACATATCCAATTTCAGATGATAATACACCTACATTACAAATTTCACAAATAGTTAAGGATATCTTAAATGAAGTTCCTAATTTAAATAAATGGTGTCAGCTTGATATAGATGATACTGAGAAAGAGAATTTAAATTTTTATGTGCCTAATTGGACTCCAATGAAGGCTATTAATTTTTTAAAGAAGTATGCTACATCAGATGCTGATCAATATCCATTATATGTATTTTATACTAGAAACGATGATGGTTCAAAGTTTGCTAGAAATAAACCAGTATTGACATTTAAATCAGTTTATTCTTTAGTTGATGATTCAAGTGTATCTAGAGCATATGGATTAAGTCAACAACACGTTGATAAAAAGCCAATTAATCAACCAGAAGAAGACGATGATACTAGCATACCAGAAGATACTTCTCCTAAATCATATAGCCCATTAGATATTTTATTATCATATGAATTTGAATTCTTTGATGCATCAAGAATGTCATTTGGTGATTTAAGTGGTCAAACACAATCAACATTTGATTATCTTGAAGATAATATGTATTTTGGTAGTGATTATGTCAATTGGCAAGAAACTAAATTTAAAGCTTTAACTCCATATGCAATGCATTCATTAAAATATGGAAATCAATGGTCACAGTTTGATCATTCTGGTTGGCATCAAAAAGAAGCTAAAAAGTTACTTAATCAAGAAAGTTATAATAAATTTTCTCAACATACTTTATTAGGTGGATTAAGATGTAAAGCTATTTCAAGAGTATTTGAAAGTAGAAATCCCGGTGAACGTGCTGAGTTAATTATTGCATCTGGTGATCGTGACCGTGCTGTTGATATGATGATGTCTGGTCCATGGTTAACATGGTCTATTATTGATAAGTTTGATGGATCAAAAGCATGGTCAGAAATTGTATTCGTTAAAGATTCATATACTCAAATAGATGATGAGTTCTCTTACTTCAAACGAGTTGAGATGATTACTGGTTTATCTGATTTAAATAGTAATTTAGGCGGCGGATCTTAATAAATAACAAAAGAGGTTATATGAGTCGATTCAATTGGGATGCTTGGGATACTTTTGATGCTAATAGAACAGACAGTATTGATTGTCCCAGCGATCCATTGCCAAGTTTAAGTGGCAGTCCAGTTGTATCAATTCCTTTAGTTGGTTGTGAATTAAACATTCCACCAAGAATTGAATCTTTTAATATATATAAAACAAGTCAGATTGAAATTTTTATACATAACAATTAACGGAGATTATATGGGAGATTTTTATAAAGGTGATAATATAAGTTTTGAGGTAAGTAATAGACCTCGCATAGATTTAAGTGTTCCAGCATTAGCCAATGATTATCGTAATGCTGATAATGCTGAAATTATGGTTTATGATCCATGTGGAAACTTATTCATTGATTGTTCAATGTATCCATGTCCAAATAAACCGGGCTGGTATTTATTTCAGATTCAAACAGATGATCAATATCCAGTTGGTGTCTATAAAGTAGTAATTAAATTACAAAATGCAATATCAAGTGTATATTCAACTTGTACAGGAACTTCTGGTACGTCTGGAACATCTGGCACATCTGGAAGCCCAGGATTAGCTAATTTAGCTACTTCAATAGCCACAAAAACATTCAGATTAATGGATACAATAGAATTATGAGTTGCTGCCAGATACTTTATAACTCCGAGATGCTTATTAATGAAGCGCATAACAATAACTTTATATTTGTGCTTGATAATATACCAGTAAGTTATTTAATATCTAAATTTGGTTTAGAATGTGTTGGTAAAAATTTAGGCCCATCTCCCGCCGATTATGGCAGATGGAAGAACTTAGATGCTATTAAAGAAGCTAATAATGATGTTAGAAATATTGCTTTATATTTAAAGGATTTTACTCTTCCTGGTGTTTCTGTTGGTACAACTGGTATAGAAAATCAATTCGCAACTATTAAAACAGTTAATGGTAAAGTTGAATTTTCTGATTTAGTAACTACGTTTGCTAATGATGAAAATTGGTTTATATATAGAATATTCTTATATTGGATATTTGCTGGTCATAATCCAGAAGATACTATGCAATTTACAGAAGAAGAGTATACAAAGAATTTCTATGTAGATGGGCATTTAATGATTCTTGATAATAACCGTGATAAAGTTTTAGAATGGAAATTCTTTGCATTGCATCCAAAATCAATTGGTGATGTTAAAATGGGTTATGCAAATCCAGATAAAATTGACTTGACAGTTACTTGGATATATACTGACTTTGTTCCAGCCGATGAAATTAACATATTTAAGAGAATATAATGGATAATCTTCAATTTTACAATCAACGTTTCCCTTGCTCCAAACGAAAAGGTTATGGATATGAAGGTTGTA
>Ga0209777_10007721_pt1 | contig 11877 bp, 9 predicted proteins | sample FrelakmetHBP12HB_FD_187147 | JGI IMG/M metagenome (GOLD analysis project Ga0209777, IMG submission 187147) | Freshwater lake sediment microbial communities from the University of Notre Dame, USA, for methane emissions studies -HBP12 HB (SPAdes)... | ecosystem: Environmental > Aquatic >... | reverse complement strand
CGCGCCATTGACGAGCCCCGCCGTAAGCAGCAACGTTGTTATTGTGGGCGATGAAGACGGTTCTGTACACGCCCTTAACAGCTCAGGTAAAGCTATGTGGACGTACAAGACGGGAGGGTCGATAATGGCTAGCCCCACCGTTGCTAACGGTACCGCCTACTTTGGGAGTGGCGATCATTTCGTGTACGCGTGCAACGCGACGCACGGTTCGGTGCTGTGGAGGTTCGAGACCGGTAGCGACATTCGCGTTACGCCCCTAGTTGCGAACAACGTGCTCTATGTAGGCAGCGACGATCATTTCCTCTACGCGCTCTTTCTCTCATGAAGACACGATACGAGCTTAGCTGTGCGGCGGTGACTCTTTAAAAACTGTCCTTCGCTGCATCACGGTTTCTGCGAGTTATTTATCAATTACAAGGCCACATGCACGCCAGAAACGACCAAATAGCGCCCAAAAAGCGAAACTTTTAGAACCAGAAAAAGGGATAGAACAACGATAGATTTAATTCGGTGTCTCTGGTGTATTCCATGGAAGAACAATACCGCGTCTTCATTAGTTACGCGCACGAAGAGAAGGAGTACGCCAGAAAGATTCGGGATGTCCTCGAATCAAACAACGTATTACCTCTCTGCGATGAGCATATTATAAGAGGCTTACCATTCGGTGATGAGATAAGGAGACTTATCTCGCACGCGCACGTGTTCCTGCCCGTTATTTCGCCTGGGGCCAGCGCGAGGGGATGGGTGCACCAGGAAATTGGTTATGCTTTGGCCCTCAATATTCCGGTATTACCCGTGACAGTCGGGGGCTTTGCAGGGGAGATGCTTCAAGAGTTGAACGTCGTAAAATTCACCGAACATATGAAGGTACTCAAAGAGCGCCTCTCTCCGAATTCTCTCGGAGATTTGATAAGCGCTAAGCAGAATCCTTTATTGGCCCTCTATCAGTGCGCCAAGGAACCGGATGACCGAGCACAAATGTTCGCAGCGTTCGCTAACGATCTATCACAACGGCACTTCTATGGGATGGTGCGACAGAAGGGGGGTTTAAGCTCGTTTCACATACCGAATAGAAGCCACGGTCACAGGATTTGGAGAACGCGCTATGGCGGCGTTCAAGTCTCTCAGTACCACTGCAAATATCTTAGACAGGAGCGAAACGCTCTTGAGACACATGTTGCGAAAGCCGGCTGTCGCCTCGTTATCGACCCGACCCAAACGTACGAAAAGTATGGTCCGGCGGCGAGAATTGCGCGTCTGAAGGTGCTTTTACAATTCCTCGAGTCTATGCCCTCCGACAAGATCCAAGTCGCGATAGATAGTGAGATGCACCTGGAGGAGAGTTTGACGATCGTTGGTGACTGGTTCCTCGCAGAGTCTGTGTCGGCGCTTAAGGGTGAGGGGTACCGACAGACTAATTTTACGCGTCACGCCCCTTCTATTCTGCGACGCGTGGAAGCGTTCGATGAGGACTTCGAACATTTGCTCGATGATTTAGACTGGAAAGCGGGATCTTCTCGAGATTCGGCCATATTAGAGTTGCACGACATTATTGATGAGATCAAGACAAAACCAGTTGCCGAAGCAAACGCTGCTGCCCGGTCTAACTGACGATTTGCGCTTGTACCTATTTGTCTGATGAGGGGCCACCCTCATGTAACTACTTCAAAGCAAAGCGAATGTACGAGGGGAGAGCATGCAAGGAACAGGTTCACAGCCAAGTTTGTTCATATCTCATTCATCGAAAGATGGAGCCTTCGCGTGGAAACCCGTCCGTCAGCCCCAGGAATACGCGCTCCCTTTCTGGTTTTGACGCCCGAAAGTGATACCCAAACGATAACCTTAGAGAGAGCATCGAAGGCGGGAATAAAAGCTCTGATGTTTTTGTCATACTCGTTTCGCATAACTCGGTCAACTCTTCGTGGCACACTGCCTCGGCTACCTCGCTGCGGCGCGCCACGATCTCACCGAGGATGAGCTCCTCGACGTCCTCTCGCGGGATGAGGAGGTATTTGATGATTTTACCGCGCGCGCTTTTCACACCCCCCTGCGCGGCGCCTTCCCGTCGTCGTATGGTCGCGGCTCTTCTTTGAACTCGAGCCGTACCTCACGGAGCGGCGGGCCGACGAGACGAGTCTTTTCGGATTCTACCACCGAGCGCTTGCAGAAACGGTTATCGCCCGATACCTCACTGATGTCAGCGAAGAACGTCACGCTGCACTCGCCCGTTACTTCGGCGATCGTGAAGGTCACCCGCTGTTTAAGGACGCTCAGCGGCTGATACCTGGCCATCGTGTGGCCTCGGAGTTGCCCTACCAGCAGACAGAAGGGGGGTTGTGGGGGGATCTCGAGGGGACCCTTACCGACTTACACTTTGTCGAGGCGAAGTGCGCGGCAGGCATGACGTATGACCTCATCACCGACTATGTGCGGGCACGCGAAGTGCTGCCTGGCACGCGAGAGGAGGCGCGGCGGGATCGCGAGCGAGCGGATGTTGCGCAACGCTACGGAGCCGAACTGATTGAATATGCTGAGGCGTGCAGTGAGCGTCGCCGCTGGGAGCAAGTCTGGGAAACACGCACAACTGCGGACGAACCCGCATCTGGGTCATTTGGGATCGCTACACAGCTAAGAGATCGATTTGCACGTCGACCGCAGAACGCGGATAGTGATCAGAAGGTGCGTGACACTCCAGTCCTTTCATCGCTACCCAATCCCTCGTTACCGATACCTCCATCACCGATCGCTTCAGATCGACAGGACGACCAGAACCGCGTCGAGGGCGGTCTAGCAGTTTCACCGCACATAAGAGTGAGCATTTTTCACCAGTTTCTCGATGCTCACGCACATCTTTTTGCTAAGTTCGCTGATCTCGATTCATTCTGCATCCAGAACGCGTACAACTATGCTGATGCTGGTCCAGTAACCGAACAAGCAACACGCATAATAACGACTGAACGGGGCGCGGCTCTCTGGCTATTGAGGATTAACCGCCCGCCTTTTCATTTTAAGCCGTGCCTTAAAACCTTAGAGGGGCATACCGGCTCGGTTCAAGCAGTCAGCATTACCCCTGATGCAGGAAGGCGGTGTCTGGGGGCGATAAAACCGTCAGGCTATGGGACCTTGAGACGGGGGAGTGTGTGCGGGTGCTTAAACATACCGGGCGTTTTCATATAGTCAGCATTATAGCTGATAGCAGAAAGACAGTGTTTGGGGATAGAAATAAAACCGTTAAGCTGTGGAACATTGAGAGGGATAGTTTAAAACGCCAGACCTCGCTCGAAATACCGATCAAGAGTCTTGCTTTTAATAGTGTTTGTTTGGCATTTGGAACTTTCACCGGAGATGTCGGTTTCTACATGGGAGTCAACTTCTTTGACTAACCAAAAAAAGACACAAGAGATTGTATCGACGCTTACCAATTCGGATAAACGAAGATATTTTACAGGAAATCGTTCATGTCACTGACCTAAATACGCCCCGGTATTCATCGTTCCCGTTGAAAAGATGCTGGCATCGTTCATACGCTTACAGTCGCTGAACCATCCCTCGATAAACACGTTGTTGGTTGGGGTAGGTTCGGAGTTTTTTGACACACTTGGGGGGAGAGTTTATGCTTGGAAGGTTGAATGAATTGGCAAAAAAACTTTTACTCAGGTGGATTCGCATCCCAGAGGGAGTTAAACTCGCTTTTGATTTTTTCGTATAGGGAAGCGCCCGGCCCACACTTCAGCAATGGGGAGTCCGCAGTTTTTAACGAATAGAAGTACGGGATGCTCATCGCATACTGATCGGTTCTCACAGTCCGACTCATCGGATATCCGTGACGAATCTGCCTTACTTGGATATTCTCATTCTTGCTTGCAATTTCCGAGAACCCGTTATACATTTTCTTTATGGAATCCTTAATTCCTAAATTTATGGGGATTTTTGGATTGATAAGTTCGCTAAGGGCCGGATTATCTTCGTGCAGCAGTAATATCCTGATAGCGCAGCCTTTCTGCGCTTTGGTTTTTAAAACGTCAGGAAAGTTTGTAGTAACGCCCCAACTCTTAAGGTTAATACCCATAATCTCGAAAAATATCTCAGTATCTTCTAAAAGTTGAAGCCATTGGTTTGCGGTTCCGTACTCTGAAGAGTCCGCCAAAAACGTTACGGGGTCGCTTTTGACGTAGGTGCCGTAGCTGCACAGCTTTTCGTAGATTAAATCTCCGAAATGACTGTCAATTCTCCATTCCATTCGCTCAATCTCTTTAACGTGTTTGACGAGATCATTGGTGTAAACGTGGTTAAACAACGGATGCGGCTTTAGATCATAATATACACACCGCATGTCCTTAACGTCGAAGGGGAGGGTTTCGTCTTTTTGTAGCATTATTATGGTTGGACGATTCGCTGCATGCGCTATGGCAAGTTCATAAAAAACGTTTGGATTATGAAAGGTGAGGACTGCGATACACAAGTCATCGCCCAAGATCTCTCTATACATCTGATCGGATATTTTGCCTGGCTCTCTGAGATGGTCAGACCGATAGACCTTAATGTCACATTGTTCCATAGCAGGCTTGATAATAAAATCATATACCGCATCCGCGTGCTCCCTGATTGGAGAGCCTTCTTGACCGATCGGACTTATGATAAAACATCTTCTCGCCGTATTTGAGGCGGTTTTTTCTACCATTGAAATCCCTTGTGAAATAATAAGACGAACGATACGCGTTTCTTTTGCAGAGCTATTCGCCTGTAATGTCAACACTGTTCCTTGTCTTATAAATAGCGGGCATAAGCGTTTTCACGCATCGGAGTTTCAAGAGGCGTTTTCGGTGGCCTTCTTTACTTCCCAATATATATGAAAGTGGCAATGCTCTTTTTAGTCTCGGAAAACTCGCTAAATCCGTTTGTCACTTAATAGCAGAGCGATATGCGAGCATTCATCGTCAAAAGAAAAAACGACCTCGCTGCCAGATTCGGAGCAACACTTCTGAGCTGAAACTATTAGTCTGATAAAGGGCCACCCCCCTGTAACTATTTCAAAGTAAAGCAAATGAACGAGGGGAGAGCATGCAAGGAACAGGTCCACAGCCAAGTTTGTTCATATCTCATTCATCAAAGGATGCATCCTTCGCTTGGAAACTCGTCCGTCAGCCCCAGGAATACGCGCTCCCTTTCTGGTTTTGACGCCCGAAAGCGGTACCCAAACGACAACCTCAGAGAGAGCATCGAAGTCGGGATAAAAAAAGCTCCGATGTATTTTTCATGCTCAGCTCACACAACTCTGTCAACTCATCGTGGATCGATTTCGAGCTTAACGAAGCGCTCCATCTCAAAGCGGTAATACCTGGTAGGCCGGCCCGTCAGAGATGATGTAGTTGATGAGTACGCCCGCGTGCTGCTGAAGCTCGTTGAGTAGGTATTTAATGCGCAGAAAAAACTGCGGTCGATAAGCGAAGAATCTAATTGTACTGCTTTTTATAAAATCACAGCAAAACCTGAATGAACAAACACTGATAAACGTGCACGGCCTTCCGATCGGCGGGCGTTTGAATTAAGGTGATCGAATAGAGATACGCGCCGCCCGATCTTAGGCACATGTAACTTTACCGAGTATGAATAAAGTGAGGTGACTTAATTGTGGCGAATAATAAAGAAGAAAAAATAGTCATTGTGACAGGGGATGTCGCCATGGACTGGAATCTAGCGCACTCACGCCTGTGCGAGAGCGATCCATCCCTCTGGCGCGTTTGTGATGAAACAAAGGCATACTGGCAGCGTGGCGGCAGCGCACTGCTTGCCGACCTCGTCACTGAAATCGCTACAGAGCTCCAAGTCAGTAGATCCCTCCCGTTTTCAATCCGTCAGACTGATGCGCCATGTGAGTATAACAAGGCACACACGTGCAACCCAGAGTTCCACCACTCATACGTCATGTGGTCCCCCTTCGCGAATAGTAAGGGCGCCCGCTCCGATACGTGGCGGGTGAAAGAGTTCCTTGGACTCGACCGGGCGACGAGCAATTCTGCGATGCACTGGCAAAAGGTCGTCAACGATGCCCCCGACGCTGACCTCGTCATCCTGGATGATGCGGGGCTCAGATTTAGGGATGATAAGAAGCTCTGGCCAGCAGCAGTGACCACCCCTCGAACGAATCACCCACCATGGATCATCCTAAAGACGGCGAGACCGCTGGCCAAAGGTCAGCTCTGGGAACACCTCCACCGCGCCTGCTCCAACCAATTGATCGCCGTCGCTTCGGTCGAGGATCTGCGTTTGAGCGAACTCCAGGTGAGCAGGGGGCTTTCGTGGGAGCGTACCGCGCAGGACATCTATTGGGAGCTCGTCCATAACCCCGTCATCAAAACGCTTTCGCACTGTACACACGTCATCATCTCTTTTGGAGCTGATGGAGCGCTCCTCCTCTCCCGACAGGACGAGGTGGAGGAGAAGACGCAAGAGAAACAAAAAGAGACGGAGGCGGAGAGCCACCCGACCTTTAAGTGTTCTCTGTTCTTCGATCCGCCGGGCATTGAGGGGCTGTGGGTACAGCAGTACCCAGGCGGGATGATGGGGTACATGATGTGTCTCACCGCGAGCATCGCCCGTCAGGTAATGCTTAACCCTGAAAACCCTAACGTCGTAGCAGGAGTGCAGGGCGGATTGGCCGCCATGCGCAGACTCCATAAGGAAGGCTACGGCAAACGGGGCACAAATGCAGCGGAAGCTAAACTCGCGTTTCCACTGAAAAAGATTGCTGAAGAGATCGCTAAACCGACTGATCAGTTTGTCGTCACTTCGGTCAGGGACCCGGTGCGTTTCATCCAGCCCCAAGGCCAAAAGACCAAGCAGCCGCCCGTTGAAGGTTTTTGGACCATTCTCCAGGATAGCTGTGCGGGTCCGCTCAACGATCTCGCCAGGGAAGTGGTGCTCAACGGTATTGAAGCCACCTTAAAGGAGATACCGCGCGCCGAGTTCGGCAAACTGATTACGGTTGACCGGCAAGAGATCGAAAGCTTCCGCAGCATTCGAAATCTCATCTTTGAGTACTGCAAGAAGGAATCGCAGACGCAGCCCCTCTCAGTAGCGGTCTTCGGCCCCCCGGGCGCCGGCAAGTCCTTTGGGATCAAGCAGATCGCCAATTCGCTCCTTCCGGATCAAATCAAAGTGCTCACGTTCAACCTCTCTCAGTTCGATACGGAGAAAGACCTACACGACGCCTTCCACCAGGTACGCGACGCTAGCTTAAGCGGTAAGATCCCACTCGTATTTTGGGACGAGTTTGATACGTCTATGAGTAAGACGCCGCTCGGCTGGTTGCGCTACTTCCTCTCGCCGATGCAGGACGGTGAGTTCCAGGATGGACAGATCACCCACCCGATCGGGCGGTCAATTTTCGTCTTTGCCGGCGGGACGAGCGACACAATGGACGCCTTTGACCACGGACGCGATGAAAAGTTCAAAGACGTCAAGGGACCCGACTTCATAAGCCGTCTTAAAGGGTACATTAACATCCTCGGCCCCAATCCGGTTACGGGAAGTGAGCATCCGGAAGCTGACCCGTACTATGTCATCCGCCGTGCCATCATAGCGCGTTCAAACCTTGAGCGCAACGCACCCCAAATATTCACGCGACGTGACGGCAATAAGGTGCCACGCATCGATGAGGGCGTCCTGCGCGCCGTGCTGCAGATTGATGAATATAAACACGGCGCGCGCTCGATTGAGTCAATCATCACCACAAGTCAGCTGACCGGTAAGAGCTGTTTCGAGCGTTCTGATCTGCCGCCCGAATCCCAGCTGAACCTCCACGTTGACGGGGCACGGTTCCTCTCCCTCGTTCTACAGCCCGCCATAGAAGGCGAGATGCTCGAGAATCTGGCACAGGCTGCTCACGAAATCTACTGTGATGAGCTCAAAACGAAAGGCTACTCGTACGGTCCAAAAACCGTCGAGGAAAAACAAATCCAGCAGTACCTCGTCGAATATGATAAGCTTCCCGAAGAGATAAAGGAACAGAATCGCGACAACGTGCGCGATATTCCGGTCAAGCTCGCAGCAGCTGGTTATTTGATAGTTCCCGCTCACAGCAACGAGCCCGCCTTTAGTTTGTCCAACGAGGAAGTAGAACAGCTCTCCAAAGCGGAACACGAGCGGTGGATGACCGCAAAGCTAGCCCAAGGCTGGTCATATGCCAAGAAGACGAATAGTGCCAAGAAGCACAATGAATACATGATCCCGTGGGAGGAGATGTCCGAGGAGGCGAAAGACAAGGACCGCGCTTTGGTGCGCCGTATCCCCGAGATTTTGGCTCAAGCAGGCTATACTAGCATAAAACCGGGAGACGGCCCGGAGGGTGATAAGTAAGGGATGGTTCAGTTCTCTCGCACGTTCAGCGATCTTATCGAGGAAGAGGACGCCTTGCAAAGCGAAGTGTTCCCCCGCTTGTGCGCGCGGTGTCTGAGGGCGTTTTAATGGACTCTCAAGACCCGTTTGTGCTCTGCACTTCCCTTCTGCGCCAGATCGAACAGCGTCACGAAAGCACCGTGCTCGAGCCGATGCAGTCGACGATCGGAGCAGCCATCGAGCGGTGCCGCGCGTACATCGACGTGGGAGTGAGCCTGCCCTGGGCTTTCTATGCCACCGGAGTATTCTACTTGCTCCTGAAAAAACCATATGAAAGCTTCACCGCTTACACAAAGGCGATTGATTTAAGCTCGGCCGATTGGATGATTGATAAATCGCTGCAGGGCATACAGCGCCTCGCGGTTATTCACGACGAGCTTCCTGGATATGAGTGGGTCGAACGGTTACATGTCCTCGCGTGCGCCAGTACCAACAAGGAAGGGGGAGGACACAAAGCTCTGCTCCACATTAAGAGGCTCGCACGAGGTCATAACCAGATTTCGGGCCCCGTAAGTATCGTTGCCGGTGGATGCGATGCGCGGATTGATCCGCGGCTAAACGAGTACCGCGAACTGCTCTTCGGAGCATTCAAGGGCTTTAGGGGCACCATTATTTCAGGCGGCACGACTGCTGGGATAAGTGCTCTCGTCGGCGACGTGCAGGAACAATACAAAGAGGACGTTATAACCATCGGATATGTGCCTCGCCTCACCTCTGTCAAGGCACCGATTGACCGACGGTACCGTGAGATTCGGCCGACAGATGGAACGGACTTTAGCCCTTTGGAAGCGATCACCTACTGGGGCGACCTTATCGCGTCGGGAATCGCCCCTTCGAGCGTCAAGTTCATTGGCATTGATGGAGGGTCGGTATCAGCCTCGGAATACCGGATCGCCCTTGCTCTTGGCGCACCCATCGGCATCTTGGAGGGAAGCGGGCACGAAGCGGCACAACTGCTTGCTGACCGAGACTGGCACTCGTCGCCAAAGCTTCTGCCTCTGCCGGCTAATGTGCTCATGATCCGCGCATTTATCAGGTCAGGGATCCCCACTCTTGCGCCTGAAACTCGGGAAACCCTCGCACGAGCGATTCATGAGGAGTACCGCGCAAGCCAGCAACGCACGAAGCTCAAGGACGATCCCTCGATGGCCGATTGGGATGTGCTCAACGCGAGCCTCAAGCAGTCCAACCGTGAGCAGGCCGACGATATCGTCTACAAGCTGCACGAGATCGGATATACGACGCGCGAGATGCGAGAGGGCAACGTCAGGCTGATGCGCTTTACCGATGAGGAGGTCGAGCGCCTCGCTGAGATGGAACACGCTCGCTGGATGCTTGAACGACTCCGCAGTGGGTGGCGCTGGGGACCAGAGAAGAGCGTCGAGGACAAAGTGAGTCCCTACCTTGTACCGTGGCAGCTGCTCTCTGAGGAGGTCAAGGGCTGGGACCGTAATACGGTGCGGCAGATACCGCAGTACCTCGAAAAGATGGGAATAGAAGTACGTTGAGATCAGTAAGGAGCGCGTGCTCGACGTTTAGCCAATATCAGCCTCCCAAGCTGTGGCGCCCTTCGAGGTATCGCTTCACAGCCTGCTTAGTGCAGGACAATAAGTCAAAAACGAAACTTTTAGAACAGAGCAGAGAGTAGAAATAGTCAATGATAGATCGCATTTAGGAGGTGTGCGCCGTGCGCTGTGATGAGCAAGAATACCGTGTGTTCATTAGTTACTCGCACGAAAACAAGGAACTAGCCCGTGAAATCGAACAAGCGTTGAAAGCCGCTAAACTGGTCCCGATGTACGACAAGAACTTCGCGCTTGGACATAGCTTTGACCAGCAAATCAGGACGTTTATCGCTCACGCGCACGTTTTTCTCCCGATTATCACTGAAGAGTCGAGTGAGCGGGGCTGGGTGCATCAGGAGATCGGATATGCAATGGCGTTGAACGTCCCTTTCCTGCCCGTAGCGCTCGGCGAATGGCCCGGAGCGATGCTTCAGACCCTTCACGCCATCCAGTTAAGTGAGGATCCCAAAGAGCGCAAAGGCCAGATTGAGCAGGGATTAGAGCGCGAGGTATTTGAGAACCTGATAAATCGGTATCGGGAACAGAATTATGCGTCATACGAGTCAGCGGAGTTCACCGACGACCGTGCGATGATGATGGCGCGCTTCTCCAATGAGGTACTTGAGTTGCGCAAATACGGGTGCGTGAGACAGAGAGGCGGCTTAAGCTCATTTCACATACCGGATTGCGTCATCAACCACCCCTTATGGAAAGAGCGGTACGGACGCGTCAACATGAGCCGGTTCCACCTTCGATGTCAACGGGAGGAGCGACGCGCGCTTGAGCGGCACGCACGGGCCGCAGGCTGCCGGCTCATGATTGATCCAACGATGTCCTATCGCAGGTATGGCAAACACGCGCGAATCGTCCGACTGGAGACGCTTGTCAGGTTCCTTAAATCGATGAGAAGCGAAAAGGCCGAGGTGGCCATCAACACGCGGATGGGCAAAGAGGAGAGCGTGACTATCGTAGGCAACTGGTTCGCCGCTGAAGCGGTCTCATCCACAATAGGCCAAGGGTATCGGCAGACGATTTTCACTCGGCATGCCCCGAGCATGCAACACAGAATAGATTTGTTTGACCAGGAGTTCAAAGAGCGGCTTGATGATCGAGATTGGCAGGCCCAGACATCAAAGGACTGCGCCACGGAGGAACTCACGGAGTTGATCAAGGATCTCAAGGCAAAAGAAACTCAAAACGCTAAGACGTCAGCAAAGCGCCCCTAGAACCGAGCGCAACTCATAACGAATAGAGCTTGCTTGCACTTATACATCGAACCGCGAGATGACGCCTGCCTGTCGGCTGTAGGACTAACGCCCGAGCCAGTGGGCATAGTAAAACCTTACAGCACGCAATGAGAAGATGAAATTTCGGGAGATGTCATTAACGCAGCAGCCCTACGCAACAAGCCCATGTGCCGGGGTGGAGACCTCGCAGAACGACATGCACGACTCTCCCAAGGATCTTGCGACGTGGACGCACCTTGCAGACACTCTCCGCGTTTGTCAGCGCCAGATTGAAGGAGCATACGTCAACGCCGATAACGAAGCGGACCGCTGCCAAAGGCAGCACAAGCGTTTAACGATTACCGCCGCTGCTGCCGGCACCTTTGCCGTTATTGTCGCAATCCTCCAGCTCACAGAGCTGCGACACAGTTTTGTGCCGATGCCAATCCTTGAGGGGGTCAGCGCATTCATCGCGGTCGGCGCTGTGGCCGCCGGCATATGGTCAAAACGACAGCCGGGCTGGTTTCTCGCCCGTCACCAGGCAGAGCGTTGTCGCTTCCTCAAGTTCCGTTTCCTGATAGATCCTGAGTTGCTGATAGGTACACCACAGCAGCGCGCACAGCGCATTGACAGGCTCCCGCAAGAAGTGGACGATATACGGCGCTTAGACCTTCAAGGACTTAAAACGT
>Ga0209777_10007720_pt1 | contig 11878 bp, 10 predicted proteins | sample FrelakmetHBP12HB_FD_187147 | JGI IMG/M metagenome (GOLD analysis project Ga0209777, IMG submission 187147) | Freshwater lake sediment microbial communities from the University of Notre Dame, USA, for methane emissions studies -HBP12 HB (SPAdes)... | ecosystem: Environmental > Aquatic >... | reverse complement strand
CTAGATCATAACTATACCAGGCATCTGGATAGAGCGCAGCGCTTCCATACACAGAAGCATCCTTCACATACGGTGTGCTCTCACTCAGTGTTGATAACGGAGCGATACGAGCAGGGATAACCTCTTTTGTAAGAGTCATGGTGCCGATATCCTGAGGACTGCAGATCACCTGGATATTCGTGGACCCAAACGGTATCTGATATGTCTTCACATAAATAGGTAACACGGGTTTATTTGATTCTAATAACTGTGTCGTCGCACCATTCATCGCTATTTCAACAAACCCATCTTTTTCAAGTTGCGTTGGCTGTGACGAGAAAAGAACCGATGTTGACTCATTTTTCACGATCATTGTTGGTCTAACAGAAACATTCGAGGTGAACGCAGCTGCCCCCAGTCCACTCAAGACCAAAACTCCAATAACTAATACTGATATTATTTTACTCATAAGTTATCCCCCATTTTTATTTATTAGTAACAATGTTCTCCTTTAAAAATATATCCTTAGAATCCTTTGTTTTGTGGTAAATATTGATATAATATTATCTCAGATGCATAAAAATTATATCATTTCACATGTATTGGTAATCCTTATATCCATCGTATAATTTTAATAATAAATACTGTCTCACCCCACATATGAATACTATACAGGTTTGGTACCAGAAGGACTATAAACCAGATATGCAACCCATCATGTCGAAATCTTAATGGCATAAAAATAGGGTCAAAAAAATTTGTTCCATCATAATTCTTCTTCGATATTATTCCATAGAACCCTTCATCCAAACCAATATATTTTACAGTGCCCCTCCAGTAATAATAGGTTTTCCTTGGCATCCATTTATTCCTACGAGTAGAAGTAATATCATCCCAACGATTATCAATTGTTTCCGTATAATTTTTCCTCCGTCTTGTAAATTTGTAATAATTCCCTCCTTAAAAACATATCCTTAGAAACAAATGTTCTCGTGCTTATTATTTCTCATAGTCACTTTTTTTCAGCAGTCTTTGCAGATCAGATGCTCTTCGTCATCAAGATGGTAATAATATTTTTTTCTTAGGTTACCATCGCATTTGGAACAAAGTTTTTGTCAGGTTCATAAGATATGAGCGAACCTTTGTCATCATCTGGGAATATATCGGGTATATCGGGAAAAGGTTCAGGTTGAATAATTTTTTCTTCCTCCCCTGTTAAAAACAGGTCACGGTTTGCTATCGTATAATATCATTTAAATGTTTAGAAAAAATAAAAATTAGAAACAACAGTAGCAGAAGCATTGACACGATTTATAGCATAGACTTATACCATTTCTATACTACATGTTGTTATCACCATAAAAACAATCAACCAATAAATGCGTATGTAGTTTTTTATCTAAGGATTGAAAACTAGGCACGTTGTTACAAAAAAATGGGTAGGTTAATACATTCGCTTGTCAAACATCGTATTCTTTTTTTAAATCAATCATGAATAAAAAAATAATAGAGTTTAATCATTTTCATGTCGATTTTACATACCAATGTCTATGTTGATTTTCATGTTGGACATGCATGTTGTTTTCATATCGACTTGGGTTGAACCTTTATGTTGCATTGCATGTTGACTTGTATGTAAACCTCCATTATATAATGCAATATCATGATGTTAACATGATGCTGAAAAGAATCATGTCTAAGAATATCTACGTAATAGATGTTCTCAAACATCATCATAATTACATCATCAGCCTGATATTTACCGTACCATAACATGCATTCGACATGACATGAACCTATATTGATGTTGATGACATAGCACTACGTTCATGTTGATATTACCCATAGGAGACGTAGACATTGGCATCATTCCATGTTGATGACATGATGTGACTTTATGTTGTTTTGCAAGTCCATCTTAAGAACCCCCGTAGGGGGTTCTCAACATGCAACATAGGACATGTTACATGTCATGTAACATAGACATGAACCATGTTGATTTCCCATGTCATTGTCTATGTTATTTTTCCATGTCAAAGTCTATGTCAATTTTACATGCCAATGCCCATGTTGATTTTCCATGTTGGTTTTCAACCCCAACCTTAGAACCCCTTTCGTAGTAAGGGAATCTCAACATGTGGTTTGATTTTAACACAACCGTTCTGTCAACTGAAATGACATGCAACATAATATGTGTTCAGGTTGGTGATATGACATGACTTTCAGGTTGATTTTTCATGTCATGTTGTTCATGTCAATTCCATGTTGATGTTGAGTTGGTTTTTCACGTCAAATTCTCATGACATGAACATGACATGAGCATTGTAGATGCCCATGACAAAATGTCATACCATTGCAGATGCAATCAAGATCAACTTGAGTTTTTTCATTATTTTTACCTCCCATCATAAAAATAATTCATAACTCTATAAAAAAGTAATACTTTCATTCCTCCTCTTCGTACTTATATAAACAAAAAGAGGTATTCCTCATTTGTACCATGTGAAAGGAAAAGGACCGTATCTGCATCCCAGCTTCCCGTCATTTCCTCCCCTGCATTCCACAATTTAGTAATAATAGGAAAAAAAAGTATGAAAAAGAATAAGTATCCAGAGGCTAATCGAAGAGCACGATTCAAAAAAAAGAAATCTCGGATACCTCCCTTTATTTGACAATCCATATCCTCCGTACGATGTCCGGAGTGTTGATATGCATCATGTCAATAGGATTATTTGTGTCCCACTACCTCATCGAACGCATATGCTGATGAAAGGCCGAGATAGTCAAAAACATAAACAACATTGTAAAGAATGGATACAAAAACTGTATTTGATTGATATTGATTACTTATTACGACCTTGAACCCGTTCTTATTATTTTGTGAGAAATACGCAGAATTACAGAGTTAATCAAGTAATCGTTTCTCACCGGTAATCTCTTGGTATTTACCAATATTTTGTGAGGCTTCAAGACATCCGAGGTATGTCCCCTTTGCATCCCGTAATGCATAATATTCAATGAGCACCTTTTCCTTTTTTCCATTTGGACCGAGGGGAAAATCAATCCAAAACTGGGCTTTATCCCGTTTTCCTGCTTTCATCTCTTGTAGTATCTGCTCGACTTTCCCAAGACTTTTTTTCGGATGACAATTCCGAACATCTCGGCCTACAACAGCTTCAGGTCTCTTGAAAATCCGTGTCGCATGTTTGTTCCATGCCAGAACCTTTTCGTTTTTATCGATCACAGAAAATTCGATGGGAATGGTTTCTAATATCGCTTGTAAGATATTTTCTGGTAATTTTCCAATCATAGCTAACTCCCCAGGTACGAATGAGGAAGAACTAATATTTTATAATTCTTTCCTATCAAAAAGATACATCGACATCTTAATACGCAGCAAGACAATTTCAGGTTTCAATGGATGTCGATAAAACCATCAAGGAACTGTCTTTGAACGAGAAAAAAGTATTACTCGTTCTCAAGAAACTCCGCGGGAAAGGCTCACCGGAAGACATCTTCAAAAACGGGCAGTTTTCCCAAGATGTTGAAGTTTCAAACGCAGCTTCTTGGTTGCAATCAAAAAAACTTGTCACGTTGGACAACCACATTAAAACTGTTTATTCACTGGGGAAAGAAGGTAAACGATTTGTTGAAAAAGGACTTCCTGAGAAACGTGCACTCAAACTTTTATCTGATAGGAAAGGAACAATTAGCCTTAGGGACCTCTCAGCAGTTCTTGATTCTGATGAAATCACGATTGCGATTGGGTGGTTGAAAACTAACGGGTGGGCCACTATTAAAAAGAACACACAATACCGTCCTGCAGATTTAAACCAAAAAGAATCCAAATCAGAAATTAATAAATATTATCCAGCGGGCTCTCGTGGGACCATTATCGAAATGACCGACAAAGGAGAAAAAGCACTCTCTGAAGTAACAGACGTAGAAAAACTCTTACGTCTACTGCACGAACACCCAGAACAAGAGATAGAAAAAGACAGCATCAAACCTCTCGCATCACGAAAGAACGTTATCAAAGAAAAAGAACTAATCACAAGCACGATCACTTTAACAGAATATGGAAAAAAAGTGGTGGAGACCGGTTTCGAAATCCAAGAGGAAATCTCTCAGGTAACGAGCGCAGTTATAAAAAACAGTGAATGGAAACAAAAAACAATCAGGCCGTATGACATCCACGCGTTCGCCCCCGCAATTTATGGAGGTAAACCACATCCTTTAGTCAAGTTGATTTCTGAAATCCGGCAGATCTTCGTCGAAATGGGATTCCAAGAGATACAAGGAGACTACGTTGAATCCTGTTTCTGGAACATGGATGTTCTTTTCATTCCACAGGATCACCCTGCACGAGAAATGCAGGATACCTTCTACTGCAAAGTACCCGCAAAATTACCAATACAAGAAAAACAATTACTTGAGGAAATCGCAAGGGTCCACGAATATGGGGGAACTACAGGATCAACAGGGTGGGGGTACAAATTCTCAAAAACAGAGGGAGAACGAGCATTGTTACGAACCCATACCACGGTGAACACTATCCGGTACCTTTACAACCACCCCAAACCACCCTGTAAAGTATTTTCCCTTGAACGGGTTTTTCGAAAAGAAGATATCGATGCGACCCATCTCCCGGAGTTCTACCAAATCGAGGGAATTATCTATGAAGAGAATGCGAACTTTCGACAACTTATCGGCATCCTCAAAGAATTCTACTGCAGAATGGGGTTCGAAAAAATCAGGTTCAGACCAGGATACTTCCCATACACGGAACCAAGTATGGAAGTCGAAGTGTTCTGGAACGGCAAATGGATGGAACTTGGTGGTAGCGGCATTTTCCGGCCGGAGGTAACAGAGCCGATTGGTGTGAAAAACCCGGTGCTTGCCTGGGGCCTCGGACTCGAACGGATTGCGATGCTCCGATATGGGCTTTCCGACATACGAAGCTTATATATTAGCGACCTGGACTGGCTACGAAAAACTCCATTGATCTAACCATTTTTTCTTACCAACTTACCCCACGAATTTTATAGAGAGAAGGTGCCCACAATCTTATTAAATATGTTATATATTATATTTTTAAAAAAATGGTAGCTGTTGTAAACAAAGATTTATATATTAACAAGGTAGATAGTAACTATCGAGGTTGAGAAGAAATGAAAGCGCATAAAGCGCTCCGAGCAATATTATTTACATTCATACTTACCGTAGGATTTCTTTTACCTGCACTGACCTCAACTCCAGTGCTTGCAGAATCCAGCTCTGGACAAACAACCCTATATTTCACCGATGCTCTTAACTATATAACAAATGAAAATTCATCTGAGTTTGGTTTCGCATTCGTCTCAGAAACATCCCCAACAAAACAAAACGATTCCGAATACCCACCAAGTCTTTTCATAAAAAACACCTCGAAACCCCTTCAAGGATACAGTTTCAACGCAGATCAATGGCTTACCTGGTTTAGCTCTGCTTGGCTCCTTTACTTCCTCGGAAACTCCTCAGATTTCAACCTTAGCGGCCTCGACGGTCTCTTCGGTGATATCACATTGCTCTTACCCAGTCCATACCGAGTTGTCGAAGGCTATACCTACAATGGAAACGACTCAGTAAAAATCAATGGAGATCTTTTTTATAATTTATACTTCACATCACCCATTAAAAGTACAAAATTCAGAGATAATGTCACGGTAGGACTCTACTCAATGAACATGAATTCAGCGCTGCCGTTACCTAAGATTATAAAAAAAACCCCAATTAAACTCAATCCAGGGCTTTTCAGTGATATTTACAATCAACAAATAACACTTAAAAATATTAATTATACCTTAGAACCCGGAGATAGCTTGCTCTTCACCGTTGAAATCGTCCCGAGTAATAAAACATTACCGACCCTTATAACAAAATATATTGATTTCAGTCGATTTATTGCACGATGGGAGGACCTAGCAAGCCGATGGGAAAACCGCAGTAATATACAAAAACTCAAAGACATCGGAACCACCCTAAAAGAAATCGTATCATTGCTAAAAGAATCCAACATCACCTCAGCGGACTTCGCTGCAATTATCAATAGCATGCAATCATCATCTTTTGTCTATGATTCCGTTAGCCACCCTGCATCAGTCACCATCCCCGCAAAAATATCAGAAGAAGACATACGCGTGTATTACCTCCATACCATTCCAGAAATGAATGAAAACCGACCCGTAACAAAAAACCAATCTGGAAGTGTGAACTTAAAAGAGACACCGACACTTTGGACCAGCGAAACATTTGACCGAAACAAGATACTCAAAGTAGGCAATATTTCAGCGGATTTATATCTCGATTATCGTGATTTCTACCAAATCCTCGATATCCTTAGAGGAAAAATCACAATCACCGCAACCCTCTATGACAATAATACCACGATCGCTTCATCTGAAAAAGAACTTGACAGAACAAGTATCCTTGAGATATTAGCAAAACCAAACACACCAGTTACATTTACCTTCTCTGGTTCAGATAAGGAAATCACCTATGGACACAGTATTAGCATCGGTGTGTCTCTGAAAAACGGGACAAAACTTGGTTTTAGAACTGTGAAATTACTCTATGATTCAGTTGATTACCCCTCAGCCCTCAGAATCAAACTCGAAGAAACACAGAACATCAAAATCACGGACATCACAAGCATCCCTCCGAACAAGAAAATTATTCCAGGGGGAACCGTTGAATATATCCTCAACGTCACTAGCGAAAAAACAGATACCCTACAGATCAGTTCGATTGAACGAGAAAAGACAGGAGACTGGGAAATCACCGTTCCTAAATCTGCAACGGTGTCAGCGAACAGCTGGACCAATATTCACGTGTTTATAAAATCACAAATTAATCTCAAGGAAACCTACGGTAACACTATTACCCTTACCATCATTGTCAACGGAAACACAGGAATTGCCCGCCAAGAAGTCTCCGCTGAAGTATCTAAAGATGCAATCCATTACGATGTAGAAATACTCAGGTACTCAAACAATATTAATATCAGTAAAGGAGAAAACCGTACCTTCTATTTCGTTATTAAAAACAACAATACCGGTGCCATCGACGACGTTGATAACTACACGATTTCCGCTTCTTCGAAGAGCCATTGGCCGCTTATCGCACGAGAAAGCATCAGAAATCTCAGACGAGGCGACAGTACCGCTACCGATGATGCCAGGGTCGTTATTCAAGTACCAAAGAACACAACTCTCGACTACGATATCATCACCATTACCGTTGCTTCAGATAGTGATCCCAGCACCACCGCAACTATCAATGTCACGGTCCACGTCATCGGAGAAGGTTTCCTGGAAAGTATCTACAACCTGTTTAATAGCGCAGCAGAAACCCTTGGCCTGAATGAGATGTTTGGCTCGTATGGTGCGATTGTGGTGGCCAGTATACTTATGGTAATTATTTTATTCCTCCTGATCATTCTCGCTCTCGTGTTTACCACAAAACATGTTCGCATCATCTGCACAGACAGGATTAAGGAAATCGAAGCAACAGAAAAAGCAATCTTTGAGTTGACGCTCCAAAACCCAATCAAGAAGACACAATCGTATGAAATTCTTGCACAGCAAACAGCACCTTCATCAAAATGGATAATCGCTGTAGAACCGTTTGCAACCACTATCGACGGTCGACAATCAAAAACAGTGCAGATCATCGTCACACCAACAAACAACAACGAATCGAAAGATTGGACACAGGTAACGGTCCATGTGAAAAAAACAGGGAAAAAGAAATCAGCATACATTACACTTATTGCAATGATTAAAGAAGGAAAAACGCTCCTTAAACTCGATAACGTCTCTCACTGGCCAATGGTATTCAACCCAGGCGAGAAGGTTATTACTTCCTGTAGCATCTCAAATAACGGAACAGTCTCAGCACGAAATGTGAAAGTCTTTTTTTACCTAAATGGAAAACAAAAAAATATGGTAGAAGTCACAATCCCTGCTGGAAACATTGCTGATCTCCAAATACCATGGATCGCGGTAAAAGGTAAAAATAAGGTACGGATCCGACTGAAAGAGCAGTAGCAAACCTTATAATGGGAGAATAATTTAGTATTGGAAAAAGGTGTCTCCGGTGACAGAAAAAGAATCCACAAAGAAGGAAGACCTCGAGCAACTCAAGAATGCAGAGAAGAAATACCAGAGTCTGATCGAGAAACGTAACGAGCTCAACCAAGTAGCAAAACAATTTCGTGAAGAACGAGATATGCTTAACGAGAAAGGTAAAGAACTCAAAGCCGACATGGAAAAATTCAAGAAAGAGCGAGAAAAACTTGTTGCAAAAATGAAGGAGCACAAGGAAAAAAAGAATCAATATCAACAGCAGGCAAAGGAACTGATTGACGCGAAACGGAAGAAAAAAGGAGACGTTATTAAAAACCTCCCGCTCCGTGTTGAGGAAATCAAAGCAGATATCCAAATGATGGAATACGAACAAGAAACCTCCATTATGAACACCAGAAAAGAAAACAAACTGATTGACCGGATAAAACAAAAACGAAAGGAATTTTCTGAAGTCAAAAAACAAATGGAGAAACAACAACTCATCGAAGTGGATCTTTCAGATACAGATAAGGGAATCACTGAATTATTTCAGAAAGCGGATAAGGAACATGAGAAGGTTCAAAAATATTATAATGAAAGTCAGCAGAAACACCAGGAGTACAAAAAACTAGTCTACGAAATCGCAACGCTGATTGGTGAAGCAAACAAGAAACATAAGAAATACATTGAGATACGAGAAGAAGCACAGAACAACCATGAAAAAGCCTCGGAGATGCGATCAAAAATTGTCTCCGTGAAAAAAGAACGGATGCAACAATTTCAGGAAAACAGAGAAATCCTCCGCAGCCAGAATCTGAAGGCTCGGAAAGAATTGATGGATAACGATAAACTTGAGAAAGTAGCAGAACAATCTGTCGAGGCTTTGAAAGGCGGAAAGAAAATCACGCTCTCAGGTTAACCATTTTTTTTTACGGCAATCGTCGAACATCAATCGGCACTTTTAAGTAGTCTTTTTTGTTTTGCCTCTTGTTGGGTTCACCATGGAGCAAATAGGCATTGTAAGTTATGGAGCGCATATACCTCGCTACCGCATTAAAGCAGAAGTAATCGCAGCAATCTGGGGGAAAGACGGGCAAGCTATCAGCCGAGGATTAGGGATTTTTGAAAAATCAGTACCTTCAGTTGATCAGGATACTGCAACTATTAGTGTTGAGGCGATACGTGCGGCACTTAAACGCTGTACACTGAATCCTACGGACATTGGTGCTATTTATGTCGGGAGTGAATCACACCCGTACGCAGTTAAACCAACAGGAACCATTGTTGGAGAAGCAATTGGTGCAACACCAGACCTGATGGTTGCTGATTACGAGTTCGCATGCAAAGCAGGAACCGCTGCTATACAGACCTGTCTTGGGTTTGTTAAAGCAGGCATGATCGATTACGGGGTCGCTATCGGAGCAGATACATCTCAGGCAGCACCCGGAGATGCACTCGAATATTCTGCATCTGCTGGTGGGGCTGCATTTATCATAGGAAAAACCAATGTCATTGCTACAATCAACCATACCCTTTCCTACACGACTGATACCCCTGACTTCTGGCGACGAGCAGAAATGAAATATCCATCCCATGGGGGACGATTCACCGGAGAGCCTGCGTACTTTAAACATATTACGAACTGTGCAACAAACCTCATGACAAAAGCAGGAACCAAACCACAGGATTACACCTATGCGATTTTCCATCAGCCAAATGGGAAATTCCCGGTGAATGTCGCAAAGAAACTTGGGTTTACTATGGATCAAATCAAACAAGGACTATTGGTGCCGTACATCGGCAACACATATTCTGGTGCATCGATGATTGGTCTTGCATCGGTTTTAGATGTCGCGAAACCAGGTGATCGGATCTTCATGACTAGTTACGGGTCTGGTGCTGGAAGCGACGGGTTTGACATGACGGTCACTAACAATATTACTCGACTTGCACGACAGAAAGCACCAACTATCGCACAATTAGTTGCTGACAAAGAATATGTCGATTATGGGACTTATGCAAAAATGACAAACTTGCTATTTTGGGAGTGAGAAGACATGAGAGATGTTGCGGTTATTGGAGTAGGATTAACGAAATTTGGCGAACTGTGGGATAAATCATTCAGGCAACTCATCGCAGAAGCGGGGTCAAAAGCAATTCTTGATGCGAAAATCGAAGGAAAAGATATCGACGCCCTGTATGTCGGCTCTATGAGCTCCGGGCGATTCGTCGACCAGGAACATATTGGCGCCCTTGTCGCTGAAGTCTCCGGGTTTTCACAGCTTCATATCCCAGCAACCCGTGTCGAAGGGGCTTGTGCATCTGGAGGTCTTGCAGTTCGTGAAGGATACCTCTCCATAGCCTCCGGGATAAATGATATCGTGGTTGTTGGTGGAATTGAAAAGATGAATGACGTCGGAGGTTCTGAAGCAACAGAGATCCTCGCAACAGCATCTGACCAGGAATGGGAAGCGTTCTTTGGTGCAACATTCCCTGGCATCTACGCAATGATTGCAACCAGACACATGCACGAATACGGGACAACCAAAGAACAACTCGCACAAGTCGCAGTGAAAAACCATGCCAATGGTGCCTTTAACCCCTATGCCCACTATCAATCACCTATTTCATTAGAATCGGTTTTAAAAGCCACAACCGTCGCGTACCCCTTAGGACTCCTGGACTGCTCCCCGGTGAGCGATGGCGCAGCCTCTCTTGTCCTCTGCGCTACGGAAAAAGCAACGAAATACACAGACAAACCAGTCAAAATAATTGGATCAGGACAAGCCTCAGATACCCTTGCACTCCATGGACGAAGAGATATTTGTACACTTGATGCAACCGTATATGCAGCAAAAATGGCGTACAAACAAGCGAACCTCACCCCAAAAGATATCGATTTCGCAGAAGTACACGACTGCTTCACCATCGCAGAAATCTGTGCAATCGAAGACCTAGGATTTGTTGAAAAAGGAAAAGGTGGAAAAGCCATTGATAATAAAATCACGACCTTAGACGGCTCCTTACCAGTCAATACCAGTGGTGGTCTAAAAGCAAAAGGGCACCCTGTTGGAGCAACAGGTGTTGCGCAGATCGTTGAACTCACTATGCAGTTACGTGGTGAGGCAGGGAAACGACAAGTGCAAGACGCAAAAATAGGGCTTGCCCATAATGTGGGTGGCTCTGGAGCAACCTGTGTGATTCATATCATGGAGGCGATGTAACAATGAAAGAAGGCGTTGCTCGATTCTGGAGAGAAATCCCGCAGCGGTACAACTTCATGGGAAACAAATGCGGGAGTTGCGAACGGGTCTTTTTTCCACCCCGAGAATCCTGCCCGTACTGTCGGCGAAAAAGCATAGGTAACATGAAGGAAATGAAACTGACCGGAAAAGGAGAAGTGGTGACGTACACGATTATCCATGTTGGCCCTGAGGATTTCGAAGAACAAACACCGTATCCGATTGCGATCATTAAACTCGAAGAAGGCCCTCAGATAACAGCCCAGATAGTTGATTGTCCCTTAGATGAAATGAAAATTGGGATGAAGGTTGAAAGTACATTTCGGAAGATCCAACAAGATGGACACACAGGCGCTATTTATTACGGATACAAATTTAAGAAGCAACGCGAGTACTAACACCCATTTTTCTTTTTTTCCTCCAACTATCAAATAAGGTGGAACGAAAATTGTTTTTGTCAATATGCGTGCCCGCACCACCAGTCAAATAGACTGGTGGCATGCTCGGCTAACTTCGTTAGCCTCGGCGGTCACGCTCTACGTGGTAAGAGTT